>OFMC01002947.1_pt1 | contig 10075 bp, 5 predicted proteins | sample 1541271 | NCBI WGS metagenome assembly OFMC01 (sample SAMN04209252, study PRJEB22552) | human gut metagenome | biome: gut; material: feces | host: Homo sapiens | place: USA: Oklahoma | reverse complement strand
CTTACGCAGCCTGGGAAAATACCGTGTGTTTTCCGATCGTGAGATTTACCAGATCTCCCTCGCGAAGCTGATCACTCAGTTCCCGGTCGACATAACATTTGATGATCTCATTTCCACGCTGTACTGTCAGAACCACATAATGACCGAGCATCATGATCGTGCGGACAACTGCTTCCATCGGACCGTGTCCCTTGTTGACTACGATATCCTCCGGACGGACTGCAATCGTGCTGCCGCCATTCCGGATAAAGTTCATCTCCCCGATGAAGGATGCCACATGAAGGGTTGCCGGGCTGTCGTAGATTTCTCCCGGTGTTCCTACCTGATCAAATTTTCCTTTGTTCATAACCACGATCCGGTGGGACAGTGCCATCGCCTCCTCCTGGTCATGGGTTACGAAAATAACCGTGATACCGAGGTCGCTCTGGATCTTTTTCAGCTCCTCACGCATCTGCTGGCGGATCTTCGCATCCAGTGCGGAAAATGGCTCATCCAGCAGGATCACCTGTGGCGAAAGGGTACGCAATGCCATCTGCACTGCTTGTCCCTTGGGGAGCCCGGCAATAACATCCAGCGCCTCGCCGGGTGCATTCCCGGCAAAGAGCTCCCGCCGTTCATCAATGACCGAAAGAATCTTCTGCTGCCGGACGAGCTCCCGGGCAATACTGCGCAGCAATGTGGTCTTGCCGCTGCCTGGCTCTCCAACAAGAAGCATCCCGATGAAATGCCCCCGCAATGCTGCGGTCAGTTCCTGTGGAAGCGGAACGGTCTTTTCCCGGGCAATGCGCAGGTTGACAGAGGTAAGCTCCTGCAGAACCGTGCCCTGTTCCGGGTTTTGCAAAAAACGCCCGCCAAGCCCTGCCCGACAGCCATTTTCCAGTGTAACATAGCCCTGTGCGATCTCTGTCTGATGGGTATGGACTGAACCGCCGCAGAGGGTGAACAGGATCTCTTCCATCTGCAACGGGGTCAGCTGCATCGTTTGCAGTGCGTTCAGTTCAGGTGCCAGCTGTGTCGGTGTGCAGCTGCACCCCTGCGCCGTAAACTGTGGAGCACAGCCCAGCCGGAGCCGCAGCTCATGTACAGTCTCTGCGTCTTCTGATGGGAGCTGCCCCAGCGGCCTTGCCAGCCATTGGGGCAAAGCCTGCACCACCTGATAATACTCGTCCATCTTCTGTTCTCCTTCCGTGTCCTTTGCCATCAATGTATGCACCGGCCCGGAGGTTAGAACCCGCAGGACACAGAAAAGCCCGCACAGCATCCAAACTGTACGGGCTTTTTAGGACAGGTTTTCTGATTATTGCTGGGACTTATCCTCTGCGATCATAGCAAGGAACTCTGCTTCGGTCAGCACAGGCACACCCAGTGCCTGTGCTTTGGTCAGCTTGGAACCTGCGGCGGCACCAGCCACCACATACGCTGTTTTTTTGGAAACAGAACCGCTGGCTTTTCCGCCATTCTTTACGATGAGCGCCTCGGCTTCACTGCGGGAGAGTGTTTCCAGCGTTCCGGTCACAACCAGTGTTTTCCCGGCGAGCTTATCGCCCTTGGGCTCCCCCTTCCACTGCATGTTCACACCGGCATCGGCCAGACGGTGCACCAGATCGGTAGTGCCATCCTTGGCAAAGAATTCAGTCACGCTCTGGGCCATCACGCCGCCAAAGCCATCAATCTCGCCGATCTGCTCCTCGGTTGCTTCCCGGATGGCCTGCAGAGAGCCAAAATGCTCTGCCAGCAATGCGGCGGCTTTATCGCCGATGTTGCGGATTCCAAACGCAAACATCAGCTTATCCAGATTGTTCTGCTTGGAAGCTTCGATCGCCTGCAGCAGATTGTTTGCACTCTTTTCCTTGAACTTTTCCAGCGTGAGCAGCTGCTCTATTGTCAAGTCATAGAGATCTGCCGCAGAGTGTACCAGCCCTTTATCCACCAGCTGCGTGGCGACCATGGTGCCCAGACCGTCGATGTCCATGGCATCCCGGGATGCAAAGTGGATGATATTGCGGAGTGCCTGCGCAGGGCATTCCGGGTTGACACAGCGCAAAGCAGCTTCATCTTCCAGGTGCACTGCCGGGGCACCGCAGGAAGGGCAAAATTCCGGCATCTGGTAAGGCTGAGCATCCGGTTCGTGGCGGGTCACCCCGATGACCTCCGGAATGATATCACCCGCTTTGCGCACCTGAATGGTATCTCCGATACACAGACCCAGTTGACGGATAAAATCTTCATTGTGAAGGGTGGCACGGGAAATCGTGGTACCTGCCAGAAACACCGGGTCAAAACAGGCGGTGGGAGTCAGAACACCGGTGCGTCCCACGCCGACTTCAATACTGCGCAATGTGGTCTCCTTGACCTCGGGCGGATACTTGAACGCAATGGCCCAGCGCGGGAATTTGTTGGTGGAGCCCAGCAGTTCCCGCTGTGCAAAGTTGTTCACCTTGATTACGGCTCCGTCCATATCAAAATCCAGTGCGGCACGGTTCTGGCCGATCTGCTCGATCTCTGCAATGGCATCCTCGATATCATGCACGATATGATATCGCGGGGAGACTGGCAGGCCCAGACTCTTGAGGTAATCGAGGCTTTCGGCATGGCTGGTCAGCTCCCTGCCCCGCACCTGCTGGACGTTGAATACGAAGATGGACAACCCCCGACTGCCGGTGATCTTAGAATCCTTCTGACGCAGAGACCCTGCGGCAGCATTGCGCGGATTTTTGAACGGTGCCGCACCCTGTAATTCCTGTTCCGCACAGAGGTGCTGGAAGGCATCATGCGGCATATAGACCTCACCGCGCACTTCCAGATATTCCGGGGCATTTTTCAAAGTCTTTGGAATGCGCTTGATGGCCTTGACATTGGCTGTCACATCTTCACCCACCACGCCGTCGCCGCGGGTGGAAGCACGCACTAGCACACCGTTCTCATATTCCAAGCTGCAGGAAAGGCCGTCGATCTTGATCTCGACGACATATTCTGGCTCGATTCCGGCTTCCCGCACCCGGCGGTCAAAATCACGCAGTTCGTCGTAGGAAAACGCATCCAGCAGGCTCTCCATCTTAACAGCATGTGTCACCTTGGCAAAGCGCCCGCTGGGGGTGCCGCCCACTTTCTGGGTCGGGGAATTCGCAGTGACCAGCTGCGGGAATTCTGCCTCCAGTGTTTTCAGCTCCCGGGTCAAAGCGTCATATTCAAAATCCTCCAGCTCCGGGGCATCCTGATCATAGTATAAACGGTTGTTCCTTTCAATGATCACGCGCAGCTCTTCCGCGCGTTTGCGTGCCTGTTCCAGTTCCACGTTCGTTTACTCTCCTTTTCCCAATACCAATACAGTAATTATACCATATTTCAAAAACAAAATACAGCAAAAAGTGCTGCCGGTGACTCGGGAGTGAACGTGCCGAATCCTAACAAGACAGTCGCTTTATTTTGCCCAGGTGGGTTCCTCCGTGCCATCATAATCGAACAGGCCGTCATTTTTCTCTTCCATGGCCTTGATCATGTGGTAGGTGTATTCGTTATACGGCGTGGGAATCCCAAGCTCCTTTCCCATCCGCATCAGCGCTCCCGAGAACATATCGATCTCTGTATGCCGTCCGGCATCCAGATCCTGCAGAGTGGAATAACGGGCCGTGGCAGGAACAGCGCATCCGTGGCTGACGGCATCTGCAATGCGCAGATCAATGCCCCGTGCAGTTGCAATGGCTTCCAGTTCCCGGCGCAGGCCATCGCTGATGGCTTTCATGTGGACGCTGTCACGGTAGCAGCCCACACCGGCTCCCAGAATCGCCTGCGGCAGATTGTTGCAGACGTTCAGCCGGAACTTGCTCCACATCTCTTCCTGGATATGCTCCGTAACCCGGAAGTTGACCCCGGAATCCGTGAACAGTTCCCGCACTGCCTTGACACGTTCACTCTCAAACGGTGCAAATCGCTCGCCATAGATCACGCCAAGTGTTGCATCCGGGTCAAAATGGTAACCATCCGCTTCCTTGTGAGATGCAACCTTAATGAAGGAATACAGCAGATGCTCTGCACCCACCTGTGCGGCGATCAGCTCTTCGCTGTCCACACCGTTCATCAGACTCATCACAACGGTATTGCTGCCGACAGCGGTCTTGATGCTTTCCAGAGCTCCGGGCAGTGAGCCATATTTCAGTGCAACGACCAACAGGTCTACACCCTGCGCTTCCTGCGGGGTCCAGACCTCCGGGCGATAAACTGCTCCATTGATGGCGCAGCCGCTTTCTTTCAGCCGCCGGGCACGGTCGCCTTCCGCTATCACACCCAGACGGATATTATCCTTTTTAGAAAGCCCCCAGATGATGTAAGAGCCCACCGCTCCAGCGCCCAAAATGGCAACAGATTGTATTTTCATGTTAGATTCCCCCTCTTTGATTTGTCCGATTCTATTGTAGCACGAATTCGATTTGCTGGGAAGAGAAATGAAAATGCAAAGCTATTTTTGCACATAGATTTTACAGCAATTTGATTGCAGCGGATGCTGATGTGCCGCGGGGCAGCGGATATGCTGGGCGCAACCTTCAAATTGACCGCAAACGGTGCCAAAGTGCTTTAAAGCGGGACACAAAAGCCCCCGGAGAACGTTTCACGGTTCTCCGGGGGCTGATTTTACGCGTTATAAAACATAGATACGTCTGTTATTCTCAGATAGAAATCGTGTTACAAACGTCAATGAGCACGGGATCCAGCGTCTTGGTCATCTCCAACGCCTCATCCACGGGGTAATCCACAAGGTGCTCACCCTTCATGCCGACGATGCGGTTGTACTTGCCCTGTTCCAGCAGGCAGACAGCGTGATAGCCCATTGCGGAAGCATTCACGCGGTCACGCAGAGTGGGAGAGCCACCGCGCTGGACATGGCCCAGAATGGTAGCACGGGTATCGATGCCGGTGCGGGCCTGGATCTCGTTGGCGATCTCCTGAGAGTGGCCAATGCCCTCGGCAACGATGACAATGAAGTGGCGCTTACCGGTGCGCTGCGTCTCGGTGATCTTATCCAGAATGTCGTGCTGCATATCGAATTCCTTTTCGGGCAGCAGCACAGCCATGGCACCGGAGGCAATGGCAACGTTCAGAGCGATGTAACCGGCATTGCGGCCCATGACCTCGACCACGCTGCAGCGGTCATGGCTCTGGGTGGTATCGCGCAGCTTGTCGATCATTTCCAGGGCGGTGTTCATTGCGGTATCGTAGCCGATGGTGTAATCGGTGCAGGCGATATCATTATCGATGGTGCCGGGCAGACCGATCATCGGAATGCCGCGGTGTGCCAGCTCACGGGCACCACGGTAGGAGCCGTCGCCGCCGATGACCACCAGCGCGTCAATGCCCAGCTCACGGCACTTTGCAGCGCCCTTGTCCTGACCCTCCTTGGTCTTGAACTCCAGGCAACGGGCCGTATACAGGATGGTACCACCGGCAGAGATGATATTGGAAACGCTGCGCAGGTTCATTTCAAAGCACTCGCCGTCCAGCAGGCCATTGTAGCCGCGCTGAATGCCGATCATACGGAAGCCCTTGTGCAGGCCTGCACGGACAACGGCGCGAACTGCAGCATTCATACCCGGAGCGTCGCCGCCGCTGGTCAGCACACCAATCGTTTTGATTTGCTTTTCCATGGAAAGATTCCCTCCAATTGTTTCGTCATTTACCTATGGAGCACTTACCCTCTCTCTTTGGGCACCAGCTCCATCGCCTTGCTCAGATCATAACTTGCCTTTAGACATTATAACACAGTTCCCGCTTGAATCCAATACCTTTTTGGCACTTCGTTAAAAGTTTATTAAAATTCACAGGCGTACGTCTTGGTGTTGTTTTTGGCACACGTGCACCCGGTTTGAATCGTTCCCGCTCATGTCATTTTGTTGCAATATTCTTTTTGCCCACGATGCGCTGCAGTTCCTCAAAGAAAAGCGGATGACCTGACGTATACAGCCTGCGGGGAGCCGCCAGCTTCTGTTTTGTGTCCTCCAGATAGAAGATCACCGGCATATCACCGTCAAAAATCTCCAGCAGATTGACCACCTTGGCGTACTCCGGGCTGGTGCGGGAGGGTAGCCGGACGTAGAGCCGCCGGGCAGCATCCCGCATCTGATTGGGGCGGTTGTCCTGCGGCCTGGCGGGGTTATAGCCCTCAATGGGCGAAATACTCTCGGCGACCAGGCGGGCAGGTTCATCCTCTCGGATAGACAGGCGGCCCTCAATGACCACGACCGCGTTATCGTGCAGTACGTCCCGGAATGTTTCCAGTGTACGCGGGAACACGATGACCTCCATGGTGCCGGTCAGATCCTCTACGCTGGTATAGGCCATCATGCTGTTGGTCTTTGTCGTCACCATTTTGCTTTTGACAATGGTGCAGACGATGCGGACATGGCTATTGTCCGGCACATTGGCATCCTCACCGGTCAGAGCTTTGATGGTGTGGGTGGCAAACTGAGCTGACTGCTCCCGGTAGGCATCCAGTGGATGACCGGAAAGGTACAGGCCGCTGACCTCTTTCTCCTGTTGGAGCAGCTCGGCGTGGGTATACTCAGGGCAGGGCTTGATCTCATAGCTGTCGGCGGCAGACGTATCGTCCGTGCCGCTCATCATCGAGAAGAGGTCAATCTGACCATCCAGATTCTTCCGGCTGTCACTCTCGATGCTCTTGAGCACGCCCTCAGTTGCTTCGACCAGACTGCGGCGGTTGGAGCCGAGATTATCAAAGGCACCAGCCTTGATGAGACTTTCCACAGTGCGGCGATTCAGCTCGGTGCCATGCATCCGTTTGCAGAAATCGTACAGGCTGGTATAAGGCTTTTCCTGCCGCTCCTCTACGGAGCGCTCGATCAGCCGGGTGCCGACATTTTTTACGGCGTTCAGGCCAAACCGGATCCGACCGCTGTCCTCTGCAGTAAAGCCGCTGCCCGAGATATTGATATCCGGCGGCAGGACCTTGATCCTCAGCCGGGCGCACTCGCCGGAATACTCGATGACCTTGCCGGTGTTGTCCAGGACACTGGTCAGCAGCGCAGCCATAAACTCGCTGGGGTAATGGCACTTGAGGTAGGCTGTCTGGAATGCCACATAAGCATAACAGGCGGCATGACTCTTGTTGAAGGCATAGGATGCAAAGCTGGACATCTCATCGTAAATTTCGTTTGCTACCTTTTCCGAGATGCCGTTTGCCACACAGCCCGGGCACTCGTTGCCGGGGTCTGTGCAGCCGTGGACAAAATGTTCCCGCTCTGCCTCCATCACAGCGTGTTTCTTCTTGCTCATGGCACGGCGGACATTATCTGCCTGCCCGAACGAAAAACCTGCCAGCTCCCGAAAGATCTGCATGACCTGTTCCTGATAGACGATGCAGCCATTGGTCACATCCAGAATGTGGGCCAGCTGCGGGGTCTTATAGCTGATTTTGTCCGGTTCATGGCGGTTGCGCAGGTAGGTCGGGATGGAATCCATCGGGCCGGGGCGGTACAGGCTGATCAGAGCGATGACATCTTCCAAATTCTGCGGCTGCAGGCCCACCAGCACCTGCTTCATACCCGAAGATTCAAGCTGGAACACGCCTTCGGTCTCACCCCGGGAGAGCATTTTGTAGGTTTCGGGATCGTCATAATCCAGCTTGGCGATGGAGAAATCCGGTTCTTTTTTCTGGATGGCCAGCTCCGCATCCCGGATGACCGTCAGGGTGCGCAGACCGAGGAAGTCCATCTTCAGCAGACCCAGCTCCTCGATCTCCGTCATGTTGAACTGGGTCACAGGCAGGCCATCGTTGGTGGCAAGGGGCAGATAATAATCCGTTGGTTCCGGGGTAATCACAACACCGGCTGCATGGGTAGAAGCGTGGCGGGGCATTCCCTCCACCTTCATGGCAGTGTCGAGCAGTTCCGTCACCTTCGGGTCCGTTTCATACATCCGCCTGAGCTCCGGCGAGACCTCCAACGCATGTTTGATGGTCATTTTGAGCTCCGCCGGGACCTGCTTTGCCACTACATCCACTTCCTGATACGGCATTCCCATCACACGGCCCACATCGCGGATTGCATTGCGGGCAGCCATGGTGCCAAAGGTAACGATCTGGGCTACATGGTCAGCGCCATACTTGCGGTTGACGTAGTCGATCACTTCCTGGCGGCGTTCGTAGCAGAAGTCCACGTCGAAATCGGGCATACTGACACGTTCCGGGTTCAGAAAGCGCTCAAAGATCAGGTTATAGCGGATGGGGTCAATGTCAGTGATGCCCACGCTGTATGCTGCGATACTGCCCGCACCGGAGCCACGGCCCGGGCCCACCGGGATCCCCTGGCTCTTGGCATAGTTGACGTAATCCCAGACGATGAGGTAATAGTTGGTATAGCCCATCGTCTTGATGACGCTGATCTCGTAGTTCAAGCGGTCTTTGTTGGCCTGCGGCACATTGGAACCATAGCGGCGCTCCAGACCTTCCCAGCAGAGCTTTTCAAAGAACACCTGGTTGTCCATGCCGCCGGGGGCCTTATAATACGGAATTTTGGTGTTACCAAACTCAAAATCAAAATTGCACTGGTCGGCAATGATCTGTGTGTTGGCACAGGCATCCGGCACCATGGCAAACAGATCGTACATCTCATCCGTTGTTTTAACGTAGAATTCGTCGGTCTGGAACTCCATACGGTCGGCATCCTGCATGGTTTTTCCGGTCTGGATGCAGAGCAGGATCGCCTGCATCTTGGCATCCTCCTTGCGCAGGTAGTGGGAGTCGTTGGTGGCTGCCATGGGGATGCCGGTCTCCCGTGCCAGCTTGATGAGCTGGGGCAGCACGATGTTATCCTCTTCCAGCCCGTGATCCTGCAATTCAATGTAGTAATTGCCCTCACCAAAGAGGTCGCGATACCACAGGGCAGAAGCCTTAGCGCGCTCGTAATCGCCGGACAGGATCGCCTGCGGAATCTCACCCGCCAGGCAGGCAGAGAGGCAGATGAGACCTTCGTGGTATTGCTCCAGCAGCTGCTTATCCACACGCGGCTTGGAGTAGAAGCCCTCGATAAAGGCGGCAGAGACCAGCTTGGCAAGGTTTTTATAGCCTGTCTCGTTCTTGCACAACAGGATCAGATGATTGTTCCCATCGATCTTGTTCACCTTATCAAAGCGGGTGCGGGTGGCTACATAGACCTCACAGCCGATGATTGGCTTGATGCCCGCCTTTTTGGCTGCCTTGTAGAACTGCACACAGCCGTACATCACACCGTGGTCGGTGCAGGCAATGGCAGTCTGGCCGCACTCCTTCACCCGATCCATCAGCTGGTCAATGCGGCAGGCACCGTCCAGCAGGCTGTATTCTGTATGGATATGGAGGTGGACGAAGTCTCTTCCCTGCTTATTGCCCTCACTGGGTTCGATCATTTCGTTTCCTCCTTTTCCGCGTTTTCTTCCAATCGTCTGCGCAGATCTTCTGCCAGCGCTTCCAGCTTCTTCATCCGGTGCGAAAGCCCCGATTTGCTCACGGGCGGTTCAAAGCAGGCACACAGAGCTGTCAGGGACAAGTCCGGATTTTCCATTCGAATGGCCGCGGCCTGCTGCAAGACCTCGGGCAGTGTTTCCAGCGCACCCTGCTCCTGCAAAAAACGGATTGCACGGGTGGTCTGGGCATTGGCCCGGGCCGTTTTGCCCAGATTTGCGGTATCACAATTGGTCTGACGGTTGATCTGGTTGCGCAGCTGCTTGACTGCCTTCTGGGCATTCATCCGGGCCGAAGCTTCTGCCGCTCCCATAAACGCAAGGATGCGCTCCACGCTGGCGCTGCTTTTGACGTAAATCAGGTTTACGCCGTTGCGGCGGGTACGGTGGGGCGCAAATTCATGCTCAGCAAGCAGAGCCTCAAAATCCTTTGCAAGGTTGGTGCGTCCGGTCAGAAATTCCAGATTATACTCCTTCTGTGGGTCCGTCACAGTGCCGCCGCACAGGAACGCCGTGCTGATATAGGCACTCACGCAGGTCTGGCACCGGATGAGCCCCGGGTCGATCTGCAAGCTCGTCTCGCTGCCCGTGGTGCCGAACAGCTCGTGCATCCGGCGCACCTGCTCCG
>OFMC01002943.1_pt1 | contig 10085 bp, 6 predicted proteins | sample 1541271 | NCBI WGS metagenome assembly OFMC01 (sample SAMN04209252, study PRJEB22552) | human gut metagenome | biome: gut; material: feces | host: Homo sapiens | place: USA: Oklahoma | reverse complement strand
ATAAAGAAGATGCCGGGCCTTTCAGCTATGCAATCGGCGATCAGTTGAGACCGGAGAGCTTGTTGATCAGCTCCGGGTCACGCGTCGCACCCTTGTCGGCCGAGCGGGCGAAGGCGGCGTACGCCTTCAGCGCCTGGGAGACGTGGCGGTTGCGGTGAGCCACGTAGCCGTCGCCAGCCTCAAGCTCGCGACGACGCTCGTCCAGCTGCTCGTCAGTCAGTTCGACGTTCACGGAACGGGCTTCGATATCGATATCGATGATGTCGCCGTTCTTGATGAGCGCCACCGGGCCCTTGTTGGCAGCCTCAGGCGCCATGTGGCCGATGGCCAGACCGGAGGAACCGCCGGAGTAGCGACCGTCGGTGAGCATGGCGACCTGTTTGCCGATGCCCTTGCCCTTGACGAAGGAGGTCGGGTACAGCATTTCCTGCATACCCGGGCCGCCCTTCGGACCCTCGTAACGAATCACAAGCGCCATGCCAGGCTTCAGGGTGTCGTTCAGAATGACCTCGATGGCCTGCTCCTGGGAGTCGACCACCAGAGCCGGTCCACGGAACTTCCAGATCTCCGGCGGAACACCGGCGGTCTTGACCACGCAGCCGTCGGGGGCCAGGTTGCCGCGCAGCACGGCGAGGCCGCCTTCGTGAATCTCCGGGTGGTTGATGTCGTGGATGGCGCCGTTGGTGCGGTCGCGGTCGAGCGAGTCGAACAGGGTGGTGTGCGTCCACGGCTCCGGGGAGATGATGTGGCCAGGAGCGGCCTTGTACATCTGCTGGGCTTCCTCGGTGCAGGTCGGGCGCATGATGTCCCAATCGGCCAGCTTGGCTTCCAGCGTCGGGTAGTCGATGGAATGCACGTTGGTGTGCAGCTTGCCGGCGCGGTCGAGCTCGCCGAGGATGCCGGTGATGCCGCCGGCGCGATGCACGTCGGAAATCTCCCACTTGCCGGACGGCGAGGCCTTGCAGATGCACGGCACGGTGTGGGAAATACGCTCGATGTCGTCCAGGGTGAAGTCCACGTCGGCGGACTGGGCCATGGCGAGGATGTGCAGCACGGTGTTGGTGGAACCGCCCATGGCCACATCCATGGTCATGGCGTTCTCGAAGGCTTCCTTGGTGGCGATGGAGCGCGGCAGCACGGAATCGTCGGAATCGTCGTAGTACTGGTGAGCGATCTTGACGACTTGCTTGGCGGCACGCTTGAACAGGTCCTTGCGGTAGGAGTGGGAGGCGAGGATGGTGCCGTTGCCGGGCAGGGCCAGGCCGATGGCCTCGGTCAGGCAGTTCATCGAGTTGGCGGTGAACATGCCGGCGCAGGAGCCGCAGGTCGGGCAGACGGTCTTCTCGTAATTGAGCAGTTCCTCATCGGAGACGTTGTCGTCGGCGGTGGCGTACATCACGTCGATAAGGTCGGTGCTCTTGACTGTGCCGTCGGCGAGCACCGTGGTGCCGGCCTCCATCGGGCCACCGGAGACGAACACGGTCGGAATGTTGAGGCGCAGGGCTGCCATCAGCATGCCCGGCACGACCTTGTCGCAGTTCGGGATGCAGATGAGGGCGTCGGCGCAGTGCGCGTTGCACTGATATTCGACGGTGTCGGCGATGATGTCGCGGGAAGGCAGGGAGTAGAGCATGCCAGTGTGGCCCATGGCGATGCCGTCATCCACGGCCATCGTGTTGAACTCGCGCGGAATGCCGCCGGCTTCCTTGATAGCCTCGGAAACGATGCGGCCGACCTTGTTGAGGTGGACATGGCCGGGCAGGAACTCATCGAACGAGTTGGCGATGGCGATGATGGGCTTCTTGCCCATGTCGTCTCCGCTGACGCCCGCAGCACGGTAGAGGGCTCGGGCGCCTGCAAAGACGCGCCCTGACATAATTTTTGCAGATCGCATTTCAGTCATGGTTCTATTCAAGCCTTTGCGAGGGACACGCCATTTGTCAAGAGTCGAATAGTGGAATTTTCAAAAACGTAACGTTTCTCACAGTTTTTTTTGGAATACATTCCTCTGGCGAGAGTCCGGTATAGGGCTGACAGAAGTCCCCCCAAACGGCTACACTTGCTTCGGTTGAGATAGATTTTCCAATGTCTGGAGATAAGAACAATGGCTTTTGGTACTGACCCGACACCCGACGGTCTTGCGAACCCGCCGATCGACGACCTGATGAAGCACGCCGATTCCAAGTACGCGCTGGCCATTTTCGCCGCCAAGCGCGCACGCCAGATCAACTCCTACTTCACGCAGCTCAACGAGGGCCTGCTGCAGAACATCGGCCCGCTGGTCGAATACCAGAACAATGAGAAGCCCCTGTCCATCGCCTTCCGCGAAATCGACGAGGGCCTGCTTGAGGAGACCTTGGGCGAGGACGACGCCAACGAGGGCAACTGATCGATTCCGACAATTCGTTTGGATTGTTTGGACAGTTCGTCGCCGAATGATGGTGTGAGAGTTCTCTCACAACTGATTTTGAGCGACACGCTTGCCTGAGTTATCGCAATCGGCTATAACTCAACATCGGGAGCGAATAAGACGCAAGGCTCGCGCCACCGCGCTGGTTGGCACGAGCCTTTATTTATGCCCGCTTCCACAGTGACAAGTAAAAATTGACACCGTATCATTGTGCCTCGCATCCCGCGGGGCGATAAGTCCTGAAGAAAGGGATGATATGACAGAAGAACATCGGCTTATTTCCGCCGAATCCGTGACCGAAGGCCACCCTGACAAGGTCTGCGATCAAATCTCCGACGCCATTCTTGATGATTTGCTGGCCCAGGATTCGTCCAGCCATGTGGCCGTGGAGACCTCCGCCGCCACCGGCGTGTTCCTGGTCTTCGGCGAAGTCACGTCTGAGGGATATTGCGACGTGCAGTCCAAGGTCCGCGAGACCCTGCGCAACATCGGCTACACCTCCTCCGAAGTCGGCCTTGACGCCGATTCCTGCGGCGTTGTGGTGGCCATCACCGAGCAAAGCGCCGAAATCAACCAGGGCGTTGCCCGTCTGACTGGCGATCAGGAGACCGCCGCCAGCCGCGAAGAACGTTACGAGGCACAGGGTGCCGGCGATCAGGGCGTGATGTTCGGCTACGCCACCGACGAGACTCCGACGCTGATGCCGCTTCCGATCTATTTGGCACATCGCCTCGCCTTCCGTCTGACCGAGGTCCGCAAGTCCGGTGAAGTGCCGCACCTGCGCCCGGACGGCAAGACCCAGGTAACCATTGAGTATGACGATAACGATAAGCCCGTTCGTCTGGACACCGTGCTGATCTCCACCCAGCATGATCCTGAGGTTACGCAGGATTGGCTTGCGGTTGAGCTGAAGAAGCACGTGATTGACCCGGTGCTTGATGAGGTGCTGGGTTCCAAGGTGCCGCATGACAACTACCGCCAGCTGGTCAACCCGACCGGTTCGTTCATCCTGGGCGGCCCGGCGGCCGACGCCGGTCTGACCGGCCGCAAGATCATCGTGGACACCTACGGTGGCGCAGCCCATCATGGTGGCGGCGCGTTCTCCGGCAAGGACCCGTCCAAGGTCGATCGTTCCGCCGCGTACGCCACCCGTTGGGTTGCGAAGAACATCGTGGCTGCCGGCCTGGCCCACAAGGTCGAGATCCAAATCGCCTACGCTATTGGCGTTGCCGACCCGGTATCCGTCAACGTGGAGACCTTCGGCACCGAGCAAGGCGTGACGCGCGGCCAGATCGCCGCCGCCGTACGCAAGGTCTTCGACCTGCGCCCCGCCGCAATCATCGACAAGCTCGACCTGAAGCGCCCGATCTACCTGAAGACCGCCGCTTACGGCCACTTCGGCCGTACCGACGTTGAGTTCCCGTGGGAAAAGACCGACAAGGTCGAGGAGCTCAAGGCCGCGATTGCTGCGGAGTGAGCTGAATTAAGTTCCAATTGAATTAAACGGGTGCCTCCCACTTGTTACGGTGGAAGGCACCCGTTTTTCAAGCACTGCTAACATGCCTCTCTATTCAGAGGCATGTTAGCAGTAAACCCAGTAATATATTCCAGTGCGCAGTAGCATGAAAACATATCTCGCCTAAATGCCAAAGGAGCCTAGCATGGAACGCGTCAGACTTGTCGACTGGCTAAAGAGCGAGCGAGACCAGCATGTTGGTGGAGGCCTGTACTACAACTCACAGATTCTATTTGCCTACAATTCCAACCACATGGAAGGCTCCACTCTTTCACCAGAACAAACCGCGCAGCTGTTCAACACGGGTGCCTTGCTCCCCGACAACATCAACGATGAAATCAGAGCAGACGATGTCGCCGAAACAACGAACCACTTCAATGCGTTCAATTGGGCCTTAGATCATGTAGACGACCCAGTAAACAAAAGCCTTGTATGCAGCCTTCATGGAATTCTCAAACGCGGCACCAGCCAAGAATTCGACGCCAACCGCAACGTCGGCGGATACAAAATAGTGCCCAACGTCATCAGCCAACTTGAGGGAATTCATACGATACTCCCCGCAGATGTGCCTCTTGCCATGAAACAGGTATTCAGCTTGTACTCACAATTGGAAGATGATCCTTTTGCAATCGCAAAAGCACATTGGATGTTCGAATCCACGCACCCATTCTCCGACGGTAACGGTCGAATTGGGCGACTCGTCATGTTTAAAGAACTCTTGCGCTTAGATTCCGTTCCAGCTCTGGTATTGGACGAACACCACAATCTTTATACTCGCGCACTAAAGAATTTCCCAAACGAACCCGGATATCTGGTGGACCTGCTTCTTAATGAACGCGATTACTATCAACGAATGATCGAAACATACGCACCGAACCGTATCCGATACTCATACGTTGACCAGTGGAACCAAGCTGGTATCCTAAGACACCTCAATCATCATCCAACATCTCACGCTCGAAATCGTCAAAATCAGCCTCAGTATGCAGAACGGTATCAGTGGGCAAAGCATGCAACGTTTTGCCCACAGCCTCAGCCGAAGCGTAAGTCGACAAACTGTCGGCAATCGTCATAGCCACATCACCTTTCATCACTAGTAGCTTTCAACGTACCCCTACATCCCAGGACACGTCATAAGCGCCTAGACCAAGGGAATCCGGCACGTCTCAGACCAACCGCACGCCCTTTCTTGTGTACAGATCTAGTGGTGCTTGCCCTCCATCCCGTCTTGAGTATCAGTATCATAGGCATCGTCGATGTCGAATCCGCCTATAAGCACAAAGCGCCTCAACATATTTGTGGCACGCATGCGTACTTTGAACACCGGCAATGGTGTGTGATCGCATTGCTCGAAGAAAGCTTTCGCTCGATGTACGTCAATCGAGGAGCGCAGCACATCGAAACGCCCGAACTCGTTGATGTTCGCTTCATCTATACGTTTGGCAAGGAACTCCTCGACCACCGACCTATTAACGCCCAGCCGATCGACTAGTTTGTCGACTTGCTCGTTCTTCTCTCGCGCAGCATAGCGAGTGATGTAATCACGTAGCGTAATGCCGGCTTCAACCTCCACGTCGCCACGCTCCACGTCATGCAGGAACAGTTCGGCGAGTCGTTGTTCGTCCCGCGAGAGCGCGGCAAAGGAACGGTGTAGCTGCGCAGACATCTCCGCCAATTCCGGGCTATTCTCCTTGAGCGCCTTCAGCCATTTATTGAAGTTGGCATTCATGTAATCGGTATCGATGAGTCCGGTATTGATTTCGGTAAGATAGCCATCCAATTCATATGGCGCTTCGGGATTATTTTTTACGCCATCATCTGAATCACCACCGCAGCTGCTATTGCCATAGAACAGTTCTTTATAGCGTTGCGCAAGAATGAGGTATGTACGTTCGTCGATTTGAGGACGCACTACTTCAGACTCGTCATGCTCATCATTGTCCTCATTCGCATCGTCAGTATCCGTACTATCGACCTTGTATTCTGGGGTACTCCAGTCAAAGCCCTGCACTTTCGCAGCTTCAAGGTACCGGTTCAGCTCCACGAACTCCTTGGCAAACTTGCGCCTAGCCTCCACCGATTCCGGCAACTGCATAAGGTCCGATTCCCCGTTATCCGAGAACACGTCAAGAATTTCCCGGTACCGCGTATCCATGGATTTTACGTTCGCCGGCAATTTCTGCACGAACAGGTCAAGCGGCCGATCGCCCGAATACAGTTTCACCGCTGCTTCAATGAAGCCATGCATGGTGTGCGGTTTGCGGTAGTAACGAATGACACCGAACGGCTTGTCCGGTCCGAACAGACGATTCGTGCGACTGAATGCCTGGATGATGCTTTCGTAGTCGATAATCTTGTCGAGATACAACGTATTCACCCATTTTGAGTCAAATCCGGTAAGCATCTGGTCCACGACAATGAGCAAATCGAGCTGCTGACTGCGGTTTGTTGCTATGCCGCCGTACGGACTCTTATGCGATAGTCGCGACGAAATATCTTTCTTCATCGCCGGCCATGTGGGGATGATGAACTCTTTGCCGAACGCCTCATTGTAATCGGTGATGATTTCAGTCAGCGCATCCTCTTTGTCTGTCGCTCCTTCGTTGTTGTCGATATTGGGATCGAACAACGCCGTTACATGCAACTTAGGTGCTTGCTGCTTGAACAAGTGATAATAGTTGACAGCTTCAGGAATGGAACTGGCAGCGAGCATCGCATGGAATTTGCCCGCATGGCTGAGCACCGGGAACTGTTCGAGAATGTCCGAGACCACCATACTCGGGTGCGGAGAGTCGATACCATATTGGTCTCGTCCCAGGAAATCCTCGATGCCACTGATGCGGTTCCCGGCACCATCAACCATCGGACCCATGGGGACCTCAGACTTATCCATGTAATGCTGGAATACTTTGGCCTTGACCGAGTCGGCGAGCGCATCTTCCGCACTCTCCGCCTTCGCCTTGTCGAGAGCCACGGCACGTCTGACTTCAGAATCCTTGTACGTGGTCACCATGTACGGGTCGAACCCGAGCACATTATGGTCGCGAATGCCGTCGGCAATGCTGTATCGGTGCAAACAGCGGCCGAATACCATGGCAGTGGTGGAATTCTTCTTTTGGTTCTCATCCAGAATGGGTGTGCCGGTGAAGCCGAAGAACAGCGCATTCGGGAAGGAACGACGGATGTCCTGCAACATGTCGCCGAATGTGGAACGATGGCATTCGTCCACAATAAAAACGATACGTCGTGCAGCCAGCTGATCCAGCCACGCCTGGGTGACGCCCCGCTCCCCTGCTTTCACGTTGCTCATCTTCTGGATTGAGGTGACGATCAGGGTGTCGTTGACATTGGTGCTGTTGAGTTTGTCCCGCAAAACGCCGGTGTTCTCAGTACCTTGTACTTCCGTCTCACTGTCAGCAAAACTGCGGTATTCCTTCAGTGATTGGGTGCCTAGCTCGATGCGGTCCATAAGGAACACGACTTTATCGGCGTCATGCGAATCAGCTATGAGTTGTGCCGATTTGAAGCTGGTCATGGTTTTTCCGGAACCGGTAGTGTGCCATACATAGCCGCCTGGTCGTCCCGGAGTAGTTGGCCGCTGTTCCCAATCGCATTTGCGCACCACGTCAGAGATGGCGTTCGCAGCGATGTACTGGTAGCTGCGCAGCACCTTGAGGCATCCGTCTGCCGAGTCGGCGATGGTGTAGAAGCCGATGAGCTGATGCGCCATGGGAATGGACAACAGCCCCGCAGTGCCGGAAGTACCGCCGATGAACAGCTTCCATTCGTCTTTGCCGGGGTTTTGCCCGCCGCAGATAGGCTCGTTGTTGTAGTCAGCCCAATGGAAGTAATAGCTTGGATTGAATTTGTCTACGCCCGGATTGGCGAAGTAGACGGCGTCATCGGGGTTCATGGCTACAAAAATCTGTACGAGTCGGAACAGGCCGGTGAATACGCCTTCGTGTGTGTACTTTTCAATCTGATTGGTTGCTTGGCTGACCGGTATGCCACTTTTCTTAAGCTCGATATGAATCAATGGCATGCCATTGATGAGAAGCACGAGGTCGCCGCGCCGCGAGTTCAACATCTTGTTCTTGGCGGGATAGACCGGTTGCTGAGCAATCTGATAGGTGCTTTTGCCGCCTGCGATTTCCTTGCGGTCATAGATGTAGAGGCTGATTTCCTTGCCGAAATGCGCCACATCTTCTTTGTTGTCACGCGTGATGGACACGGTACGCCCATTGACGAACGAATTGAGCGCAAGCGGGGTTCGTAGGGTCTCAATCTGCTCGATTATCTGTGCCATTTCCCCGTCTGTCAGCGGGTATTTGCCAAGCCTGTCTATGTCGTTGTTGTTGCGGTACAGGATGCCTTTCCAATTGTCGAGCAGATCCTGTTCGGTTGGATAGCGCAAGACGCCATCCTTCCATCCATGCTGCTTAAGCACGGTAATGACGTTGTCCTCGAACACCGATTCGCTATCGAATATCACGATTCTTCTCTCCCTCGGACTTCCCAGTGTCCTGCTTTTCGCGAGCCGACGCGCTTGAGTAATCCACGCCCAATGAGTATTTCAGCATCTCTTCGCACAGTCGCTGATGAAACTCCCGCAGCACGAGCCATATCCTCGTATGTTGTACTGGGATTCCTTTCCACGAAACGAAGAACAGTTCGCTGTCTCTCGGTTATCTGCTCACTTGGACCGTTTAACTGCTCATTATTGTCAGTTATCTGCTCACTTGGACCGTTTAACTGCTCATTATTGTCAATTATCTGCTCATTGTGAGCGGACTTGGCATCCGATTCCAGCATAAGCGTGAGTATCGTACGATCAGCCTCGCCGAATTTTTCCTCAATCCGTGGTTCGGGAAGTCCTGCATTCGCCCATGTGGCAAACACATCAGGAACACCAGTACCGGCTCGCTCCCCCACATCGATGAGGCTGAACATCTTCATAATCAGTCCGTTGCGCGGATCAGATACTCCGCCAAGGCGCATTTGCTCAACGCCCGTTCGGATATCACCAGGATTCTCGAAAACCAATTTATCGGGTGTGCGTCTGACCACCACTCCACGCACGCCATAATAATCGGCGTTGAACAAGCAGTTGGCCAGCGCCTCGCGAACCGCCTTATGCATGGGAGTGTCGTCAACACGAAAGATACCGTTAAGTTTGAAGGGGGTCTTCAGAGACTCGGCAAGCTTACGATTCACACGGAAAAAGAAATCAAAGAGGTTGCCCGACCACATGCCATCGCCGGAATGAACACGATCGGTCCAACGAATCGCCGGGTCTAGGGTCTCCTGATAGTCAAGAAAGTAATGGGGACATTCGCGCACGATGTCATAGTCGTTGCCGAACATGAGCAAACCGCCGAATGTGGGATGGAGCTTACCATCTTCACGGCTCACCATTGCCGCACCAACCGCACGCAGGAAACGCTCGTCATCGAGATCGGTCCAAGAACTGCCCTGACGTACCGTACGGAAACGATTGCGATATGCCCGCACTGTGTCTGTATTGAAGTCGGCAACAGTGAGATCGTCCAGCACCTTGGAATCCATCGTCTCAGCTCCCTGATCCCGGAGCATTGCTGAGATCTCCTGCCGCGTGCAACGGTAGTCGCCCTCACCACGCCGACGGTAGGTTCCCCCGAAGAGATCATTATTGATATACACGGGGCGTTCGTCACGCGGAGCGCGCGGAACGTGAATAGCCAGCCCCATCCCACCATCCGCTTCGAGCACTTCAACTTCCGATTCGATGGGCAGCACGGCGCTTACCTTGGACCGGTTGCTGACCGTGTTCCAAAAGTCCTGGCGAAGATGTTCCGCTTCCACTGGTGTGAGCCCGACTGTTTCAAATGTGCCGTCTTCGCGTTCTTTGACACCAAGCAGGATGACACCGCCATAGGTGTTGGCGAAGGCGGAATAGGTCTCCCACATGCTGCGTGGGAGACCGCCTTTCGCTGCTTTCGCTTCAATCCGGTTATTCTCGCGATATGAAGCGAGCTTCACGATATCGAATGTCTCCATTGCTCCATCTCCCCTCACACAAACATCTTGTCAAGCAAGGATTTCTTGATATTTCGCAGCAATTCCAACTTACGCTGATGAAGGGTGATGAGGCCATCAAGGTTTGACATGAAATGCCCGATT
>OFMC01002935.1_pt1 | contig 10102 bp, 8 predicted proteins | sample 1541271 | NCBI WGS metagenome assembly OFMC01 (sample SAMN04209252, study PRJEB22552) | human gut metagenome | biome: gut; material: feces | host: Homo sapiens | place: USA: Oklahoma | reverse complement strand
CGTCCATCCATTGCCCTCCCATTATAACAAAAATAAGCATAGTCTCCGAGGCTTCCTATCCGCTTCGGGTGCTATGCTTATTTTGTACCAAAAAAGGAGAGATACCGCGGCATCTCTCCTTTTTGATTCATTTCGCCCGCTGGATGCGCTTTTCGTTTTCGTGCGCGCTGGGGATGACCAGCGGTGCCTGCTCCACAATGACCGACGAGGTGTCCAGTCCGTACCACTGGATGACCGAGCCCGCCGCGCGGCGGACGGCGTATTTGAGGTTCAGGATGATCTCGTCCGTGCGGCTCAGCTCCGACATCAGCGGCACCGCGCGGTGCAGCATCAGAAACTTGAAGCTGCCCACCTGCGAGGGGCCGTAGATCGAATACTTTCTCTCCTGCGGTGGCAGTTCCCCGCTCTCGAGCAGGTCGCGCACGATCTGGCGCAGGTAGATGTTCACGCGCTGGTCGTTCTTGAAGCCGAGGTTGAGCTTTACGCGGAAAATATAGTCCGTGCCAAACGTCTCGACCTGATAGTTCATCGCGTTTGGCTCGTCGAGCACATGCACACTCAAAAACCAGTAGGCGCGGGCGCGCTTGGGGTCCTTATCGAGGATTGAGTAGAGTGTGTTGCGATCGATCGTCTCCATATCGTCGCTGCTGCCGATGTAGACAAGGTTCTGCGTCAGCTCCGGCAATGCACTGTCGCCGCGCAGCGCGGCAAGATTCTCCGTATAGTCACCAAGCTTGAGGCGCACGCTGTATTTCTGCTCGAGTTGCGTGCCGCGGTGCCAGATGATCATAATCGACAGAAGCAGCAGCGCCATAATGACCGCCACATAGCCGCCGTGCGCAAATTTCGACAGGCTTGAGAGGAAAAACACCGTCTCGATCGCGCCGAAGACAATGAGCACGCCCCACGCGAGCGCTTTCTTCCCTCGCACACGGGAAAGATATACGAACAGAAGCAGCGTTGTCATCAGCATCGTCACCGTGATGGCAAGGCCGTAAGCCGACTCCATGCGCGCGCTCGAGCGGAACAGCAGCACGATGAACGTGCAGCCCACCCAGAGGATCTTGTTGACCGTGTCGATGTAGATTTGACCCTTGGTCTCGGCGGGATACTGCACCTTCAGGTGCGGCATCAGGTCGAGGCGGATGGCCTCCGATACCAGCGTATAGGAGCCTGTGATGAGCGCCTGCGAGGCGATGACCGCCGCGAGTGCGCTCAAAATGACCGCCACCGGACGCAGCGCGCCGGGCAGCATCAAAAAGAACGGGTTCAGGCTCTCAAGCGATGCAAGCGCCGCGTCGCCCCGACTGCTGAGCAGCCACGCCCCCTGCCCCAGATAGTTGAGGATCAGGCAGATCTTGACGAGCGGCCAGCTGATGTAAATGCTCTCGCGGCCGACATGGCCCATGTCGGAATACAGCGCCTCCGCGCCCGTCGCGGCCAGAAACACGCTGCCGAGGATCATAAAGCCGAGTTTATTATAAGGGCTCACGAGAAGCTCCACCGCGTGCGCGGGGTTGAACGCCCGGAGCACCTGCGGCATGGAGAAAATGTTCATCGCCCCCGTCGCACCGAGGAAGAGGAACCACACGAGCATCACCGGGCCAAAGGCCTTGCCGATGCGGCTCGTGCCCGCGTGCTGCACGGCAAAAAGCGACGCGATGATGCAGAGCGTGATGATGATGACGCCCGTCTGGCGGCCTCCGAGGAGCCTGTCCATCATCGCGATACTGCGAAGTCCCTCAACCGCCGAGGTCACGGTCACCGCAGGCGTCAGCACGCCGTCGGCAAGCAGCGCCGCGCCGCCAAGCATCGCCGGCACGATGAGCCACTTGCCGCAGCTGCGCACGAGCGAATAGAGCGAGAAGATACCGCCCTCGCCGTGGTTGTCCGCCTTCATGGCGATGAGCACGTACTTGATGGTCGTGAGCAGCGTGATCGTCCAGATGATGAGCGACAGCGCGCCGACAATGAACGACTCGTTGATCTGCGTGATGCCGCCGTTCCCCTCCAAAATGGACTTCATCACGTACAGCGGTGAGGTACCGATATCGCCGTACACGATGCCGATGGCCACAAGACACATCGTCAGGGAGGTTTTTTGTCTCTTTTCCATAGCGTTCCCTGCCTTTTTGGGCGCGGCGGAGCGGTCTTTATCTCCCCACCGCGCCGCTTCTTCATAAAATCTTAACGAAATTTTAGCATGTCCTCCCGACAAGTGCAAGCGACAAATGCCGTCAAGTGTTAAATTGACGAAAATGCCCTTTCCGCGCTGAAGAGGCGGAAGCGTGTCCATTCATGGTTTATCCGCGGTTATTCTGTTGACATAACGATGTGGAAAACTCTGTGGAAACTGTGAATAACTTTGTTGCTCCAGTGCGTTCCCGCCGGTTGACAATTGGTTATGCTCGACGTCTTTCGGCATAATTGGCGCAGAAATTCCCGCGAATTTCTGCATTTTCCCGCCAAAGGCAAAAATCTGCCGCGGCCACTTGCCATTGTGGTCAAAAAATCGTATAATGTACCAAGTTTTGTGTTTGAAGATCAGAATCGTAAATTTCGGCGAAATGGAGAAACCCCAATGGCAGAAGCAAAAAAAACGAATTACGGCAACGAGAGCATCTCGTCCCTCAAGGGCGCGGACCGTGTGCGCAAGCGCCCGGGCGTCATCTTCGGCTCGGACGGGCTGGACGGCTGCGAGCACGCCGTGTTCGAGATCCTTTCGAACTCCATCGACGAAGCGCGCGAGGGCCACGGCAAGCTCATCACCGTCACCCGCTACTTAGACCACAGCATCGAAGTAGAGGACATGGGCCGCGGCTGCCCTGTGGACTATAACCCCAAGGAAAAGCGCTTCAACTGGGAGCTCGTGTACTGCGAGCTCTACGCCGGCGGCAAGTACAACAACTTGGACGGCGACAACTACGAATACTCCCTCGGCCTCAACGGCCTCGGCGCGTGCGCGACGCAGTATTCCTCGCGCTATATGGACGTGACCGTCTGGCGCGACGGGAACAAATACTCCCTGCACTTTGAACGCGGCGAGCCCGTGGGCAAAAAGGGCGATGAGCTCAGGATCGAGCCGACCGACCGCGGCCGCAAAACCGGCACACGCACGCGCTGGCTGCCCGACCTCGACGTGTTTACCGATATCGACATTCCCGCCGACTACTATGTCGAAACGCTGCGCCGTCAGGCCGTCGTCAACGCGGGCATCACGTTCCGCTTCAAAAATGAAGTCCTCCCCGGCCACTTTGAGACGCAGGACTTCGTCTACGAAAACGGCATCATCGACTATGTCGCCGAGATCGCGGGTGAAGACGCCCTGACCACCCCCGTCTTCTGGGAGACGGAGCGCCGCGGCCGCGACCGCGAGGACAAGCCCGAATACAAGGTCAAGCTCTCCTGCGCGTGCTGCTTCTCGAATAAGGTGCAGCGCATCGAGCACTATCACAACTCCTCGTGGCTCGAGCACGGCGGCAGCCCCGAAAAGGCGTCGAAGACCGCCTTTGTCTACGCCATCGACAAGTATTTGAAGGACAACAACAAATACCAGAAGGGCGAAGCCCGTATCGCCTGGCAAGACATCGAAGACTGCATCATTCTCGTCTCCAACAACTTCTCCACGCAGACGAGCTACGAGAACCAGACGAAAAAGGCCATCACGAACAAGTTCGTGCAGGAGGCGATGACGGACTTTCTGAAGTCCCGCCTCGAAACCTATTTCATCGAAAACCGCGTCGACGCGCTCAAGATCGCCGAGCAGGTGCTCATCAACAAAAGGAGCCGCGAGAGCGCGGAAAAGCAGCGCCTGAACATCAAGAAAAAGCTCTCCGGCAGCATCGACATCTCAAACCGCGTCGAAAAGTTTGTCGACTGCCGCACGCGCGACGTCTCGCGCCGCGAGATCTACATCGTCGAGGGCGACAGCGCCCTCGGCAGCGTCAAGCTCTCGCGCGACGGCGAGTTTCAGGGCATCATGCCCGTGCGCGGCAAGATCTTAAACTGTCTCAAGGCCGACTATCCGCGCATTTTCAAGAGTGAGATCATCACCGACCTTTTGAAGGTCCTCGGCTGCGGCGTCGAGGTGCCGGGCAAGTTTGTCAAGGACCTGAACGCCTTTGATATCAACAATCTTCGCTGGAACAAGGTCATCCTCTGCACCGATGCCGATGTCGACGGCTTCCAAATCCGGACGCTCATCCTGACGATGATCTACCGCCTCTGCCCGACGCTGATCCGCGAGGGCTATGTCTACATCGCCGAGACCCCGCTTTTTGAGATCACCTGCGGCGAAAAGACGTGGTTCGCCTACACGGACAAGGAGAAAAACGACATCGTCAAGACCCTTGAGGGCAAGCGCTACAAGGTCGACCGCTCGAAAGGTCTCGGCCAGAACGACCCCGAAATGATGTGGCTCACGACCATGAACCCCGAGACACGCCGTCTCATCAAGGTCATGCCCGAGGACGCGGAGGCGACGGCACACTCGTTTGATCTGCTGCTCGGCGACAATTTGCAGGGCCGCAAGGACCACATTGCCGAAAACGGCTACAAATACCTCGAAATGATCGACGTATCGTAATACGAACAAGCAGGAAAGGAGCCTTACTTTATGGAAGGCATTTTACTTCACGTTCTCTATCGCGGCGAAAAGGCTAATGACTTTGCATCGGAGATGGAGCGAAGCGGCCTGCGCGCCGCCGTCCTCGCGGAAGAGGGCTGCATGCAGTACGACTACTACCGGCCTCTTGCCGAGGAAAACTGCGTGCTGCTCGTGGAGCACTGGCGCGACCGCGCCGCGCTCGACAAGCACTCCGCGGGCGAGCCGATGGCAAAGCTCAAGGCGCTCAAGGCAAGCTACGACCTCGCAACGACCGTTGAGCGCTTTGAATGAGGAGAAGCGCATCCCCTCGGGCAGGCATTTGGAACGCCTCAACGCGCAGATAAAGCAAAAAGGTAAAAGATGATGAGGTAAAAGATGATGAAAAAAATTGCAACCATTATCCTGTCGCTGCTGGTCTGTACGGTGTTATTTACCGGATGCGGAAATTCTTCTAAAAGTAAAAGCAGTCAGGAGCAGTCCTTGAAGGTCTATTCATTCAGCGGAAATAGCGAGTCGATTTCGGTATCAAATGGCGTAATTGTTCTAGCGGGGAAAGATGAAATCTGCTATGGCGGCAATTTGAAAGTAATGTCAGATGATTTTGCTGATATTACCGCATATTCCACCACCATTTATGTTGATGGCGAGGAAGACTCCATTTTACTTTCCCATGCAGTTGCCGATCAAACAGGCGGGACAATAGACGTTTCCGGTAATATCGGGAAAATTTCCGGTGATGTTTTGAGAGACGGCGATGCCGATAAGCTGGCTGATAATCTGTGGTTTGAATTAAAAACGACCAATCTAAGCGGAGAAGAAAATACTTATCAAGTGCAATTAGAAACAACTCTAATCGCAGAGGACAGCAGCAACTAATTGTGGTTTGCCGAACCGATTTCATCCCTTCAAGAACGAAGTTCCCCTGCATCATTCGGACCGCAAAAAATCCGTACACAAGCATGAAGACCCGACCGATGATCGTCCATCGGTCGGGTCTTCTGTTCTGATACAACTTTTTTCACGCCTTCTGCGCGCCGACGTCGCCGAGGGCGGCGGCCGCCGCTTTCTCCCGCCGGCGCACGCAGAGCGTGCCGTTTTCCGCCGCCAAAACCGCCGTGTCGCCGCTTGCGAGCGTGCCGTCCAAAAGGCAGGTCGCGAGCGCGTCCTCCACCTCGCTGCGGATGAGCCGCCGCAGGGGACGCGCGCCGTAGGAAACATCGTAGCCCCGCTCGGCGAGGGAGACCGCGCAGTCCTCGTCCGCCTCAAGCGTGATGCCGAGCGCCGCGGCGCGGGAAACGGTCTGCGCAAGCAGCCGCCGCGCGATCTCGGCGCAGTCCTCGCGCGATAAGCGGCGGAAGACGATCGTCTCGTCCACGCGGTTCAAAAATTCCGGCCGGAACGTCCGCCGCAGCTCCGCGATCACCGCCGCCTTCACGGCAGCGAACTGCGCGTCGGCGCTTTTCTGCTCCTCCGGCGCAAAGCCGAGCGGCGTGCCCGCCGTCGTGATGCTCTTCGCCCCGATGTTCGACGTCATGATGACCGCCGTGTTGCGAAAGTCCACCTTGCGCCCCTGCGCATCCGTCACGACGCCGTCCTCCAAAATTTGCAGCAGGATGTTCCACACGTCCTCATGCGCTTTTTCGATCTCATCGAAAAGCACAACGGAGTATGGCTTGCGCCGCACCTTTTCCGTCAGCTGCCCGCCCTCGTCGTAGCCAACGTAGCCCGGCGGCGAGCCGATCAGGCGCGAGACGGTGTGTTTTTCCATATACTCGCTCATGTCGATGCGGATCATCGCGTCCTCGCTGCCAAATACCGCCTCGGCGAGCGCTTTACTGAGCTCCGTCTTGCCCACGCCCGTGGGACCGAGGAAGAGGAACGACCCGACAGGCCGTTTCGGATCCTTGACGCCGACGCGCCCGCGGCGGATGGCGCGCGCCACGGCGCGCACCGCGTCCTCCTGCCCGACGACGCGCGCGTGCAGCGTTTCTTCAAGCTTCAAAAGCCGCGCGCTTTCGCTCTCGTTGAGCCTTGTCACCGGAATGCCCGTCCAGTTCGACACCACGGCGGCGATGTCCTCCGCCGTCACGCGCACAGCGGTCTTTTCCGCCTCGCGCGCCTGTTTTTTCCGCTCAGCTGCCGCCTGCGTGCGGAAGCTCTCCTCCGCGTCGCGCAGCCGCGCCGCTTTTTCATAGTCCTGCGCGCGGATGGCAGTCTCCTTGTCCCGCGCGGCGGCGCTCGCCTTCTCTTCGAGCGCTTTCAGTTCGGGCGAGGCGCTGCGCGCGGACAGTTTCACGCTTGCCGCCGCCTCGTCGACAAGGTCGATGGCCTTGTCGGGCAGAAAGCGGTCGGGAAGATACCGCTTTGAGAGCGTCACCGCCGTGCGCAGGGCCTCGTCCTCGATGGAAAGGCCGTGATACGCCTCGTACTTTGGCCGCAGGCCTTGTAAGATCTGCAGCGCTTTTCCTTCGTCCGGCTCGCCGACCTGCACGCTCTGGAAGCGCCGCTCGAGCGCGGCGTCCTTTTCGATAAATTTTCGGTACTCCTCGAGCGTCGTCGCGCCGATGACGCGGATCTCCCCGCGCCCGAGCGCGGGCTTTAGGATGTTCGCCGCGTCCACCGCCCCCTCGGCGCTGCCCGCGCCGACAATGGTGTGCAGCTCGTCGATGAACAAAATGACATTGCCGTCGCGCCGCACCTCGTCGAGCACGGCGCGGATGCGCTCTTCAAACTCGCCGCGGTACTTTGTCCCCGCCACCATGCCGGAGAGGTCGAGCAGCAGGATACGCTTGTCGATAAGCTCCTCCGGCACGTCGCCCGCCGCGATCTTTTCGGCAAGCCCCTCGGCGATAGCCGTCTTGCCGACGCCCGGCTCGCCGATGAGCACGGGGTTATTTTTCGTCCGCCGCGTCAGGATGCGCAGCGCACGGGCGATCTCCTTTTCCCGCCCGATCACGGGGTCGAGCCGCCCCTCGCGCGCCATCGCCGTCAGATCGCGCGAGAATTCCAAGAGCGTCTTGCCGTTTTTCGCCTCCGCGCGGCTTGCACGCACCTCGGGCAGCGGAAGCTTGCGCGGCGACAGGCTCATCGCGCGCAGCGTGTCGCTGTACAGCTTTTTGGTATCCACACCCAGCGATCGCAGCAGCCGCACAGCCATGTTCCCGCTGTCGCGCAGAATGCCAAGCAGCAGGTGTCCCGCCTCGATCTCTCCGCTGCCCGTGCGCATCGCCTCGCCCACAGCCAGCTCGACCGCGCAGCGCGCGTGCGGCGTGAGCCCCTGCACGGTCGATCTTTCCGCCGTGCCGCGCCCCAGCTTTTCGATCATCCTCTCGCGCACTGCCGACTCGTAGATGCCCGAGGCATTCAGCGCGCGGCAGGCCGCGTCGTCCTCCTCGCGCAGCATCGCGAGCAGCAGGTGCTCGCAGCCCACATAGCCGTGCCCCAGCTCGCCCGCCGCCGCCTGCGCACAGCGCAGCACATGTTCAGCCTTCAGGCTGAATTTCCGGTCATTCATTGCTCTACCCTCCGCTTCCTTTTCGTCCTTTCATTTTTGACCGGTTTATTCAAAAATAAACGCCGTAAATGACACAGAAAATTCAATATTTTCCTGCATTCTGACTCTTGCATTTTCGCTTTGACATGCTATAATAGCGACATCAACTTATGGAGGTACTAATTATGGCTTATCAGATTAGCTCTGCCTGCGTCAGCTGCGGTGCTTGCGCAGACGCCTGCCCCGTCGGTGCTATTTCCCAGGGCGATTCCCAGTATCAGATCGACGCAAATGCCTGCCTGGATTGCGGCTCCTGCGCTGATACCTGCCCCAACGGCGCCATCTCCCAGGCCTAAGGTCTAAGGGTACTTAAAAAATAAGGACGCGCGAAAGCGCGTCCTTATTTTTATCATCAGAAAGGGTCATCACATGGAAAAACGCGACGAGCTCTGGCCGCGCGGCCCCTGCTTTTATTACGACACCGCCCTCTTCCCGCCGGGGACGGACAGCTTTTGCCTCGCCTACTTTGCCCGCCCGTCCCGCGGCGACACGGTCTGCGACCTCGGCAGCGGGATCGGTCTTCTCGGAACGCTCCTGCTCGCGCGCCAGGAATCGCTTTTTATCGAAAATGTTGAGCTCTCCGCGCCCGCGGCAGCGCTTGCGCGAAAGACGTTCGCCGAAAACGGCTGGGCGGACAGGGCTGCTTTCCACGAAGGCGACCTTCGCGATGTCTCCGTCCTGCCGAAAGCCGGCAGCGTCGACTATGTGATCTCGAACCCGCCGTACTTTCCCGCCGGCAGCGGCGAGAGCGCCAAAGGCGAAGCGCGCCAAATCGCGCGCGAGGAAACCTCCTGCACACTGGACGACGTCTGCGCCGCGGCGCAGCGTGTGCTGCGCTATGGCGGGCGCTTCACCCTCGTTCACCGCGCCGAGCGCCTCGCCGACGTGCTCTGTGCCATGCGGAGTCACGGCATCGAGCCCAAGCGCCTGCGCTTTCTCGCAAAATCGCCGGACGCCGCGCCCTCGCTCCTCTTCGTCGAGGGAAAGCGCGGCGGCAAAAGCGGCCTTGTCATCGAGCCGCCGCTCGTCCCCAACGGCGAGGAATGGGACGCCGTGTATTTCCGAAAATAAGAAAACGGGCCGCCCTTTTCAGGCGGCCCAACAGCTTTATTATACTAAAGCGCCGGATGAACTGCAAGCATTTTCTGCCGATTTTCGAATAATCAGCCCTGCGCACAAAATATCGCTCGCATCTTTATCCATTCCGCCGCTTGATTTTTGAGCTCATTCTTGCTATTCTTTAAGCACAGAAAGGGTGAGACCAATGTACAAGTGATCTTCACAAAGGCGATCCCAAATGGTTCCGATCATATCCATCGCGCAGCACTCTCTGATGTGTACCGTCATTCAGGTAAAACCGCCGCAACCGCGGTGTTTGAGATAGCAGGAGTGGAAACCGGAGTAAGCGATATTCGGCACCAGATCATTGAAGAAAGGAAGGAAAGAAAACAGAATATGAGAGATCCAAATATTCATCATGGCTGACCCTTGATCGTAGTTCAGTAATCGCGATCAAGGGTCAGTCATTTTTTGTTTTCTTTCACTTTTTTAAAAAAATTGAGGAAAAATATCCCGTGCTCTGCGCGGGAGGGGAGGCAGCGCCGATGGCGCTGCTCGGGGCAAAGGGGGAGGTTCTCTTTCAAAAGAGAACCTCCCCCTTTGGAACCCCCAAGAGAACGCGAGGGGAGACCCCCTCGACCCCCAACATTGGCAGTTTACAGCTTGAATGACTGCACGCGCTGCGCAGTGTAAGTGCAGTGTACGTGGCTTCGCCACGAGTCCCTGCGAGTCGGTTCATCCAGCAACCGCGCCTTACTCCGTGAGGCGCGAGTGACGGAAGTCTGGCGGCGGACTGCGTGCGGGCGCGGCATTGCTGCGCCGTCAGAAGAGCGGGGTGGATAATCCAAAAAGGAGGGGCAAGGCCCCTCCCTTTTGGTCGTTAG
>OFMC01002934.1_pt1 | contig 10106 bp, 11 predicted proteins | sample 1541271 | NCBI WGS metagenome assembly OFMC01 (sample SAMN04209252, study PRJEB22552) | human gut metagenome | biome: gut; material: feces | host: Homo sapiens | place: USA: Oklahoma | reverse complement strand
GCGGCGTGTGCACCAAGATCATCGACCGCAACACCACCATCCCCACCCACAAGAGTCAGGTGTTCTCCACCGCAGCCGACAACCAGCCCTCTGTTGAGGTCAACGTGCTGCAGGGCGAGCGTGAGTTTGCCCGCGACAACAAGAGCCTGGGTGTGTTCCATCTGGACGGCATTGCTCCGGCTCCCCGTGGCGTGCCTCAGATCGAAGTTACCTTCGATATCGATGCCAACGGCATCGTGAAGGTCAGCGCCAAGGATCTGGGTACCGGCAAGGAGCAGAACATCACCATCACCGCTTCCACCAATATGTCCAAGGAGGACATCGACAAGGCTGTGAAGGAAGCTGAGCAGTTTGCTGCCGACGATAAGAAGAAGCGTGAAGAGGTCGATATCCGCAACGGTGCCGACCAGATGGTGTTCCAGACCGAGAAGATGCTGAAGGAGAACGGCGACAAGCTGCCCGCAGACGTGAAGAGCGATGCCGAGGCAAAGCTTGCTGACCTGAAGACCGCTGTCCAGTCCGGCAATGTGGACGACATCAAGGCAAAGCAGGAAGCCCTGAGCCAGGTGTTCGAGAAGATGTATCAGGCAGCCGCTGCCGCACAGCAGGCCGCCGGTGCACAGCCCGGTGCTGACGCAGGCGCAGCCAACGAAAAGCCCAACGATGACGGCGTTGTGGATGCCGACTTCAAGGAAGTCTAAGTCTGAAACAAAGCGCTGTGTCCGGCCAAACCGGCGGGCACAGGCGCAATAAAGCAAAAGCCGCTCCGGTTTAGGCCGGGGCGGCTCTTGCTGGTTTATAAGTAAAAGAGTTCTCGCTGCCGCAAAAGCCTTCCCCCGGACGGGGGAAGGTGGCATGACGCGAAGCGGCATGACGGATGAGGGCGCAGACAACAGCTGCGAAAGACCAAAGCGGGAGCTTTTGAACAGGAGGAACCGACCGGGGCGTTACCCGGGGAGGGCGTTCCCGGAGAGGTGAGTGGATATGGCACAGGAAAAGCGTGATTATTACGAAGTGCTGGGGGTATCCAAGGGCGCAAGCGATGCCGAGATCAAAAAGGCATACCGCAAGCTTGCCATGAAGTACCACCCGGACTATAACCCCGGCGATAAGGACGCCGAGGCAAAGTTCAAGGAGATCAACGAAGCAAACGAGGTGCTTTCGGACCCGAAAAAGCGCCAGCTGTACGACCAGTACGGCTTTGCCGGAGTTGACCCCACCTACGCAGCACAGAACGGCGGCGGCCCCGGCGGCTTCAGCGGTTTTGGCGGCGACGGTGTGGACTTGGGCGACATTTTTGGCGATATCTTCGGCGGCGGCTTTGGCGGCTTCGGCGGCTCGTCCCGTCAGGCAAATCCCAACGCCCCCCGCAAGGGTCAGGACATCCGGGTGCGCATCACCCTGAGCTTTGACGAGGCCGTGCACGGCTGCAAGAAGAACATTACCATCACCCGTCAGCAGGAGTGCACCGAGTGTCACGGCTCCGGCTGCGCCGCCGGTGCTAGCCCCGAGACCTGCCCGGACTGCGGCGGACGCGGCTTTGTCATCCGCCAGCAGCGCACCCCCTTTGGCGTAATGCAGACCCAGCAGCCCTGCTCCCGCTGCGGCGGCAAGGGCAAGCTGGTAAAGAACCCCTGCAAGGTCTGCCACGGCAGCGGCAAGGTGGCTACCAAAAAGACGCTGGAGGTGTCCATCCCCATGGGCATCGACGACGACCAGAGCTTTGCACTGCGCGGCATGGGCGATGCCGGTACCAACGGCGGCCCCGCCGGTGATGTCATCGTCATGGTCAGCGTGCGCCCCAGCGAGGTGTTCCAGCGCGACGGCTACGATGTGTGGGTCACCGTGCCCATCACTTACAGTCAGGCTGTGCTGGGCGACAGTGTCACCGTACCCTCCATTGACGGCAAGGTGGAGTACACCGTGCCCGAGGGCACCCAGAGCGGCACCACCTTCCGCCTGCGCGGCAAGGGCATCCAGTACCTGAACGGCCGTGGCCGCGGTGATATGTACGTCAAGTGCGAGGTGGAGATCCCCAAAAAGCTGAACAAGACCCAGCGCGATGCCCTGAAAAAATTTGAGGGCACTTTGAAAGAAGAAAACTACGAAAAGCGTAAGGGCTTCTTCAAAAAGCTGAAGGATATGTTCAACGCATAAAAACCAAACGGCGGCGCGTTCCATTGGAGCGTGCCGCCGTTTTTTGCGTGTGAACCCTACAAAAACAGCGGAGGCGCTGCCCTTTCGGGCAGCGCCTCCGCCTGCTTTGTTCTTTGGTGTACTCCGAGCCGGTCTTATGAGATAAGATGGATCAGAGCAGGATGATCGCTGCGTTGATGACCAGACCGACACCAGAAGCGGTTGAAGTGACGAACCATGCAGCGCAGGCGAGGTCGCGGATGGTGTTGGCAGTGCTCTTCTCCATATCAGTAGCCAGAGCATCCAGACCCTTCTCCATCCAAGTGTTGGGGTTCTTACGGCGGTAGTCGCGGACAGCGGTCACGCCTTTGAACCAGCCGTACGGAGGAATCAGCCAGCACAGCAGAGCCTCAGACATGGTAGCAGTAGCGCCGCCTTCGGTGTAGGTCATTTCCTCAGTGGACAGGACGTTGTAATACGCGGGCATCATCATTTTTTCCATAATAACACTCCTTTTGAAACAAAGCTATCCAAAACGGTGCACCCAAAAACGCACCGCTTTTTCTGAATAAAGGGTCTCAGCGCACGACCAGCAGAATGGCGCTCAGGGGAGCCAGTGCCACCACCATGATGGTGGAAACGGCATCCCGCACAAAGTTGCCGGCGGATTTGCCCATATCGGCGGCAAGGGCATCGGTGGCGCGGCCCATCACGGTAAAGAAGTTGCCGTCCTTGTTGCCGTCCTGCTGCAGCCATGTGCGTGCCTGCTTGATGCCCCAGATGTAGCTGGAGGCCAGCACCACAGCACCTACGACCGTTGCGGCAGTAGTGGCGAGACTGGCAGCATCATCCACTGCGCCGCCGCCGGTGGTATAGGTCATTTCTTCGTTGGAAAGTACCGCATAATCTGCGGGATAATTCATCTTTTTCATCATCAATACTCCTTTGTCAAAGGGAAATGCCGCATTGCATCCCGATCCCCCGGCGTCTATACCCAAAGGCTGATAGAGCATTGTTCTCTATATGGCCATTCTACAACAGTGGTCGGATTTTATCAAGGGGTTTTGGCACATCTGTGCAAAAACTGGCGGGACGCATGAAATTGCGGCTATAAATTTGTGAAAATAGACTGCAATAATTTAGGCTTTTGGCTATTTAGCCCTGTACCCCGGCGCGGTAGAGGTAGGGGTCGCTCTTGAAGCTGTCAAAGTTGTACAGCACAAGGATCTGGTCGTAGCCGTTATCGGCGATCAGCTTGTCCAAGCCGTAGTTGTAGTTGCGGAAGTCCACCACGTCGATGTCGGCGTAGTTGGCGGTCAGGTAGGGTACAAAGCAGTTGGCGTAGCTGTCCTTGATGACAAGGATGCGCCCGCTGCCGTTGCCCTGCACCCGGCTTAAACCGTTGTTGCCGTGCAGGAACATGGCGTATTTATCATAGACGGAGAGCTTCTCTGTGTCGTACAGGCCGGTGGTCTGCCCCTCGGTGGGCTGGCCTGCCGCCGTTACGTTCCATACCGTCAGGGTGTTGGCAAGGTCGTAGTAGGTGATCACGTCCGGCACGGCGTTCCATGTGCGCGCCTTGGCGTAGTGGGTGCCGTAAAAGCCGTCGGCAGTCAGCGCAGTGTGGGCGGCGGTATCAAAGGGGGTAAGGCCAAGGGTCTGGCACAGCTGGCTGTAAGCGTAGTAGGCGCCAAGGCTCGTCCAGTGGTGGTCGGTGCGGTAATAAATATACTCGCTCTTGTGGGCGGAAAGGGTCTGGCGCACGTCCACAAAGCGGCCGCCGGCCGCCTGTACTGCAGCGGAAAGCTGGTCAAGGTAGCCGTCCTCGTCCAGCAAAGGGGCGTTTGCGGGCACGTTTTCTTTATAGATATCGCTGGCGGCGGGTGCCAGCAGCACATTCACCTTGCCCGGGTAGCGCTGGCACAGGCTGGTGAGCGCTGCCGTGTTTTTGGGCAGGGTGCGCTCCTCGCTGGAAAGCAGCCCGTAGGTGCGGGGGAACATCATGTGCTCCTTGCCCAGCAGGATGCCGCCGTTCTGCTGCTTTTGCAGCAGGGTGGTCTCCACCACGCTCTGCAGGCTGATCCACTGGTCGCGCCCCGCCACCTGATCCTTGACGTATTTGGTGTAGGCAGTAAAGTAGCTGTTCAGCCCCTTGGCGGTGAACTGGGTCAGCGCCGGGCGCTGGCTCAGGGTAGTGTTTTCCAGCTCGCTGTAACTGCGGTCCGGGGTGACCATATCCAGCGCGAACAGTCCGATGAAAAACAGGCTGAACACCACCAGCACCGGGTAATGCAAAAGGGAGGAGGTCTTTTTCTCGTGTTTGGACATCTTCCCGCCTCCTTAAAAGTTAAAATACAGGAACGGGCTGTTGGTGCTGCCCACCACATAGGCGGTGGAGACCACCAGCAGCGTCAGGATGGCGGCGCAGCGGGTGACCACGTTCTTGCGCAGCACATCCCACAGCTTTTCGATCAGCGGGGTGCAGCACACCACGCTTACCGCCAGCAGCACGCCGTAATTCCGCAGGAAATACAGCGGCGACACCCCGCCGGAGGGGATGAAGAGCTTTTGGAACAGCAGCCCGAAGGACACGCCGGTGTCGTTGCCCACGAACATTGCCCAGCCTACCACCACAAGGAACAGGGTGTAGAAATGCGGCCACACCCTGCCTTTTTTCAGGTAGGGCAGCAAAAACAGCTTTTCAGCCGCCAGCAGCACAAAGTAGTAAAGACCCCAGCAGATAAAGTTCCAGTTCGCGCCGTGCCAGATGCCGGTGAGCAGCTCCACGATGAACAGGTTCAAGATCTGCCGCTTGAGCCCCTTGCGGTTGCCGCCCAGCGGGATATACACATACTCCCGGAACCAGCCGGACAGGGTCATGTGCCAGCGCCGCCAGAACTCGGTGATGGAGGCGGAGATATAGGGGTAGTTGAAGTTTGCGGGGAAGTCGAAGCCCAGCATCTTGCCCATGCCGATGCCCATCAGGGAGTAGCCGGAAAAATCGAAGTACAGCTGCAGACTGTATGCGATGATGCCCAGCCACACCAGCGGGGTGGAAGCGTTTGCCAGACCCACAAAGGTGGTGGAGGGGCTGTCGGCTACCCCGATGATATCCGTCCACAGTGCGCCCACGGCGTCCGCCAGCAGCACCTTTTTGGCAAGACCGAAGGTGAACAGGGTCATGCCCTCTTCAATTTGTTTGAGGTTATAGCGGTGCTTGTAGACGTGCAGCTGGTCGGAGACGTCCCGGTACTTGACAATAGGCCCCGCGATAAGCTGCGGGAACATGACCACATAAGCGCCGAAATCAATGATGTTGCGCTCGGCTTTTACATCTCGGCGGTAGACGTCGATGGAGTAGGAAAGGGTCTGGAAGGTGTAGAAGCTGATGCCCAGCGGCAGGGTGCCGATGCCTTGAATTTCGGCAAAGGCGGTGCCCAGCAGGGCATTCACGCTGCGCAGCACAAAGTTTGCGTACTTGAAGTAGAACAGCATCCCTAAGCTGCCAATGAGCGCTACCAGCAGAAAAAAGCGGCGCAGCGCGGGCTTTGCATCAAAGTGCTCGATGGCAAGGCCGCTGAGGTAGTTGATGAGGATAAGCGCCACCATGACCGGGAAAAAGCGCACCTCGCCCCAGCAGTAGAACACCAGACTGCACAAAAACAGCGCGGTGTTCTTCAGTTTTGCGGGGGCAAGATAGTACAGCGCCAGCGTGATGGGCAAAAAGCGGAACAGGAAGATGATGGTGCTGAAAACCAAGGGGTCAGCCTCCTTTTTTACACAGGATGAAGGGGAAATCCAGCCTTCCCCCGGCCGGGGGAAGGTGGCATGACGGATGCGGGCGCAGCTTCAGCAGAAATACCCCTCATCAGGGGCTTTCTACTGAAAAAAGCCGATGCCGCAGATGGCACCGGCTCAGAAGATCAGATTCAGCTGTTCAGGGCGCTGTCCACAGCACTGTTCAGGTCTGCGGTGCACTCGTTGGAATTGACAACCATGATGACAAGATTTCCCTTGCTGGCAATGATTGCATTGTTGGCATTCTCCAAAGCCTGTGCAAATTCAGCGGGATAATTGCTGCAAGTGTCAATCAACTGCTGCTTGTAGGCGTTCATGCCGTCAATAACATTTTGAACCTTACCGTCAGCAGCTTCAACGGCGATAACTAAACCGGCATCGCCATTGTCGTTGCTCTTTACGCCCTTGTAACTAACGATATCTTCAGCCTTTAACTGAAAATCATATTCGATACTAATAGGGTCAATCTCGAATTGATTTGAGATTGTGTTAGTTTTCAGCAGACTGCTAACGATACTGTCCAAATCGATAGTGCCGTTTTCAGCGGTATCCGCCGCCGAAGAGGCAGTGCTGGAAGCCGGTGCAGAGGCGGAGGCGCTGGACACGGAGGACGGCGCGGAAGAAGCGCTGCCGCCGCAGCCGGTCAGGGCAACAGCCAGCACGGCGCTGACGGCGATCACAGAGAGTTTTGTGCGGTTTATCATAAAATATTCCTTCTTTTGTTGAATTCATCTGTCACAGCCCGGGGCGGTATCGCGCGCCGGGGCAGATTGTATTTATCTTACCATAACAGCAGGTAAATTGCAACGTACCCCACAGGGTTTTCCGGCAGTTTTCATCGGATTTTAACCGGTCACGGTCTCCCCGGCGGCAATGCGCTGCAAAACGGCTACTGCGTCCTCCAGACACAGGCCGCTCCGGTTGAGCAGGGCTGCGTTTTCCGGGCCCACATAGCGCCAATGCCACGGCTCGTAGGTGATGCCGGTCACGCTTTCGGCTTCCTTGGGGTAGCGCAGGATAAAGCCGTACTGTTCCGCGTTCTCGCACAGCCAGCGGAAGGCGGCGGTGTCGGCAAAGCCGGTGTCAAGGGTGGTGTGCTCCGGGCTGTTCAGGTCGGCGGCAAGGCCGCAGTTGTGCTCCGAGCAGCCCGGCGGGTTGACGATGACAGCCGCCTTTTCCCGGGCGGCGGCTTCGCTCAGACCCTTGTTGCGGTAGTACTGGGTCTTGTTGTCGTACAGCTTTTTCTGGTAGCTGACGCTGCGATAGCCGCTCTGCATCCGCACATCCACGCCGTCCTTGGCGGCAGCAGCCTGCATGGAGAGAAAGGCATCGGCGGCTTCAGTCTGCAAAGTCTTGTTGATAGCGGTGGCCGAGCCGCATTCCTTGGTCTCGACGGGGTAGTCCTCCGTTATCGGGTGGGTGCGGCTCACAAGGATCATGCGGGGGTCGTCCAGCAGCGCCTGCGCCTGTGCGGCGGTAAGGGGGCTCTGCTGCGCACCGTTCTCGGCGGGCTGCGCAAGGCTCTCGGCAGGCAGCTCCGGCAGCTGCGGCACCGCAGCCTTGCGGGTGCAGGCGTAGGCGGTGCCGCCCGCCACAAAGCAGGCCAGCGCCGTCAGGCAGAGCAGACGCCGGGCGTGATGGTTACGGTGATGGGAAGAACGCATGGAACCTACCTTCTTTCACAAAAAAAGGATAAGCACCCGCCGCCCCGGGCAGACTATCCGCAAAAGGGGGCGCGGGAAGATGAAGATGACAGCGCAGGAATACGCACGGCGGGTGCAGAAGGCCGGGCCGCACTCGCCGCTTTTGGCAGACTGCCTTTGGGCGTTCTGCGTGGGCGGCGGTATCTGCCTGCTGGGCGAAGGGCTGCGGCAGCTGTTTTTGCGGCAGGGCGCGGACGCCGAAGCGGCGGGAACCCTGACCAGCTGCACCTTGATTTTGCTCTCGGCGGTGCTGACCACGCTGGGCTTGTACCAGAAGCTGGCAGCAAAGGCCGGGGCGGGGTCGCTGGTACCCATCACCGGCTTTGCCAACGCGGTGGTCAGTGCGGCCATCGAGTTCAAGGCCGAGGGACGGGTGCCGGGCACGGGGGCCAAGATGTTCCTCATCGCCGGGCCGGTCATCGTGTACGGCACGCTGGCGGCGGTGGTGTACGGCGCGGTGCTCTGGCTGCTGGGGGCCTCTGCTTTATAATACGGAACAGCCCCGCCGGATATTGCAGCGCCGCAACACCAGTATAGCACGTGCCGGGGCATTTTTTGTAGAAAAAAGGAGAAAATTTTATGACAGAGCGCCGGGGCGATACCCTGTTGTTCCATACCCCGCCGGTCATCGCCGCACAGGCGGCGGTGGGCGGCAAAAAAGAGAGCGAGGGCCCGCTGGCGGCGGGCTTTGACGAACTGACCACCGACAACCGGCTGGGACAGTGCAGCTGGGAGGCCGCCGAAAAGCAGCTGCAGCTGCGGGCGGCACGGCTCTGCCTGCAAAAAGCCTCTCTGCCCGCAGAGCGGGTAGACCTTGCGCTGGCGGGGGACTTGCAGGCGCAGTGCACCGCCTCCGGCTACGCGCTGCGGGAGCTGGGCGTGCCCTTTGCGGGGCTGTTCGGGGCGTGCAGCACCATGGCCGAGGCGCTGGCGCTGGGCGCGGCGCTGTGCAGCAGCGGGGCGGCGCAGAACCTGCTGGCCATGACCTCCAGTCATTTCTGCGCGGCAGAGCGTCAGTTCCGCACCCCGCTGAGCTACGGCGCGGTGCGCACGCCTACCGCGCAGTGGACGGCCACCGCCGCCGGGTGCTGCCTGCTGCGTCCGGCAGGGCAGGGGGTGGGCATTGCCGCCGCAACCTTTGGCCGGGTGCAGGACTATAACATCAAGGATATCAACAACATGGGCGCAGCCATGGCACCGGCAGCAGCTGCCACCCTGCTGCACTATCTTGCCGATACCCATGCAGAACTGCGGGATTTTGACTGCATCTATACCGGCGACCTTGGGCTGGTGGGCAGTCAGATGCTGCGGGAGCTGTTGGCGGCAGAGGGTCTGCTGCTGAAAAACCACGCGGACTGCGGCTGTCTGCTTTACGATGCCGAGGAGCAGCGGGTAAAGAGCGGTGGCTCGGGCGCGGGCTGCTGCGCCGCCGTGCTCTGTGGGCATATCCTGCCAAAGCTGCTGCGCCGTGGCAGCCGCCGGGTGCTGTTCCTCGCTACTGGGGCACTGATGAGTCAGACCACCTTTTTGCAGAAGGAGAGCATCCCGGCGGTGGCACATCTGGTAGAACTGACCGCGCCGGAAAAGGAGAGCTGAAATGAACTATCTGTGGGCATTTTTAATAGGCGGTGTCCTCTGCGCGGTGGGGCAGCTGTTCATCGACCTGACAAAGCTGACCCCGGCACGCATCCTGACCGGCTATGTGGTGGCGGGAGTGGTACTCTCGGCGGTGGGGCTGTATGCGCCGCTGGCAGAGTTTGCCGGTGCGGGGGCGAGCGTGCCCCTGCTGGGCTTCGGGCATCTGCTGGCAAAAGGGGTGCGCACCGCCGTGGCGGAAAAGGGTGCCATCGGCATCCTGACCGGCGGGCTGACCGCTGCTTCTGCGGGCATCACCGCAAGCCTTGTCTGCGGCGTGGTATGCAGTCTTGTGGGCAAAAGCCACGACCAGAACTGATGTTTTGTCCGCGCTGCTTCGCCACATTTTGCGCCCGGCGGCTGGTAAACTGGGGGCAAAACGGAGGTGAGGCGCATGAAACGCAGCGGACAGACCGTATTGTGGGAGCTGTGGGCGGCGCTGTGCCTGTGCACGGCGCTGGTGCTGCCGCCGGGCAGCCCGTGGCTGCACGAGCCGGCGCTTTTGTACCCGGGGCTTTCGCTGGCGGCAGTCGTACCCGCCGCGTGGGCGGTGTGGTGGATGGCGTTGCCGCCGCAGCCGTTGCCGCCGGAGCAGCTGCTGGAACCGGTGCAGCGACAAAGTCTTGCCGCGCTGTGCGGGACATAACAGCGGAAAAAACAAAAACCCCTGTGCCGGTTACCCGGTACAGAGGTTTTGTTCGTCAATCAAACTGCGCGATCAAGCGTTCTTGTTAGCACGCTTTGCCATACGGCTGATCTTGCGGCTGGCGGTGTTCTTCTTGATGACACCCTTAGCGCGAGCCTTGTCGATCGCGGAAACAGCAGCCAGGACGG
>OFMC01002931.1_pt1 | contig 10111 bp, 8 predicted proteins | sample 1541271 | NCBI WGS metagenome assembly OFMC01 (sample SAMN04209252, study PRJEB22552) | human gut metagenome | biome: gut; material: feces | host: Homo sapiens | place: USA: Oklahoma | reverse complement strand
TTGAGAAAATAGAAGGTGAAGTGGAAAAATGAAAACGTAATAATGTAATAATGTAATGATGTAAGGTCCAATGGAACCAAACAAGTTGTCTGTTAGTTCAAATATCGTGCATAAACCGTTAAGCGTCAACTGCTTAACGCCTACTAAAGAGTGTCGCAGGTATCTTCGTCCTACGCTTGCTCCTTACATTTTGCTTTCGTTAACAAATCAAGTAAATCCCTTCTCCCGCTCTGTTCCAACTCAAAAAAAAACAAGGGGGAGCAAAGACTGTCCGAAGTAAATGCTTAACTTTGTGGGGGCATTTGACTCCATCGACAAGCCAAAATATGCCCTGCGGCAGCCATTTGAACCGCAAAATCAAGGATAACCCCTCGTTTTCAGCATCCCTGGAGTCCACGTCCTCAACAAGGTAAAAATCAAGCAAACGAAATCGTAACTATCCGATACATAACTATTTCATGAAATGCAACCAGTATATTCAGAAGTAGCCTCGAAGGGTCTTACCTCCACAAAAAATACAGGTTTTCTCACGCCCAACAGCGATATTTGCCGTCTTTTGTAGGTGTTTTTGTGCTTGCAAACCTCTCTCTTGGGCAGACAGCGTTGCCATCTTGTCGTCTATACACGATAAAAAAGATGTATTTTTGTCGTCTATAAACGATAAAAATATTTATCCTTTGCAACAGGATTCTGTTTCGATAGTAAAGAAGTATGACAAAATACAAGAGTATAGTCATAGCTTGATCCATCTGCTGGTGGATTGGCATATAGGGTTTTCGTAGCCAAAAGTTCGTAATCGTATCCTTTCAGAAATGGTGTTAGCCTGTCCTTACAACCTTACAACATTACATTATTACATTATTACGTTTTCACTTTCCCACTTCCCTCTTTCGGACTTTCACAGTCGGAACCGACATCTTTGTCCCCGACGTCAAAACGGGGCGCGAATGGTTCGCTTGGATGATGGACAATCTCCCGCTTGACCAGCTCCTCCGGGAGACCGCATCCGCGGTCCTGGCGAAGCGTTGCTGGATACCTATTGGTGGCTTTCACAAGTTATCCCCTACCCTTTCTTTGCCTTTCAAAGCTAAGCGAGGGGATTTCGTTGATTTTGCAAGTAAACGGGGAGGCGGGACGAGGGTTGTCACCGCGGGTAAAAACGAGCAAAGAAGAGGGCGGACGCATTATTTCCGAAAAAACAGTAAGTAAGTCGGCTTTTTTTTGTAACTTTGCACCCGCAAAACATTAATTTATCAAAATCAGAGAATTAAAAAACAGAAATGGACTGGTTAGTAAAACTATTTACGACCCCTGACAGTGTGGCGCACATTGCTTTGCTCTACGCTGTGGTCATTGCCGTGGGAGTCTATCTTGGCAAGATCAAGATAGGCGGCGTCTCCTTGGGAGTCACCTTCGTGCTCTTCGTGGGCATCCTCGCAGGTCACGTCGGATTCACAGGCCCGGTGCCCGTGCTGACTTTCCTGCAAGACTTTGGTCTGATCCTCTTCGTCTTTATGATTGGTTTGCAGGTCGGACCAGGATTCTTCGAGAGTTTCGGCAAAGGTGGTATCAAGCTCAACATGCTCTCCACCATCACCGTGGTGCTCAACGTACTGGTGATGTTTGCTTGCTACTACATTTTCTTCGACACCAAAGACCCCAACAACCTGCCGATGATGGTCGGTACGCTCTACGGAGCCGTGACCAACACGCCGGGACTTGGTGCCGCCAACGAGGCCCTGCAGTCCGTTTTCACCAACGGCACCCCGCCCTCCATCGCCAACGGCTACGCCTGTGCCTATCCGCTCGGTGTGCTCGGCATCATCGGTACGACGCTGCTCATCAAGGTGCTGACGCGTAGCAACTTCGACGAGGAGAACGCCAAGCTGACCGCTGCCGAGAAGGGCAACCCCGCCGAGATGCCCTACAAGATGTACCTCCGCGTGCAGAACGCCCATATCTGTGGACGCAACCTGAAGGAGATCAGCGGGTTTCTCAACCGCGACATCGTGGCCTCGCGCATGGTCCACGATGGCAAGATGTGCGTGCCCAACCGCGACACCGTCTTTGAGCTGGGCGACGAGGTGCTGATCGTCTGCGCGCAGACCGACGCCGAGGCCATCAAGGCCTTCATCGGTACGGAGATCGACGGCGAGTGGATGGACAGCGACGACGAGAAGCAGCCGCTCATCAGCAAGCGCATCATCGTGACCAATCCCGACATGAACGGCAAGACGCTGGGCAAGATGCACTTCTCCAGTGTCTATGGCGTCAACGTCACGCGTATCTCGCGCCTGGGCATGGACCTCTTTGCCAGCCGCAACCACCACTTCCATGTCGGCGACCGCATCAACGTGGTCGGTCCGAGAGACAACGTCAACCGCGTGGCCGAAATGATGGGCAACTCCGAGCGCAAGCTCAACGCCCCAAACCTCGGCACGATCTTCATCGGTATCATGGTGGGTCTGATCTTCGGTAGCCTGCCCGTGGCCATCCCGGGCATGCCCGTCCCCTTGAAACTGGGTCTCGCTGGTGGTCCGCTGATCATCGCCATCCTCATCGGCCGCTGGGGCACGCGCTTCCACCTTATCACCTATATGACGACGTCGGCCAACCTCATGCTGCGTGAGTTTGGTCTCGCCCTCTTCCTTGCCTCCGTCGGCATCAAGGCCGGAGCAGGATTCTGGGAGACGGTGGTGGCCGGAGACGGACTGAAATACGTGCTCTGCGGATTCCTGATCACGATCATCCCGATCTTGATCGTAGGTATGATTGCCCGCTTGAAGTTCAAGTTCAACTTCTTCACCGTAATGGGTATGATAGCAGGTACTTACACCGATCCTCCCGCACTGGCCTACGCCAACAGCGTCTGCCAGGGTGAGGCTTCCGCCATCGGCTATTCCACGGTCTATCCGTTGTCGATGTTCCTCCGCATCCTGGCGGCCCAGGTGGTCGTCCTATTCTTCTGCGGAGCGTAGAAAAGACGGACTGATCAACATCTGTAGAAAAGACGAACTGATCAACACGGTCATAACTCCTTGGTGGGGGATGGAATGCGTTCCGTCCCCCATCATTTTTTTTCTGTGGAAAAGTCCTATGGATTGCGCGCATTGCGCGTAGGACCCCATTTTGTCCGCTTTTTCTTTCCCTATGTCTGTGAAATCTTGTACCTTTGCACTTGCAATTAGAATCACATCTAATAGAAATGGGATATCTCACAACAGAAAAGAAAAAAGTTACCGTCAAGACGTTCGTAGAGATGAAGCGCGACGGCAACAAGATAGCCATGCTCACGGCCTACGACTACACGACGGCGCGACTGATAGACGAGGCGGGCGTTGACAGCATTCTGGTCGGCGACTCGGCCTCCAACGTGATGCTGGGCAACGACTCCACCCTCCCCATCACCCTGGACGAGATGATCGTCTATGCGCGCGGCGTAGCAAGAGGTTGCCAACGGGCGCTGGTGGTCTGCGACATGCCGTTTGGCACGTATCAGGTCTCGCCGGAGGAAGGCGTGCGCAACGCCGTCAGGCTGATCCGTGAGACGGGCGTCGATGCCGTGAAACTCGAAGGCGGCGAGGAAGTCGCGCCCACCATCGAGCGTATCGTCAACGCGGGAATCCCCGTCGTGGGCCACCTCGGGCTCACCCCGCAGAGCATCCATAAACTGGGAGGCTACGGTGTGTGCGCACGCAGCGAGGTGGAGGCCACGAAGCTCATCGCCGACGCCCAGGCGCTGGAGAAGGCGGGCTGCTTCGCCGTGGTGCTGGAGAAGATACCGGCCTCGGTGGCCCAGCAGGTGACGGAGCTGCTCAGCGTGCCGACCATCGGCATTGGCGCTGGCAGCCACTGCGACGGCCAGGTCTTGGTCTATGCCGACGCCATGGGCCTGACGCAAGGTTTCGAACCGAAGTTTCTTCGCGAGTTTGCCGCCATGGGCGAGGAACTGCGCCGCGGCGTAACGGCCTACTGCGAGGCCGTCAAGGGCGACGAGTTTCCCAACGAAAGTGAAAGCTATTGATATTCCCTTATGGACACACAGAACACACCGATACACATACGCATCTGGAGCCGCCACTTCTGGATGCTGGTTCTCGCCAACCTGCTGCTGGGCGTCTCCGTCTTCATGCTTCTGCCCTATATCCCCGCGCAGATGCAGGCTGACGGCTACACGCTGAGGGACGTGGGACTGGTCATGCTGGCCTTTGGACTGGGCATCGTGATCCCTGGCCCCTACGTCTCCTACTTCATCGAGCGCTTTCGCCGCAACAAGGTCTGTCTGTTCTCCATCCTCCTCCTGGTGGTCTTCTCGGCCATTCTCTACGAGGCGGACGTACAGAAGGTCTTCCACATCGGATTCTCCGGCACGCTGGCCGTGCGCGTCCTCCAGGGCTTCTGCTACGGACTGACCGAAATGGTGGTCTATAGCACGCTCGTGCTCGACACCTGCGAGTCGCTCTACCGCACGGAGGCGAGCCACGTGCTCTCCTGGACGGGCCGCTGCTCGCTGGCCTTGGGCCCGCTCGCGGCGATGATCATCAGCCAGGTCTTCGGGGTTTCCATCCTGCCGCTGGCCTCCGCAGGCTGCGCCCTGCTCTCGGTCATCCTGATGTACGTGATTCCCTTCCCTTTCCGCGCGCCCAACGAGGTGGTGAGGCCCTGGAGCCTCGACCGCTTCTTTCTGCCGAAGAGCACGCCACTCGTCGTCAACACCATCCTGATCACGGCCACCTTCGGACTGCTCCTCTCCTTGCCCCTGAGCCTCACCTTCTACGCGCTGATGCTGCCGGGATTTCTGCTGGCCCTGCTGGCGGAGAAATACGTTTTCGCCAATGCCGAACTGGAGAGCGAGGCCATCACGGGACTGATCGTCCTCTTCGTGGGCTTCCTGATGCTGCTGACGCGCAACTTCGACTGGGTCTCGCCCTATGTGGCCGTGATGGCGGGATTCGCCTTCGGACTGCTGGGCAGCCGCTTCCTGCTCTTCTTCATCAAACTCTCGCAGCACTGCCAACGTGGCACGGTGCAGAGTTCCTTCTTCCTCTCGTGGGAACTGGGCCTTTGGCTGGGCCTGTACGCGGGATTTGGCCTGCTCCACCGAGACCTCCACTCGGTCGTCGTCTGCTCGATCGTACTCATCGGCGTGGCGCTGCTGGTCTATCATTTCCTCATCCACGGATGGTATGTCACTCATAAAAACAGATAATCATGACAGAAAAGTTCATATACAACGACGAGCGATTTGCTGACATCGAGATGCTCCGCTACCCGCTCCTGGGTTTTGAGACGCTCACGCTCCAGCAAAAACTCTATATCTACTGTCTCTCCGAGGCCACGCTCTACGGACGCGACATCACCTTCGACCAGTTCGGACGCTACAACCTCGTCATCCGCAAGACGCTGGAGGCGGTGCTGCGCCACTACGAAGGTGACCGCACGACGAAGGACTTCCTCGGTTTCGAGACCTATCTGAAGCAGGTGTGGTTCGCCAGCGGCATCCATCACCACTACGGCTGCGAGAAGTTTGTGCCCACGTTCTCCGAGGACTTCCTCCGCCACGAGGTCCTTGCGATCGACCCCGAGGCACTTCCCTTGGCACCAGGACAGACGGCTGGCGAACTGCTCGACGCGATCTGCCCCGTACTCTTCGACCCGCAGGTGCTGCCGAAGCGCGTCAACATCGCCGATGGCGTGGACTTGGTGCAGACATCGGCGTGCAACTACTATCAGGGGGTGACGCAACAGGAGGCGGAGGACTATTATGCCCAGCAGCGTGGCGACGAGGCAGAGCCTCCCTCATGGGGACTCAACACCACGCTCGTCAAACGGGACGGACAACTCCAGGAGGAGGTTTGGAAAATCGGCGGAAAATATTCTGCGGCCATAGAAAAGATCGTCTATTGGCTGGAGAAAGCCCGGGAGTATGCCGAGGGCGAGGGACAGCGCCACGTCATCGACCTGCTCGTCCACTACTATCAGACGGGCGACCTGCGCGACTTCGACCGATATAGCATCGCGTGGGTTGAGACCCACGAGGGGAGCATCGACTTCATCAACGGTTTCATCGAGGTCTATGGCGACCCGCTGGGACTGAAAGGATCGTGGGAGGGAATCGTCGAATATCGCGACGAGGAGGCCACACGCCGCACGCGTGCCATTGCGGACCGCGCACAATGGTTTGAGGACCACTCGCCCGTGGATCCCCGCTTCCGCAAGCCAAAAGTAAAGGGGGTCTCGGCCAATGCGGTCTGTGCGGCCATGCTCGGCGGCGACGAATATCCTGCTTCGGCCATCGGCATCAACCTGCCCAACGCCGACTGGATCAGGGCCCAACATGGCAGTAAGTCGGTGACAATCACCAATCTGACACACGCCTACGACGAGGCGGCGCGGGGCAATGGGTTCCGCGAGGAGTTTATCCCTGACGACGCGATTCGCGAGATGGTGAACGCCTACGGCGACCGCTGCGACGACCTGCACACGGACCTCCACGAGTGTCTCGGACATGGAAGCGGACGCTTGCTCCCGGGGGTGAGCGCCGAGGCCCTGCGCAACTATGGCAGCACCATCGAGGAGGCGCGCGCCGACCTGTTCGGACTCTATTTCCTGGCCGATCCGAAGCTCGTGGCACTGGGCCTTCTGCCCAACCAGGAGGCGCATCACGCGCAGTATTATTCCTATATGCTCAATGGTCTGATGACGCAGTTGGTGCGCATCAAACCCGGACTGCAGTTGGAGGAGGCGCACATGAGAAACCGGGCGCTGATCGCCCGCTGGGCCCTCCAGTTGGCGCAGGAACGGCAAACCCCGAACGCCATGCCCGCCGTGGAACTGACGAAGGAGGCAGGAAAGACCGTCGTGAAAGTCAACGACTATGAGGCGTTGCGCCGCATCTTCGCTGACGAACTGGCAGAAATCCAGCGCATCAAGAGTGAGGGCGACTATGAGGCGGCACGCCGCCTGGTGGAGCAGTATGGCGTCAAGGTGGAGGAGTCGCTCCATCAGGAAGTGCTCGATCGCTACGCAGGCCTTCACCTGGCTCCATACAAGGGATTTATCAACCCCCGCATGACGGTCGTAAGAAACGCGGAGGGCCAACCCACCGACGTGGCTCTGGACTACACGGAAAGCTATACGGAACAGATGTTGCGCTACGGACGCGACTATGGCGTTCTCTGACAGAAAGTTCTCTTACTGAAGTTTCGCAAGTGGTTCAAGAACGGGCTGAAGGCCCAAAAGATCCTACTGCCCTTTACCTTTCCCTTCGGCCGGTGACCGTTGGTTCAGGGCGTGTGGAGCCTTACATGCGAAAGTTGAGTTCTTTTACAGGCAATATTTTGATAGGAAGTTATCTGACAGACAACACTCTGATAGAATGCTCTCTGACAGAAAGTTCTCTCTCCAAACAGAAACAAAAGAATGGAAAAAGAAAAAGTAGAAGCGACGGTGAGGACAATCAAGCAATCCTTCCGCCTGCTGATGAATGGTGTGACGGCGCAGTCGATGCGCGACAAGGGGGTGCAGTATAAGCTCAACTGGGGCGCCTCGCTGCTACACCTGCGCGAGATGGCGGCAGAATATGAGAAAGACTACGATTTGGCCATTGCGCTTTGGAAGGAGCCGATCCGCGAGTGCAAGATACTGGCTACGCTGCTCATGCCTACGGAGAAGCTGCTGCCGGAAGTGGCCGAGATATGGATGGAGCAGACCGAGACGCAGGAGATGGCGGAGCTGCTGGCGCTCCATGTCTTCCAATATGTCGATTACGCGCCGCGCATGGCCTTCGCGTGGATCGCCAAGGACCAGCCGCTCTATCAGATCTGTGGCTATCATATTCTCTCGCGCCGTTTCGCCTCGGAACAGATCCCTGACGAGCGTGGCATCAACGAATATCTCGACCAAGTGGAGACGGCGCTTACGGGCAAGGATTTGGCGGTCCGCCATGCGGCCTACAATAGTTTGATGCGATTTTGCGACTTAGGAGAAATCTATGAGTCGCTGGCGCAGAAAGCCCTCCAGTCAACGGGCTTGCTATAGAATCAACGGGCCCTGCTATAGAATCAACGGGCCTGCTATAGAAGTTTTATGGTAGCCTTGGGTCTATCTTGCGTTGTTTCTCAAAAACAACTACAACTTTATAGTCCCAAATCCTGCTAAAATTTAAAAACAACAAATACAACATTTACAACAAGTTACAACGCTTCGCCAGGACAAGTTTGTCTTTCTCCACTCAATGTCCATGACGACGTTAGGACAAGTGAAGAAAACAACCAATACAATATTTACCTGTACGCTTGAAATTATCCAATACGCCCTGAAAGGGCAAAAGTTCCTAGGAGGGTGTGTCAAAACTCCCAATATAAATAAAAAAAACTCGTTGTACGTTCTTGTGTGGATGTACAACGAGTTTTTGTTTTTCTACAAAAATAACGCCTAAAAAAGCAAAAAATAGCAGAATGATGCTTTTGTTTTGAGTTTCAAGTGGTTGTGGCAGCCGTTTGCTTTTAGTGGCATAGACGAGGAAATGCAAAAAACGCAGATTGATGAAATGCGCCGCGAGTTCCTCTCAAATGTCACACATGAGCTGAAAACCCCGATCGCTCTGATTCAGGGTTATGCGGAAGGCCTGAAAGACAACATCAACGACGATGAGGAAAGCCGCGAGTTCTACTGCGATGTCATCATCGACGAGGCGGCAAAGATGAACGAGATGGTCAAAAAACTCCTGAACCTGAATCAACTCGAGTTCGGTGAGGATCAGGTCAATATGGAACGGTTCGATCTGAACGCCGTGATCAAAGGCGTGCTGCAATCCTCCGACATCCTGATCCGCCAGAAAGAGGCAAAAGTGCTCTTTATCGGCGGCGACCCGCTCTATGTCTGGGGCGATGAATTCAAAGTCGAGGAGGTTATCACCAACTATCTGACGAATGCCCTCAACCATCTGGACTACGACCACACGATTGAGATCAGCTGCAAAAAAGAAGGGAATGTCGTAAAGACAACCGTTTTCAATACCGGGGACCCGATCCCGGAGGAGGATCTCGACAAGGTATGGGTGAAATTCTTCAAGGTGGACAAAGCGAGAACAAGGGAATACGGCGGAAGCGGCATCGGCCTTTCCATCGTAAAAGCCATTATGGATTCCTTCCAGCAGCAGTGCGGCTGCCAGAATTACGACAACGGTGTGGCATTCTGGTTCACACTGGAGGCAGATGGAAAAACGGAAGAAGCATGATTGCAAAAAGCGTGCCAGAAAAAGGAAATACAGCCTTTTCCTGGTGCGCTTTTCTTGCATAAAGGAAAAAGATGGTGTAGAATAATAGCACAAACGGTCGAAAAGAGAGGGAGAGAAGAGATGGCGGATTCCAACAGTACAAAGAGTGCGCTTGCAGATGCAATGAAAAAATTGATGGTATGCAAGTCTTTTGCGAAAATCAGTATTTCAGATCTCTGCGAGGAATGCGGTCTGAACCGGAAAAGCTTTTATTATCATTTCCGGGACAAATATGACCTGGTAAACTGGATTTTTTATGTGGATTTTATTGAGCGGATGGAGTGGAGCAGCTGCCGCAATGAGTGGGATATGCTGGAAGCGCTCTGCAGCCATTTTTACAGGGAGCGTCTGTTTTATCAGAACGCGCTTCAGGTAGAAGGACAGAATTCTTTCCGGGAATATTTCTGTGGAATGCTTCGTCCGGTTTTGATACTCCTGACACAGAATCTGGTGGAAGAGGGGCGGAAAAAGGAGTTCTATATTGCTTTTCTGTGCGAGGGCGTTTTGGGAGAACTGGTCTACTGGCTGCGCGAGGGCAGTAAGATTACACCGGAGGAGTTTGTAGAGGATTTACATGAAATTTCTCTGGGGCTTGCCCGGAAAATCATTGCGGAGGAAGCCGGCGCGCAGAATGTGATTCCGATTTTGCAGAATAAAGAAGTTTAAAAATGGGAAAAGAAAAGTGTATGGACTGTGGTTTCTTGGGAAAACCAACAGGGCATACACTTTTTTGATGGAAAAGTAAATCTGCGCTTTCGTAAAGCAACGGAGCGAGATTTTATTTACGCGAGCAACGAGCCAAAGTCCGTGCTTGCACGAGACCTTGGCGAC
>OFMC01002920.1_pt1 | contig 10165 bp, 7 predicted proteins | sample 1541271 | NCBI WGS metagenome assembly OFMC01 (sample SAMN04209252, study PRJEB22552) | human gut metagenome | biome: gut; material: feces | host: Homo sapiens | place: USA: Oklahoma | reverse complement strand
TTGCCCGGGCATACGTTTGCACAGGAACCACATCCGGTACAGTCAAGCTGGGAAATAGCCATTGTGAAGGTGTAGTCCGGCATACCGGTCATCGGCATGGTCTGGATGCCTTCCGGAGCTGCTGCTGCTTCTTCTGCGGTCATGGCAACCGGACGGATAACAGCGTGCGGGCAGACGAAGGAACATCTGTTACACTGGATACAGTTTTCCGGATTCCATACAGGTACGTTTACGGCGATACCACGTTTCTCGTATGCGGATGTGCCGGACGGAGTTGTTCCGTCTACGTAGTCTGCAAATGCGGATACAGGCAGGTTGTTTCCTTCCTGGGAAGTTACTTTTGCCTGGATGGTATTTACGAATTTAACAGCGTCAGCGCGGCCGCTCTCTGCATGAGTTGTGGTCAGACCTTCGTCTGCTGCATTTTTCCAGCTTTCCGGAACTGCAACTTCTTTGATCTGTTTTGCACCCTCATCGATAGCTGCCCAGTTCTTTGCTACGACATCATCACCTTTACGGCCATAGGTAGCTTTTGCTGCTGCTTTCATGAGTTCGATGGCTTTTTCTTCCGGAATGATCTTCGCAAGCTTGAAGAATGCAGACTGAAGAATGGTGTTGATACGGGTCGGTCCCATGCCGGTCTCGATACCGATCTTAACGCCGTCGATCACATAGAATTTGATGTTATGGTTTGCGATGAATGCTTTTACCTGTCCCGGCAGATGCTCTTCCAGTCCTGCTTCATCCCATGGACAGTTCAGAAGGAAGGTTCCTCCGTCTACCAGCTCCTCTACCATGTGATATTTGTTCACATAGGAAGGATTATGACATGCAACAAAGTTTGCTTTGTGAATCAGGTAGGTGGATTTGATCGGTTTCTTTCCGAAACGCAGGTGAGACATCGTTACACCGCCGGACTTCTTGGAGTCATAATCGAAGTAAGCCTGAGCGTACATGTCTGTGTTGTCACCGATGATCTTGATGGAGTTCTTGTTTGCACCTACAGTACCGTCTGCGCCAAGTCCCCAGAATTTGCAGTTGATGGTTCCTTCCGGAGTTGTTACCAGAGGAGCGCCAACCGGCAGAGACAGATTGGTAACATCGTCTACGATACCAATGGTAAATCTCTGTTTTTCTGTATTTTCATATACAGCAACGATCTGAGCCGGTGTGGTGTCCTTGGAACCAAGTCCGTAACGGCCTGTGAATACCGGTGTGCTCTCGAATCTGCTGCCTTTTAATGCTGCTACTACGTCCAGGTACAGAGGCTCGCCAAGAGATCCCGGCTCTTTTGTTCTGTCCAGAACGGAAATCTGTTTTACAGTCTCCGGAATTGCATTGATGAGTGCTTCTGCGGAGAACGGACGGTACAGACGTACCTTTACAACGCCGACTTTCTTGCCTGCTGCTACGAGGTAATCGATGGTCTCCTCGATGGTATCGCAGACAGAACCCATAGCGATGATTACGTGCTCAGCGTCTGCTGCTCCATAGTAGTTGAACAGTTTGTAATCGGTTCCGATTTTCTCGTTTACTTTGTCCATGTACTCCTGTACGATTGCCGGAAGAGCATCGTAGTACGGGTTACATGCTTCTCTTGCCTGGAAGAAGATATCCGGGTTCTGTGCGGATCCTCTCTGGCACGGATGGTTCGGGTTCAGGGCATGTTTACGGAATGCATCTACTGCATCCATATCTACCATGTCTTTCAGATCTTCGTAATCCCATGTCTCGATTTTCTGAATCTCGTGTGATGTACGGAATCCGTCGAAGAAGTTGATAAATGGAACTTTGCCTTTCAGTGCTGCACAGTGTGCAACCGGTGTCAGGTCCATAACCTCCTGTACGCTGGATTCGCAGAGCATTGCGACTCCGGTCTGACGACAGGCGTAAACGTCTGAATGATCTCCGAAGATGGAAAGTGCGTGGCTTGCAAGGGCACGAGCGGATACGTTGAATACGCCCGGGAGCTGCTCGCCGGCAATTTTATAAAGGTTCGGGATCATCAGAAGAAGTCCCTGGGATGCGGTATAGGTTGTGGTAAGAGCTCCGGCTGCCAGTGATCCGTGTACTGCACCTGCTGCTCCTGCCTCAGACTGCATCTCAGTTACCTGAACTTCCTGTCCGAAAATGTTCTTTCTTCCCTGGGTTGCCCACTCATCGGTATGCTCCGCCATAACGGATGAAGGGGTAATTGGGTAAATAGCTGCTACGTCGGTATACGCATAAGACGCATGTGCTGCAGCCTGGTTACCATCCATGGTTTTCATCTTTCTAGCCATTTGATTTTATCCTCCTTAAAAAATGATGACCAAAAATTACTTTGGCTTTTCTCAGGTTGGTGTTCTGCCGGGTTTCGGTTGCCTCCGCGCTTCGAAAAACCCGGATAAGGGCATGGCAATGCCACTATGTCCAGTGTTTGAATTATAACACCGATTGGGCATTCTGTCCAGATTTTCTGTGGGTGTTCAGGGAAAAATACAAGTTTTTTACAACTTCTGGTAATTCCGCGTCGAATTTCTCGATAAAAAAAGAAGGAACGGCCCGCATATTTTTTCTCTTCTGCGGACAGTTCCCTTGCTTCTTTTATTTCTGATTCTGCGCCTCAATCTGTTCTGCGAGGTCGGTGAGATAAACCCATCTCTCGGTTTTTTCTTCCAGAGCAGCTTCGGTCTTCTCTTTTTCCGCCATCAGTTCGGCGAGCTTTGCAGAGTTGGTGGCGTTTTTGAGTATCTGATCGTCAAGCGATGCAATCTTTTCCTCGAGTACGGCGATATCGTCATCGATGGTCTCGTACTCGCGCTGTTCTTTGAACGTAAATTTCAGGCGGGTCGGACGGTTCTGCTTCCAGTCATTGTTCTTTGGCTTTGCAGGTTCGTCCGCGGACGTTTTGGACGGCGCTGCTTTTGCCGTTTCTTCCGCACTTCCGCCGAAACGGCGTTCTTTTGCTTCGAGGTAATCGGTGTAGCCGCCCTCGTACTGCAGAAGATTTCCGTTTCCGTTGAATTCGAAGATGCGGTCCACGACGTTATCCAGGAAATAGCGGTCGTGGGAAACGGTGATGACGATGCCGACGAACGTGTTCAGGAAATCCTCAAGCACGGTCAGGGTCGGGATATCAACGTTGTTGGACGGCTCGTCGAGGATCAGAACATTGGTGCCGCTCACCAGGACGGATAAGAGATACAGTCTCCGTTTTTCGCCTCCGGAGAGTTTGGAAATCGGGGTGTACTGCATATCCGGTGTGAACAGGAAGCGTTCGAGCATCTGCGATGCGCTGATGCGGCCGTCACGGGTCTGGACATACTCAGCGATATCTTTCACGTAGTCGATCACGCGCTGATTCGTATCCATGTCCGGCTCTTCCTGTGCCAGATAGCCGATGCGGATCGTGTCGCCGATTTCGATGGTTCCCGCATCCGGCAGGACTTCTCCGGTGATCATCCGCAGCATTGTGGATTTTCCGCAGCCGTTCGGGCCAATGATGCCGACACTCTGGTTCCGCAGGAAGATGTATTCGAAATCTTTCATCAGCATTTTATCGCCGAAGGCTTTGCTGACGTTATGGAATTCAATCGTTTTCTTTCCCATGCGGGTCTCGACAGCATCCATCTCCACGACAGCGTCTGCGGTCGGTGCCGTGCCATTTTTGAGCACTTCGAGACGTTCGAGTCTGGCGCGCTGTTTTGTGCTTCTTGCGCGGCAGCCGCGTTTCGCCCATTCGAGTTCCATGCGCAGGATGCTCTGGCGTTTCCGTTCAGAGGCGAGTTCCATCTCCTCGCGCTCAGCTTTCAGTTCCAGAAAACGGGAATAGTTGGAATCGTAGCTGTACATTTTTCCGTGGCTGATTTCGAGGATGCGGTTCGACACTTTATCCAGGAAATAACGGTCATGGGTGACCATAAAGACGGTTCCGCGGTAATTTTTCAGGTAATCCTCGAGCCAGGAGAGCATCGCATTGTCGAGATGGTTTGTCGGCTCGTCGAGGATCAGGACGTCAAAATCGGACGCAAGCACTTTTGCCAGGGCAACCTTGCGGCGCTGGCCGCCCGAGAGGGTGTCAAGTTTTGCGTCGTATTCGGTGATACCGAGCTGTACAAGGTTGCTCTGCACCTGCCAGTCCTCCTCATCGCCGGAAATGGCGTAGGACAGCACGGTGGCATCCTTTGGAAATTCCGGTGTCTGCGGAAGATAGGCCATTTTGAGGTTGTTCTGGCGGATAATCTGGCCGGAATCCGGGGTCTCCTCTCCTGCTACCATGCGCAGCAGCGTGGATTTTCCGGTTCCGTTGATTCCGACGATGCCGACCTTGTCGCCCTCCTGCAGGCCGAAGGAAGCATCGTCAAAAATCAGTTTATCGCCGAACAGTTTGCTGATGTGTTCGATGTTGATGATATTCATTTGCACAGTTCTGCAACGGTCTGGTTGATGACTTTTCCGTCTGCTTTACCTTTCATATCTGCCATAACGGCCTTCATGATGGCACCTTTGTTCTTGGTTGCCAGAACGTCTGCGAATTTCTCCTGGATGTAGGCTTTGACTTCGTCTGCACTCATCTGTTTCGGTGCATACTCGCTGATGACGTCATAGCGGAACTGATACTCTGCTTTTAAGTCCTCACGGGATGCCGGGCAGGTGTCGATCTGTTCTTTTACGGTTTTCAGCTCTTTTAAGATCACACGGTCTACGAGCTCCGGTTTGATGTCATCACGGCAGCCCTCGTCGATGGCAACCTTTTTGGCCGCGGAGATCAGGGAAGAGATGGCCTCTTTTCTTGCTTTGTCTTTTGCCTTCATTGCTGCTATCATATCACTTCTTAAGGTTTCTAATTCCATTTTTGCTTCCTCCTGATATTTTTTTACTGTTGTTTTGAATGCAGTCTGAGCTGTTTTCAAATACGCTCAGAGTGCGTCTGAAAAAGGCTTTTCGTGAGCTGTAAGTCCCAGACACGCTCTAAAGTATATCACTTCTTTTTCGGCTTTTCCAGTCACTTTATAGTATAGCATTCTTATTTTTTCCATGGAAGACGATGCTTCGTTACCTGGATTGCCTGATGCGGGCACATTTCCTGACAACAGAAACAGCGGATGCACTTTTTATAATCGTAGACCGGCGGATTTCTGCGGCCGTTATCAAAGTGGACGGCTTTCCCTTCCACCGGGCAGCTCTCGACGCAGACGCCGCATTTTTTACATTTTTCTTCTATGATATAGGGGCGGCTCTGGAAGACCCCGAGGATCTCGAGCAGGTCGAGGGCTCCTTTTTTGCGGGCTTTGCGGCGGTCGACGTTGAAGTTTGGATTTCCGTACTTTCTTTTCAGTTCTTCCTCGGATATGGTGCCATCCGCTGTCACGATTTCGATGCGGTCGTCGTGCCACGTTCCAAGGCCGAGCGTTTCCCCGTAGAGATTTGTCGGCACATACGACGGATCGAGGTTCACCAGATGGCAGAACACAGTATCCAGTGCGATCGGATCGGTGGACATAAGAAGAACTCCCATCGAAACCGGGTCGCCGGAAGTTGGACCATTGCCTTCCATTGCTACGATGCCGTCGCAGATATAAAGGCGCGGGGCGACTTTCTGGTTCAGCTCGATCAGCATGTGTGCGAAGCTCTCAGCGTTCGGATACTGCGTGTGGCCGAGTTTTTTGTAGACGCCGCTGATGCAGCCGTACTGGTTCTTGACAGCTCCGGTGATGCGTTCCAGCGCGTGGGTTTTCATTTTGCTGACGCTGATGAGGGCGTCGCAGTCGAGTGCATCTTTCGCAATCATCAGAAATTTGCCATCGGCGGTTTCTACGCGCTCGCTCGTAAGGAAATCCTTCAGCGGAACGTTGTGTTTTTCCAGCACCTCTTTCAGCCCGGCTTCCTTTGCAATGCCCTCCGGGGTGCCAAGGCCGCAGGAATCGCCGCAGGAAATATTCTCATAGCCATTTTCCTGCAAAATCGTGATCAGGGCATCCATGACTTCCGGGTCGGTCACGACGGCGCGTTCGCGTTTTGCGGAGCGGACGAGGTTCGGTTTTAATAAGATATTCTCTTCTTTTCCGATCAGAGATTCCAGGCCGCCAATTGCTTCCAATCCCTTTTGCAGGCTTTCCTTTACGCGCGCCGGCTCATAGTCGGGACAGGCAACCACTGCCACTTTGCTTTTTTCCATATTCACCTCATGTTTTTCTATATTTCAAAAGAAGCTGCGATCCCCTTACCGGTTCTCACAGCTTCTTCGTATATTCACACAGAATATGTTTTTACTTATGCTACTTTGCTTTTTGCAAGCTCAGCCAGTGTTGCAAATCCTTCTGCATCGTTAACTGCCATGTCAGCCAGAACTTTACGGTTCAGCTCAACGCCTGCCAGTTTCAGACCATACATAAATTTGCTGTAGGACAGACCGTTCATTCTTGCTGCTGCGTTGATACGAGCGATCCACAGCTGACGGAACTGACGTTTTTTCTGTTTTCTTCCTGCGTAGGAGCTGGTCAGTGCGCGCATTACGGACTGTTTTGCTACTCTATACTGTTTGCTTCTGGCTCCTCTGTAACCTTTAGCCAGTTTTAATACTCTGTTATGTTTTTTCTTAGCGTTCATGCCGCCTTTAATTCTTGCCATTTCTTATTTTCCTCCTTGATCTGTTGGGCGTAACTCTACCTTGCAAAAATTACATGTAAGGTAAGATTTTCTTCATGTTCTTTACGTTTGTTGCATCAACAGTAGTCTGTTTTCTCAGGTTTCTTTTTCTCTTCTGAGATTTCTTGGTTAAGATATGGCTCTTGTAAGCTTTAGATCTCTTTAACTTACCGGTTCCTGTTGCTTTAAAGCGCTTAGCTGCTGCTCTGCTTGTCTTCATTTTGGGCATAACGAGTTCCTCCTAAACTTTACTTAATCTATCGTGTCGGAATCCGACACTTTTTAACTGTACGAATTAACGCTTCTCAGTTAAAAACATGGTCATGCTTCTGCCTTCTACCTTGGGAGCTTTTTCCACTACCGCAATATCGGACAGGCTCTGCGCGATATCATCTAAGATATGCTTGCTGTTGTTCATGTGTGCCATCTCTCTGCCGCGGAATCTCAGGGTGATCTTCACTCTGTCTCCCTTAGTCAGGAACTTTCTGGCTGCACCGATCTTGGTGTTCAGATCGTTGGTATCGATATTGGGGGAAAGTCTGATCTCCTTGATATCGATGACCTTCTGCTTCTTCTTTGCTTCCTTCTCTTTTCTCACCTGCTCGTATTTGTACTTACCGTAATCCACGATCTTACAAACAGGAGGCTTTGCCGTAGGAGCAATCTTCACCAGGTCGAGTCCGGCTTCCTCTGCCATCTTCAGAGCATCTCTGGAAGAAACGATTCCAAGCTGTTCTCCGTCTTCTCCAATCAGTCGTACTTCTTTGTCTCTGATCTGTTCATTAATCATTAAATCGCTAATGGTTGTGTACCTCCATAAGAAAATGTATTAAACAATAAAAAAAGCAGATAGCATAACTATCCACCTGTTCCCTTCACGGACTGCCCTCATTCAAATAAATTCCAAACGAGTTCTCTGTCTATGAAAAAATCTGAACGCTTACCAGCCTGCGCCGTAAGGTGAGAGTGGATACTCTGCTTGTTGTGTCGTGTTCTTCACACGCTTAAATAGAATACCACGAAGTTTTCCTGATGTCAACCCCGTTTCTGATATTTTTTATTTCCCATTTTTTATTTTCTAGTTTTATCCTGAAATCTATGTACCGGCGGTCTCCCGCCGAATCCGGTTACCTGCTCTATTATCCGCATTTTGCAGGGATTTGTCAAGCCGGATCTGATGGTTTTGTTTCCTGTCTGTTTCCTATTTTTCTGTAAAAGTAGCACAGGCCGTCTCTCTGCAGTCGCAGGCACCGCAGCCCTTGATGTCCACATGCTCCGCCACACACTTATAATTACTATTATAAATGCACTTTACCGCCTCACAGTCGATACTGATGGTATGGCTTGGATGAGACAGCGAATTACTGAAAGACTCTCTTCCCTCTCTCTTCTGCGCAAAGCTCTCGCAGCAGGTGCCGTCACAATCACAGGCATGCTTACCTCCCACCATGATGTCTCCCTTGCTACACAGACAGTCCTTATTATAGGTACAATTTTCCACAACGCATTTTAAATCTGCCATGTTTCCCTCGCCTTCTGCCGCTTTCTGCGGCGTCTCATCTTCTTTTTTGATTTTAAAATTTTAAAAGAGGACACGCGGCAAAAGAGCAGTTGCAGTCCCACCACGCGTCATGGATAGTCTGTGCAGATTTGAAATTCTTATTCCTTTTACTGGTTTTTTTATAAAATTCGAGATGCCACTGGCTCATCTCGTTGCCCATAAGAAATAAATAAAGCGCCACCCCATTTCTATGAGAAGTGACGCTTTTTTCATGTTTTTCTTTTATCTTACTGCCAAATTACTTGCTCAGCTTCTTGGTTGCGATCTCATCCTTTAACATAGCCAGGAATTCGTCTTTGGATACAGTAGTGGTGTTCTGCTGTCCATGCAGACGATAGCTTACGGTGCCGTCCTGTGCTTCCTGTTTTCCTAAGATGATCAGGTAAGGGATCTTCTTCACCTGTGCTTCTCTTACACGGTAGCCCAGCTTCTCTGCTCTCTCATCGATGTCCGCTCTGATGTTATTGTCCAGCAGATAACCGTACAGATCATGCGCATAGGCATTCAGCTCTTCATCATCGTTCTTGACCGGCAGGATCATTGCCTGTACGGGAGCCAGCCACAGAGGCAGGTTGCCCTTGGTCTCCTCCAGGATATAAGCCATGAATCTGTCCAGAGATCCCAGGATTGCTCTGTGCAGAACCACGGGAGTCTTCTTCTGACCGTCCTTGTCCACATAGGTCAGATTAAACTTAGCAGGCAGGCAGAAATCCAGCTGGCAGGTAGACAGGGTGTACTCGTTACCTACCGCAGGTTTTACGTTTACATCCAGCTTCGGTCCGTAGAATGCAGCTTCACCGATCTCCTCGGTGTACTCGATGCCCAGATCATTCAGAACCTTACGCAGAGCATTCTCCGCATTGTTCCACATCTCATCATCATCGTGATATTTTACCTTGTCCTCCGGATCTCTCAGAGACAGGACACATCTGTAATCGGTAATACCGAAATCCTTGTAGGTATTGAAGATCAGGTCTACTACCTTGGAGAACTCGGACTCGATCTGCTCCGGTGTTACGAACAGATGGGCATCATTCTGGCAGAAATGTCTGCCTCTTTCGATACCCTTCAGGGTTCCGCTGGCTTCAAAACGGAAGTCATGCGCGATCTCACCGATACGGATAGGCAGATCCTTGTAGGAGTGCTGTGTGTTAGCGTAGATCATCATGTGGTGAGGGCAGTTCATGGGACGCAGTACGAAAGACTCTCCTTCTACTTCCATGGGAGGGAACATGTTCTCCTTGTAGTGATCCCAGTGACCGGAGGTCTTGTACAGATTTACAGTACCGACACAGGGAGTCATAACGTGCAGATATCCCAGTCTTCTCTCTTTGTCCTTAATATAATTTTCCAGCTCCTGCCATACGGTGTAACCCTTGGGAAGGAACATGGGAAGTCCACGGCCTACCAGATCATCAGTCATGAACAGTTCCATTTCCTTGCCGATCTTTCTGTGGTCACGCTCTTTGGCCTCTTCCAGCTCTTTCAGATGTGCTTCCAGTTCCTCTGCGGTAGGGAAGCAGACACCGTAGATACGTTGCATCACGTGGTTGCTGGCATCGCCCTTCCAGTAAACGCCGGAGTGTTTTACCAGCTTGAAGTTCTTACACAGCTTGGTGTTGTCTACGTGAGGTCCACGGCACAGATCGGTGAAATCTCCCTGGTCGTATACTGTGATGTTGCCGTCTTCCAGATTGCTGATCAGGTCCAGCTTGTACATATCATCCTTGAACATTTCCATGGCTTCTGCCTTGGAAACTTCTCTTCTGTAGATCTTCTTGCCTTCCTTACAGATCTTCTTCATCTCTTTTTCGATGGCAGCGATCACTTCATCATTGACCACATCGTTGCCGAGATCGATATCATAATAGAATCCTTCCTTTACCACAGGTCCTACCCAGAATTTTGCATGAGGGTACAGATGCTTTACTGCCTGTGCCATGACATGGGCGCAGGAATGATTGAGAGTTGACA
>OFMC01002915.1_pt1 | contig 10180 bp, 7 predicted proteins | sample 1541271 | NCBI WGS metagenome assembly OFMC01 (sample SAMN04209252, study PRJEB22552) | human gut metagenome | biome: gut; material: feces | host: Homo sapiens | place: USA: Oklahoma | reverse complement strand
GCTTTTTTGTCTGTTCTGAATTTTTTACCGCAGGCGTTTTTTCATTTCGCTGGGAACCAGCCGAAACATAAAATTAAGGCTCTGGGGAAAATCACCGCTCAAATTCCGCAGAGCGCCTCCAATTGTAAAATAAATTCCGATCTCTTGCCGGACAGCTTCTAATCCACTATAATAGAGAAAAGAACAAAGCATTACCTTAGCATGTCCGAAGGCTTTAGAATAGAGGAGATTTTATGATGAAAAAAGCTTTTGTTATTGCTGCCGCTGCTTTACTGATTGTTTCCCTGTCTTCCTGCAGCGGGCCGGTTTCTTCCGGCGGCGAGGAATCGCCGTCTGGCTCTCAGCCGGCTTCGATAGGAGACCCCTCCCAGCCGGAGGCCTCCGCTCAACCTGAAATCCCCGCGCAGAACGGAGACGTCAGCATCAATTTACCCGGCGATTTCTTTGAAAGCGATCCCGATTTTGACCCATCCGCGTACGCTCAGAAGCAAGGTTTTATTGGGGCGGCGGTAAATGAAGACGGGTCTGTGACAGTCACTATGACCAAAGAGCGCCAGCAGGAACTTTTGACCGATCTGAGAGAAGAAATAGAAAATGCCTTTGAGGAATTGGCCGGAGGAAGCGCGACTCCCTATGTGACTAACATTACCTGCGATGAAAATTTCACTCAGATTGTTATGGAGGTAGAACGGGAAGCCTATGAGGCCGCAGCGGACATGACGCCGGTAACGCTGGGCTTTTCCGCAATGCTGTATCAAAAATTCAGCGGCCAGGAGCCGCATTGCAATATTACGGTAAAAGACGCGGCCACCGGCGAGGCCATCACCAATGCGGTGTATCCCGACGCGATCGGCCGATAAGGAGAAACGGAGTTTCCCTTTCTCAGCGGAAAAAGGAAGCTGCGCGATTTTGGAATAACCGCAGATTACAAAAAGATTCTGGGCTAAAGAAGGTTGCATGACATGAATACATTTGAAAAACTGGAACAGCTTTCGGCACTGGCGAAAAAGAGCGAAAAGCTGCGTCAAAGGCTGTTGGAAACCCAAGCTTCGAAAGATCCTCTGGATTCTTTCTGCCGCCAGGCGCGGGAAGCTGGCGTTGATTTGTCCATCGGAGAACTGTTTGCCGTAGGGCAGGAATATTCGGATAACCAATGTAAAAGCACTAACGGAGGAAATCCCACTCCTTACGATTCCTTTAACGACGCATATGAGACCTTTTTAGCTTCTATCTCCTAATCGAAATGGAATTTTTGATGCATAATTTTTCTTGTTAGCGCAAAAAAACAAAGCGCAAATGGAAGGCTTCCTAAAATTTTCCCTTGCTCCCGACATCTTTTGTTTTTTAAGGAATCTGTTTTTTCAAATGCTTAAGCCATATTCCCATCCTGCCGAAACTAGTAAAGGGCCCGGAGCGTTAACATACCAATCAGCCCCACTAGTTTCTGCCAGCAGGGCTCCCACACTCCAGACAGGCTTGCGCCTGCTGGCTTTTCTTGGGTACTGAAATAATATTATCGTTATCGCCCGCCCTGCACCCGGTAGGCCAGCCAGCCTTAGCCGTTTAAAACTTACATTGGTTCTTAATTTTTTGTATTCCTTCTTTACTAAAGTGATTGATTGAAAAAACAGAGCCTTCTTATCTCTCTGCTGACTTCAAATTATTTGCCTAGGTTTTTACTCGCCCCTGGTTCAGCCAGGGGTTTGTTAAGCTTAAGAGCAGCAAGAAAGCACCCTGAATCTAAAAATCAGATTCAGGGTGCTTTTTCCGCCGCTGCTTTCAGCATTCGCTTACCACTTTACAGCTTGATTCTCCCGCCGCCATTGGCAAAGGGGCCTGCCAGCGGCATAACCGGCTCCCGTCTGGCTCCGAAATAATCCTGGTTGAACACGATCGGCGTACCGTCCGGTGATTCAAATTTCTGCTCCGGCTCAAAGGCCTCCCCCAAAAGCTCTGTGCTCACCATTTGGGTTTCAAATCTGGGCAGATATTCGTACAGGTTTGTCTGCAAATACCAGCCTTCCCCATCTTCCCCAAGCTTAAGGAAAATCGGATGCTGGGAATCCATCTGATAGTTTTCCTCCGTGTCGCAGGGCTGAGCACCGTTAAAATATACGTTCCCGCCCGTATAGACCGGAAGATGATCGTAATAAATATCCCTGTTTCCCCTGTCCTCCGCCGCTCCATAGCCGAACCTGCTGAAATATTCTTCAGCGGTAGGATAACCGTCATAAGGCTTGGTTCCGCAGAGGAACTGAATCCCGTCAAGAGTAGATTTTCCAATGCTTTCCGAATAAGCCGTCAGATCCTTCCGAACCTCCTGCTGCACAAAAATATTATTATAGAAGCGGGCATCTCCGTGGAGGATCGTCATGAACCCGGCTACCTCTGTACGATGCGGGATATGGTAAGGCGTATACCGTGGGGTTGGGAAACGCTTTCCATTATTATCTGTTCCGGCGCCCACCCAGGTAAAGGAACCGGCAATCAGATTGTGAACCAGCGCTAATCCCTGGGTGCTCAGCCTCCCGGCACAGCTGGAGAGCAGCAAATTGTTATCGATCAGCGTCGGGCCGTGAGATACCTCCACAAAGATGTCCTCTCCCAAAGCCAGGCTGTTGGTAATCTTGGTCCCTTGGGGAGGAACGTTGTCATGAAACAGGTTTTGGGTCACTCGAGTACCCTGGGCCTGCCAATCCAGCCACAAGCCTCTGGTACAGTGATGGAAGTGGTTTCTCCGGATCATTACATCAATGGCCGCGTGCATCTTAATTCCGCCGATTTCCGCGCCGGCCAGGTCCTGCTTGTTATTGATGTGGTGAATGTGGTTATCCTCTATGACAGAGAACACCCCTCCCAGATGCCCTACAATACCGGTCTGTCCGCAGTCATGAATATTGCAGCGGCGCACAATATGAGAGCCGATGGTTTCCTTAGACCAGCCTTCCACCTGCGCCTGGCAGATGGCGTCCCGTTCCGTCTGGGTACCGTCTTTCAAAAATTTGGTGCTCCATTTGTTTTCATTGTTGGGCTGCAAATACTTGCCCAGGGAAATTCCTGAGCATCTGGAATCAGAAACCTCGCAGTCCTCGATAATCCACCCCTTCGACCAGTGAGGGCCGATCATGCCCTCCTGATAGGCGGTAGGCGGAGCCCAGGTCGTCGCGGCCTGTTTCACGGTAAAGCCGGACAGCGTAATATAGTTCACACCGGTTTTATCCGGATAGAAGCAATTTCTGCGGACGTTGATTTCCACTGTCTCCTGGTTTGGATCCGCGCCCTGAAAGTTTGCGTAAATCTCTGTGTAGCCTCCCTCCTGCCGTGTATACCACTGGTAAACGGTAAAATCCGGATCCCAGGATTCCTGATAAACAACAGGATTTATGACGCTTTCCAGGGAAACCGCCTCATACATGGCCTTGCCGTTCAAATATACCTCGCCCGTGTGCACCGGCTCCTCCGCGTAATACCAGTCTCCGGAAACCACAGTAGTGTATGGATTATAACCGCCGAAAAGGCCGTTTGGAATTCTCGCCAGCCATACGTTTTCCTGATATTTTTTCCAGCCCTTCACCACCTCGGCCCCAGTAATCACCGCCGCCAGCGGAACCTCTGAGCGGTAAATAATCCGGGCGTCCTCTCCTGTTCCGCCGTTCACAGGATTCACATACTCCCGGTATACCCCCGGAGCCACCAATACCTCGTCTCCGGCACAGGCGATTTTCGCCGCCTCGGTGATGGTCTGAAACGGCTTTTCCCGGGTGCCGTCTCCTCCTCTGCCAGCCCTTGCGGATACATGATAAATCATTTTTAATCTCCCTTCCACATTCCAATTTTTAAAAGCTCCCGATTGCGCCGCAGCACTCCGTGCGCTTGAAATTAATAGTATTATACTGCTATACGCGCTTCGTTAAAATAAAAATACCGACGATAACTATAACAATTGCGCCATTTCTTCAAAAAAAGCATTTCTATGAAGCGAATCCGCTTTTTATGTTCCCGTTTTCTGAACAGGCCGATAAAAACAGCGGATTTTAATGGCGTTCCCGTTCTTGCCGCTTCAAGGCTTTATCAGAGCTTTTTTGATAAGCGGACTTTGCCGGCAAAAAGCCGGAGATAAAAAGCAAAAACTGTCAGCGGAATCCATGAAGCCACGGGTTGGAAGGGAGCTTTCATTCTAATTTGAGAGCATAACGGTTCACTTTCAGCCGGTGAGTTTTGACCCATTCAGATATTTTATTTGCATCACTACGGTATTTTTGATATATTTAGTATATAAGTTTTATAGAGAAAAACTAAAAATCCTATCTGAATTTCCGCTTTTTCATAGATTTTTTGAAAACCGCAGCCAGCATTGCTCAATCCGCCCCGACTCAAGGCGGCGGCACCCATCCGGAAGATTCAAACCGTTTACAGCGCCGATCTGCGGCTCTACGCACAGGTAGCCCTGACCGCCTCCCCCGTTGAACAAAACCCACTGGTCAAACTGCCCGGAGGTTTCCATTTGATAGTCCCCGATTACCACCCTGTGGCCGGCCGCGGTGAAATATCCCGTGAGAGGGGCGCCATCCGGCCGGCAGCCCTGTGTTATCTGCTTTTCTTTGCCGTTAAGCTCCATCAGCCTTCCGGTCGGCAGGTAACGTTTATCCCGCTCCCAGCGCTTTCCTAACGGCACGGAAAAGCGGTCAGGCTCTGTAAACGTTGTGTGAAAGCCCATCGCCAGCGGCATGGGCTCCGCTCCGTCGTTGCGGATATCAATTTTTACCAGCAGTCCGCTTTCCGATATGGTATAATAGAAAGCAATGGTAAAACAAAAAGGAAATCTCTCTCCCCTATTCCGATAGGAGCATATCAGCTCCGAAGCCGTATGCTTCACGACACGAAACGGCGCGTCTGTGAACAGACCGTGCAGATGGTTGCTCCGTTCCGGCTCGTTTACCGGAAGGCTGTAGCTCCGGCCTTCAAAGCAGAAGCTTCCGTCTTTTGTCCGGTTGGGCGGCAGCAGCAGGGGATTTCCATAGACATAGCGGCTCTTTGACAGAAGCTCCTCCTCCCGTTCGGGCGACCGCAAAATGGGAAACCCGTCATAAGCAAGCTTGGTTAAATTGGCTCCAAAATCAGGCGCGACGGCCGCTTCCCACCGTCCAGACCGCAAAGCGAGCTGTTTTAATTTCATTTTAAATACCTCCCTAAATATTCTTGGATTTTCTCGCGTCTTTGAATAGGTATGGTTTGACCTGAGCTCCGGCCTGTTTGGGCAGAGCCGCCTCCGCCCCTTACTGTATTCCAATTTTTCAGCCAGAACGTCTCAGCCGTCCTCAAGGCCGCGCTGTCGTTAGGCGGCTGGTGAAAGGACTGAGGAATTTGCTGGTTCGCCGCATCTCTCTGCGCGCAAAGCTCGCGCTTATCATCTGCTGTATCAGTTTTTTCTCTATCGTGGTTTCCTCTCTCGCCTTTTTCTTTTCCGTAAAAAAAATTAACGAGGATATCGTATATAACAATTTGGAATCCCTACAGCTGGCCGTAGAGGATAACATCTCCTCCTCCCTTTCCGCCATCGATAAAACTGCGAAAAATATTATTTTAGGCAGTAATGTACGCCAGTTTCTAAGAGAGGGCGCAAACCTGGCGGAAATGGATGAGAGCGGCAAGGTTCTCCTGCGCCAAAGCATCGAACGGGAAATCTCCAATCAAATGCTCTTTAACTCCATTTTAGAGGAGGGGTTAATCGAATCCGTCAACTTTTACCTGGATGAACACAATATCGCCTTTTTTTCCCGGAACGGAAGCCTGGATCTCAAGGACTCTCCCTCTGTCCGGCAGGTGTACCGCACCATACAGCAAAAATCCAGCGCAAACCCGCAGATTTTTTCTTCTACTCTCAATGATCCGTTCCTGCATTTTGCCTACCGGATTTCCTCCCTGGACCAATCCAGCCGTTCTGTTTATCTGATCATCACCATCAATCGGGAGGGGCTTCTGGCGAAGTGCCAGTCGATTACGGATTATGAAAACTCAGTGGTGTATTTGGCGGATCAAAAGGGAACCGTGATACTTTCCAACCAGCAGGAAAACGAGGGCGCGCCCCTTCCTGACGGCATTGACGGAAACTATACCCAGGGGAAAATCACTCATTTGGACTTTGACGGCACAAAGCACCTCTATTTTTCCCAATGGCTGAACGACAAGGATTTTTTCCTGGCCGTTATGATGCCGGAGGAGCTGTTTGTACGCTCCCTTTATGAGGCCATGCGGGATTATCTCTTCCTTTCTGTAGTCGTGTCTTTGATTATTATGGCGCTGATCGTTTTGCTTTCGCTCCGTATGACCGCTTTTACCCATGACTTTACAGAGGGGCTTCAGAAATTTGGAAAGGGCGACCTTACCGTTAAGCTTCCGCCCTACCGTGACGCGGATTTAAACCATATCAGCAACACCTTTAACCAGATGACGGAGCGCATTAACTTTCTGGTGGAGGACGGCTATAAAAAGCAGCTCTTAATTCAGCAAATGGATATCGAGTTTCTGCAGTCCCAGATGAATCCTCATTTCTTATTCAACACCCTGTTTACCATCAGCACCCGGGCTAAAATGTCCGGAGACGATCTTCTGTTTGAAATGGTCCAGGCTCTGACAAGGCTGCTGCAGGCCAGTCTTCATACAAAAAATGATATTAAAATCACCGTCGCTCAGGAGCTGGAATACATCAACGCTTATTTGTACATCCAAAAGGTCCGCTATGGAAGCAAGCTGGAATACGCCGTCTCTACGGGATCGCCGGAAATTCTGACTCTCCTGATCCCACGGCTCTGTATCCAGCCGCTGGTAGAAAACGCTGTGGTTCATGGAATCGAGCCCTTATCCGCTACCGGCCATATTGATATCGCGATGGAGCTCAAAGAGGACGCTCTGCGGATCACCGTCACCGATAACGGCGTGGGCTTCGATCCTGCCGAAGCACCTGACGGCTCCGCCCCTCCGAGCCATTCCAACCATATCGCGCTGCAGAATCTTCAGGAACGCATCCGCTTGATTTACGGCGGCGCATATGGGGTCACCATAGATTCCGCACCCGGCCGGGGCTGCCGGGCCGTTGTTATTCTGCCTGTAGATAAAGGAGGAAATCATGGCTTATCGAGTTCTGATCGCAGATGATGAGGAGATTATCCGCCAGGGAATCGAATTTTTAGTGGATTGGGAAAGGCTGGATTGCTCGATTGTCGAGCGGTGCGCCAACGGCCAGGAGGTCATCCGCTTTTTGGAGCAGTCTCCCTCCGGGGTGGATATCATCATATCCGATATCCGAATGGCCGGTGCCGACGGCCTGGACATCGCCCGCTATGTATCGCAGAACCAGATTCCAGTCCAAGTGATTTTTCTGACGGCGTATGCGGATTTTTCCTACGCCAAAACCGCTATCGAATATTCTGTAACAGATTTTGTGCTGAAAAGCGACATCTCAGAGGGGCTGCCCCGGGCCGTGGAGAAAGCCAAGGCTCTTCTCGCCCAAAAGCAGGAGGAGCAGAAAAAGAGGCTGGACGCCGAAAAGCTGAGCCGTCAGAACCGGCGCTATCATCTGGAGAGCCTGCTGCGGAGCGTGGCGCTTGGCACGGGGCCCCGCGCTTATGACAATCTTAAGGATGAGGAGCCCTATTGCGTCGTGACCTTTGAGGTCACCGATAGTCCGCAGGCTGTCCCGTCCTCCGGTCCGGCTTCTATGGCTGAGCCTCATATTATCAGAACCGCCCTGATGGATTACGACACGGTGATGATCGGCTTATCCAGCCGCCAGTGCTGCGGAATTATCTTCCTGGATAAATCCAGGCACACGGCCGGCGGCTTAGTGAAGGCCTTGCATGACACGATTCATATTGTGGAGGAGTATCTAAAGGCCGACGCGTTTGCCGGAGTCAGCCGGGAGCACCTCCGCATGCAGGATTTAGAGGCCGCCTATCAGCAATCCATTTTAGCGCTTAATAACGTGTTTTACTCCCGCAACAGGGTAAACTGCTTTGACCCCAAAATTACAGACGGCACGGATTCGCCTGTCCTTCCATCCATTCAGCAGCTGATAGAAAGCCTGTCGGAAGCCTTGCGGTCGGATAGCCCTGAAACCATTTTAGGGATGCTGGAGGACTATTGCGCCTCGTTTATCAAAAGCGGTGAGCCGTTTCATATCTTTAAGAAAAATATGCTGTCGGTTTATACCGTACTGACCGCGGATGTCAAGCAGATGGATATGATGGACGAATGGGAGATGCAAAAGGCGGATGAAAGCTTTTATACCACCGTCGAAACCTCTAAAACCTTTTTCGGCATCTATGAGTCCCTGCGGAAATATCTTGCCCTTTATCTGCGGCTGCGGGAAAATTTTTCCGGAACTCAAAGCAGCCTGATCCGCCAGGTAAACAGCTATATCCATAAAAATTATAATCAGAACATCAGCCTTCAGACCATCGCGGATACCTTTTTGGTGAGCTGCGGCCATTTAAGCCGGCTTTACCGAAAGGAAACCGGTGTTTCCTTAATTTCAGCTATCAACAACCGCCGGATCGAGGTAGCGAAAAGGCTCCTGAAGGATCCGCGCAACCGGGTCTTCGAGGTTGCCAGAGCGGTGGGGATCGAAGAGCCCACCTATTTTACCCACCTGTTTACCCAAGTGACAGGCGTCAGCCCCTCGGCGTACCGCAAGCAGCTGGAATCCCTCGGCGGGCATCCGCTTTAAGGGGTCTTTTCCATCGCCTCTTCTCAGCTTTCGTTCTGATCTTGGATGGGCAGCCAGGCGTTTATCCGGGCTGCTTTCATTCCGAGGGACTAACGGCTCAGAGCATTGGACAGGCCGCATCCTAAAGGAAACCAGGCTCTGACTCAAAACGGCCCAATTCCCGAAGGGAAAGGGCGCTGCAAGGCTGTCGGCGCTTTCCGCCGCAGCACCGAAGCGGACATCAGAAAAGCGGCATACTCTTTGGAAAATAATCCGCGTCAAAAATTTTGACAGCCAACGGCCCCCGGCAAGAATAATCTTTGCCGGGGGCCGTTCTGCCGAAAAAACGCGCCTTATTTTGTTCTTTTCATGAGGATGGATTTCCGCGGAACCGGCCGGGCCGTCAAGCCCCGGAGGCCGCCTCGCGCGCTTCTCTGCTCCCGTCCGCAAGCACATAAGCGCAGCCAAGCAAATGAGCGTCGTCAGGGTTTGCGGCCGGTGAAATACCATCAAGCTGAAGATCCGCCAGGGTTTGCTCCAGGTCCCGGCCAAACAGCGGGTACGCTTTAGATATCTGCCCTCCGATTGTAAGCCTGCGGCACCCCTTTTCCTTTAAAACCGGGAACAGGATCTCTCCCAGCATTCTGCCGGTTTCCCGCATGGTAACCCGGGCGGGCTCACTGCCTTCCCGGGCGAGCCGGGAAATATCCGCCACATCAATGCCGCTGCCCGCCATTGGCGTTCTTTCCAGATACCGGCTGATAATGCCCCGGCGGGATACATAATCCTCGGCCGCGCCCTTGCGGTAGGGGACGGTATAAAGGGAAAAACCGGGGCCGCCCTGGGGGTTCAGCTGTACCTCTCCGTTTCGCATATACGCAAAGCCCAGGCCTGTGCCCAGCATCACCCCCGCGGCGTTGCCCTCCCCTTGAAGCCCGCCTTTCCAGTATTCTCCCAAAAGGAACGCGGTGGAATCATGCAGAAAGCGGACGGGAAGGTCTCCCGCCGCCTCCTGAATCCATGGACGGAGAGGGATCCCATACAGAGCTGGGAATTTATGCCGCATGAGGCTTTTTCCCTCCTGATAGTCGAACGGGCCCGGCGTATCCACTCCCACAGCCTTAATGGCCCGCCCAATTGCGCGGGCGTTTTCCAGCTGTCTGGCTATGAGGATATGGTAGGCTGAACGCACCGAGGACGCCTGGCCTGCGCTGTCCACCGGGCAGGAAACACGGGTATGCTCCAGAATTTTCCCATCGGCACTGACCAGCCCGGATTTAAAAAAGGTGCCGCCCGCATCAATGGCTAAAATCAGCCCGTCTTGCTCCGTCATCACGGTTCTCCTCTTCATGCTCCGGCGCCGGCAGGCTTGAGCATGGTCTTATGCTCAACGCAGACGGTTCCCGCCTTTTGGTTGATAATCTCATAGGGGCCGAAATCCGCCGGGACAATCACGATATCCAGATAGTTTTGTAG
>OFMC01002904.1_pt1 | contig 10212 bp, 6 predicted proteins | sample 1541271 | NCBI WGS metagenome assembly OFMC01 (sample SAMN04209252, study PRJEB22552) | human gut metagenome | biome: gut; material: feces | host: Homo sapiens | place: USA: Oklahoma | reverse complement strand
ATCGCTTCAATGATGCCCTCCGCAAGCCCTGTGACAAGCTGCAACGCCGCTTCAATAAGCAGCGGAATGTTGTCAATCAGGGATTGCACAAGCTGCGTGACGGCTTCCACCGCCGCCGGAATCAGCGTCGGCAGCGCTTCCCCGATGCCCTGAACGAGCGCCGCGACCATTTGCGCCGCCGCTTCGGTCAACTGTGGCAGGGCTTCCAGCAAGCCCTCCACCAACGTAGACAGAACAGTTACCGCGCCCTCGACAAGCGACGGCGCGGCGTTTGCAAGCCCGGTTACAATGTTGATGATGATTTGCGTGCCGAAATCAAGCAGTTCCGGCAGCTTGTCGGTCGCCTTTTCAATCAGTTCGTCGATTGCATCCGCAAGGGCTTCTTCCGCGCCGTCAGCGCCTTGCAGGAAATCCGAAAAAGCGTCTACGAGGTCAGCAATCGCGGGCATGAATTCCGCCGTCAGTTCCGTTTTTACGTCGGAAACCGTTCCGCCGAGCCGCGCAAGCGCATCGTCGAGTTCCGCCTGCGCTTCGCGCGCCGCCATGACCGTAGCGTTATTTTCCTTGAAAATATCGGTCGCGTTCTGATACTGCGCGGACAGCGTTTCCGTAATCAGGGCGGTACGCTCTGTTTCGTCCCTGCACGCGGCAAGTTTTTCATTGAATTCGTCCTCGGAAATGCCGACCCAGTTCAGCGCATCGGCAAGCGCGCCCGTGACCTGTCCGACCTTTGCCGTTTCGTTGGAGGCTTCGATCAAACTGTTAATCGGCAGCGCGTCGCCAAATGTCCCCTGAACGCCTGCGGCAATGTCCGCCCACGTTGCAACGTCCTGTTCCGACGTTGCCAACTGCGCCAAAAGCTGCGCCGATTCCGTTGCGTTGTCCGTGTCTCCCAGCACGGCATAGAGGGACTTGTATGCCGCGCTTGCCGTATCCGTCGAAAACCCGGCGGCTTGAAACGCCGTATTCAGCTTTCCTTGTGCAACGCGGTATTCTTCTGTGGATTCGCTCAAATCAAGCAGAAGTTTGACCCCGGCGACCGCTGCCGTGCCAATAGCGGCAAGCGCTGCGCCCGCCGCTTTTGCACCGGCGACAAGCCTGCCTTTCAGTTTGTCGGAAAACTTTTCCGTTTCCTCGTCTGCGTGCTTGACCTTGCCCGTATATTTATCTACGGAATCGGCGCACCCGTCGGACGATTTCGCGGCTTCGGCTAAAGCCCTGTCGTTATCTTCCAGCGTCGAACCGAGTTTATTCAGTTCGGCTTCGGCGCTGTTTGCCTGTGTCTGATATTTATTGACGGCTTGCGTCGCCTTTTCCTGATTCGCTTCGGCGGTCGCAAGCTCCGTTTTATACTTTTCCAGTTCTGCCGTTAATTCTGCCTGCTGCGCGGAAGTGTCGCCCTCCGTACCGGCAAGCGCGTCTAATGCGGCTTCGGTCTGCGCAATCTTGTCTGCACCGTTATCGGTCGTGTTAACCGGGTGAATGTCGTCGTTGTCGGTGTCGATCTTAGAGGCCTTGTCGATCAGGTCGATAGCCTCGTCGCGGTCGCAGCCGAGGGCATCGGCAAGATCGTCAAGGCGCGCGTAGAGCGCATCCTTCTTGTCCTGGACCTTGGCAAGCGCATCCTGCGCTGCGGTCAGGCTCTCGGCAGACGGAGATGCGGTCGCGGCATCGGCTGCCGTCTGCGCCGCATCGGCCGCGCCGTCAAGCTCGTCATCGGCATCCTGGGCGGCAGAAAGCAGCGCGCCGTCAACCGACTGCAAGCGCTCGAGTGCCGACCACTGCTCGCGCTCCTCGGCAGTGCCCTCGAGCTCCAGCGGCGCCTTGAGTGTGTACTGATGCTCGGCGACCAGGCTCGTCTCGAGGTTGTCCGCATAGTGCGTCATCGTGGGCAGGATCGCCAGGCCAAAGAGCAAAAGCAGCGACCCAAACGCGATGCCCACGAAGAGTGTGGCGAAGTTGCCCAGGTTGCGCAGGAAAACGCGCAGGCGGAAGCGGGAAACAAAGCCCATGCGCTCCGGCAGCTGCAGGCCACGCTTGGTACCCGATTTGCCGCTCGCCTCGTGGCGAAGGAACTCCAGCGGCGTCTTGCCCATTTTGCGGAGCAGGCCCACCAGCGTGATGAGAATGAGCGCGGCGGCGGGGACCACGGCGCACTTCACAAAGATCTCCCAGCTCCAGTACACCTGGAAGGGCGGCAGACTGTACGAGCCGTAGTAGAGACCGCGCATGGGCTCGGTAAAGAACACAACGCCGAGTGCGGTGCCCAAAAGCGCCGCGGCCACGCCCACGATGGCGGGAAGTGCCAGGTAGTGCAGCACGATCTCGCGACGGCGATAGCCGCTGGCGAGCAGCGTGCCGATGATGGCGCTCTCCTCCTCGATGGTGGCGTCGGTGAGCACCACAAAGACAAACGCCATGATCACGATGATGATGTCGAGCAACGTCATCCACATCATGGAGTCGCCGTCCACGTCGTTGCGCGCATAGCCAATGCCCTGATTGGAATCGGCATCGATCAGATCGTCCACGCGCGCATCGGCATCGGTCAGCGCCTCGACCATATCCTGCTCCGCATCGATGCGATCCGCGGTGGGGAGGTCGCGATCGGTAAAGGTAAAGGAGTAGGTGTAGGCAGGCGCGCCGCCGGCGTCCTCAAGCGCGGCAAAACCGGCGTCGGTGACCTCGGCGACACCATACGTGATGGTGTTCACCGTAAAGTCCGAATTGTCGAGGAACAACGCCTGGCTATCGGGCTGCGTCATGATGCCGCAGATGATGTAGGTGCGGCCCTCGAGCTCGACTTTATCGCCCACGGACAGGTTGTTATTGGTGGCAAAGACACGGTCGATGGCCACCTCGTCGTCCGCCTTGGGTTCCTTGCCCTCACAGTAGGACGCAATGTCCACCTTAGCACGGTGTGCATAGGTGCGCAGCGTGCGCTTGGTGCCGTCGTCGCCGGCGGTCTTTTTGATGATGGCGTCGATGGAGAAATTCTTGTAGAGCGTGACGCCGCCGACGTCGCCGGCCGCATCCTCGGCGGCCTTGAGTTGATCGTCGGTAGCCTCGAAGGAGGTGGTCACGCGGCCGTCCTCAATCGTGTACGCATCGCGCATGTCGTCGATAAGGCAACCGATGGAATGCGCCGCGAGCAAAAAGCCCGAGGTAAGGGCGATGCTTCCGCACATAAGCAAAAAGATGCCCAGGTACTTGCCGATATTGCGGCGCAGCTCGCGCGGGAGACGTTTTGCGAGAGGTGTCATGGCGCCGCCTACCAATCGAGCTCGGTGGCCGCAACGGGCGACTCGTTGAGCTCATCCTCGACGATGCGTCCGTCGCGCAGGCGCAGCACGCGGTTGGCCATGCGGGCGATGGCGGCGTTGTGCGTGACGATGATGATGGTGCAGCCGTAGGTGCGGTTGACATCCTCCATGAGCTGCAAGATTTCCTTGGACGTCTTATAGTCGAGCGCACCGGTGGGCTCGTCGCACAGCAGCAGGCCCGGGTTTTTGACGAGCGCGCGACCGATGGCACAGCGCTGCTGCTGGCCGCCCGAAACCTGACGCGGAAATTTGTTGCGGTGCTCGTAGAGGCCCAGCGAACGCAGCAGGTCGTCGACATTGAGCGGGTTTTTGGACAGGTGCGCCGTGACCTCGATGTTCTCCTTAATGGTGAGGTCGGGTACCAGGTTGTAGAACTGGAAGACAAAGCCCAGCTCACGGCGGCGATACTCGCCCAGGTCGGTAGGCTTGAGCACCGTGAGGTCGCAGCCGTCCACCATGATGGAGCCGCCGTCGGCATCCTCCAGGCCGCCGATCAGGTTAAGAAACGTCGACTTGCCCGAACCCGAAGGCCCCAGCATGACGCAGATCTCTCCGCGGTTGATGGACGTGTCGATGCCGTCGAGCACCGTCAGGCGTGCATCTCCATCGCCGTAGTGCTTTTTGAGATCCTTAACCTGGACGTAGGCCTCCCGCGTTGCCATGATATCCCCCATTGTTAGCCTTGTACTACTTTATGAACATAATAGTAAACCTTGGCGAACTATTTTTGGGGCGAGAGTGGGGATTTGTTTCAGACTAGTCATTGGGGACGTTCTTAAATGACCAGTCACAAGGGACGCTCTTTCGCCACCCGGCAGTTGGGGACGCTCCTTATCTGCCCCCGATGGCTAGTCATTTAAGTCTGTCCCCAATGAATACTTTTGGTCGTTTAAGTCTGTCCCCAATGAGTAGGTGTCTAGGCGTGGGATTTGTTGTGGGCGAGGGCTAGGCCTACGGCGGCGATGGCCGCGGCAAAGAGCACTGTGACGCCCAGATCGCAAGCGATGTCGCCCAGCACGGTGGACGTCAGGTCCGCGGCGAGCGCCTTGCCAATCGCGTCGTTCACCCAATACGTCGGCACAAAATGCGCCGCGGTCTGCACGGCTGGGCCCATCAGCGACAGCGGCATCCAGGCGCCGCCCAAAAACGTCATGAGCATGCCGAGCAGGTTGCCCACACCGTTGAGCAGCTCCTCACGCGCACCCAGGCTCGAAAGGGCAAAGCCAACGGCCAGAGGCGTGCACGCCAGGGCAAACGTCGCCGCCAGCGCCAGGCACACACGACCCACGCCGACCTCGGCAACCGCGCCGGCAAGGCCCACGACGCCCATCATGCTCGACACAAACCAGATGCAGACGGTGAGCACCGCGGCAGCCGCAAACACGGCAAGCGAGCGCCGGCGCTCGGAGATTGGGCCGGCATCCATACGACGCACGCGCTCGGGCTCGTTCATGCCCGAGAACACCAGCCCCACCGATACGATGACCGACGAGATGATCGCGTACGCGCCAAAGTTGAAGTACGACTCGAGCGTGGCGGCGGCAGTCGAGTCGACCTCGATCTGCTCGATCTCGACCTCGGCGCGCTTGGCGGCAGCATGCTCGGCAGCCTTGGCAACGTCGCCGTTAGAAGCAGCGGGCTCTAGGGCCGCCGCAGCGCCCGCGAGCGAGATCCAGCGCGAGGCCTCGGCAGACGAAAGCGCCGCTGCCATGGTGCCAGCACCGTAGGTCACATCGAGCTTGGGCAGGGACTCCCCCACGCGGGCGGCTGCAACGAGGTCGTCCTCAAACCCCTCCGGGATAAAGAACACGCAGTCGGCGCTGCCCTTGGCGCTATTGCTCTTGGAGAGCGCGTCCGCAAGATCGTACGTATCGTCGCCGACGCCCGTGACCAGCTCAAAACGCGACCCCAGATGCTTGGTAAGCGCACGCGAAAGATCGCTGTCGTCGCGGTCGACCACGACCACGTTGGTGTCATAGGGCTTGTACTCGGTGAGCTGCGACGAGTTCCAGCTCACCGAGGCCGCGATGAATACGCCCATGAGCGAGATGAACACCGTATAGATGAGCAGGTAGAACGGGTGCGCCAGCGCCATGCGAAGCGCGGTCTTAAAGGTGCTCATAGCGGCTCCTTCCAAAGATCAGCGTAGCGGCGGCGACAAACACCAGGGCCATCAGGACGAGCGCGCCGGCGCGGACGGCGAAGGGCCCCAGGTCCTCAAAGAAATACAGGCGATTGAACATGTCGCAGATGAGCTTGACGGGGTTGAGCCAGCACTCGGCCGGGCAGGCGCGGGCGACGTCGTCGGCAAGCGCCATCGCCGGCTCGCCGTAGAGGCCGGCGAACAGGGCGCACGTGGTGGCAAAGCCCGTGAGGATGCCCGACTTGGACGCCTTGCCACCCTTAACGGGAAGCGTGCCCACAAAGAGTCCCAAGCCCGTGGCGGCTAGCGCGGAAGCAGCGCCGCCCGCCAGACACAGCCCCTCGCGCCCGCCAAAGTCGACGCCAACGACTAGGCGCACGTAGCCAATCGCAACCGCCATCGAGGCAAAGGAAACCAGCCACGAGCCCACAAAAATGCCAGCCAGTGATGCCGTCTTGGAAAGGCCACCCACGCAGCGGCGCGCGCCAAGGCCCGACAGATTGGGCTGCAGGTCGACGACGCTCAAAGCGGCAAACTCGGCAGACATCATCGCGACCAGGCCAAAAAGCGCGTAATAGTAGATGACCGTGCCATCGGGCGTAGTGCGCGTCAGGCTTACGCGGCGGGTGCCGCCCTCGAGCGACAGGGCGCGCGCAACCGCCTCGGGGTCGGCGAGCGCCGCCGGGTTGTCCTGGGCAATCTGGGACATGAGCTCGGCATTTTGCGTATACGAGCTCGCCACCGTCTCAAGGATGCTGCGGTCGGTGAGCACCGACGACGCACGTGAGTTGTCGTAACTCGATAGCAGCGTGAGTTTGGGCGCGCCCGCGTCGTCGACCGTATAGACGCCCGCGACCTCGCCGGCCTTGAGCGCACGGTTCGCGTCGGCTGCGTCGTCGCACTTGTGGATCTCGAGCAACTGGTCGTCGCCTTCCTTGGCAAGCGACGTCGCCACGTCCTTAAAGGTCGAGGCGTCCCAGGCCTCGTCAGCGACAACGGCCACCGGCACCGGGTCGACCGTGCCGTCGGAGCTGAGGTTCGCAAACATAAACATGAACATCGTGGAAAGCGCGATGGGAAAGACCGCGCCCCAGACCCACGTGCTCGGCCGGCGCAGCAGCGTCTTGACCGTGGTGATGATGGTGTTGAACATGGCTGCCCCCTAGTCGCGCAGCTCGCGGCCGGTGATCTCGAGGAACACGTCGTTGAGGGTCGGCGGCTCGCTCCACACGCGGCCGAGCGCCACGTCGGCAGCGCGCAGCGTGTCGAGGATGTCGACCAGGTTGTGTGGACTCGCCTCGCAGGTGCAGACGAGCTCGCCGCCGGAAAGCTCAACCGAAAGCACGTGCTCGAGGGCGCGCAGCCGCTCGACCGTGGCGGTCTCTACGGCGCCAACCTCGACAGTCACGCGCTCGCACATCTGAATCATGCGCTTGAGCTCGTCGTTGGTGCCCTGCGCCAGCACGCGCCCGCCGTCCATGATCATGATGCGGCTGCAGATTTGCTCGACTTCCTCCATGTAATGGCTGGTATACACCACCGTGGCGCCCTCGTCGCGCAGGCGGCAGATGCCCTCCAGGATGGCGTTGCGGCTCTGCGGGTCGACCGCCACCGTGGGCTCGTCAAAGAAGATGAGCTCAGGCTTGTGCGCGATGCCGCAGGCGATGTTGAGGCGACGCGCCAGGCCACCCGAGAGCTTGCCAGGGCGGAACTTAGCAAAGTCGCCCAAGCCGACAAAGTCGATTGCCTCGTCTACCAGCGCACGGCGGCGCTTGCGGTCGCTGACGTAAAGGCTGCAGAAATAGTCGATATTCTCGCGCACGGTGAGCTCGTCGAATACCGCCACCTGCTGCGGCACCACGCCGATGCGGCGCTTGAGGTCGTAGCGAGCGGGCGTCATGGGCTCGCCGAACAGCTCGATGGTGCCTTTGTCGTAGGCGAGCAGCTGCAGAATGCAGTTGATGGACGTGGTCTTGCCCGAGCCGTTGGGGCCCAGCAGGCCAAAGATCTCGCCGGGGGCGATACTCAGATTAAAGTGGTCGAGCGCGATAAGATCGTCGTAGCGCTTGACGAGGTTTTCGACGTGGACGATGTCTGTCATGAGGCGGCCCTTCTGTTGCTTGCGGCCCGGTACGATTGCATCATCGCAGGAGCCGCCGGCGCGCACCAGTGAGCTTTGTCACAAGTGCAGGGTCCTGGTCGTGCGGCCTGCCGACGCCCCCGCTTTGCCGCGCGGGAGGAATGTCACGGTTGCGCAGGCGGTCCCTCCACCACACGCAGCTTCGCGTACAATACCCGTATGAACAGGCTTTTCGACAAATCGATCGTGCTGGCGTGCTGTATTGCGGCCGCCATGGGTCTTGCTGTGGACGCTCGCCTGGTCGCGGCGTTTTGCCTTGGCGTTATTGCCACCTCGCTGGCCGAGGTCGCACAGGGAAACCGCGCCCGCCGTGCAAGCGAGGCCGCGAGCTACGTCTACATCATCGCAGCTGTCTTCGTGCCGCCGTTTGTGCCGTTTGCGCCTCTCGTCCTCTATGACATCGCGCGGCGCGTGCGCCGTGAGCACGCCTGGGTCGCGCTGGGCATTGGCTCCGTCTTTGCCTTTGCGCTCGTCGCGGACCTTCGCACCGACGCGCTTACCGCCCGAACGCTCCTGCTGGCCGCCATCCTTTCGGTTGCCGCCACCTTGCTATCGCTACGTACCGCCCAGTTGGAGCGCGAGCAGCTGCGCATGCGCCGTACCCGCGACGAGCTGCAGGAACGAGCCCTCGCGCTCGAGGCGCGCAACCGCGATCTTGCCGACCGCCAGGACTACGAAGTCGAGCTCGCGACGCTCGCCGAACGCGCCCGCATCGCGCGCGAGATCCACGATAACGTCGGGCACCAGCTCACGCGCGCCTCACTGCAGGCCGAAGCCCTGCGCGTGGTCCACGCCGACGAGCCCGGCGTCGCCGCCGATTTCGCCGACGTCAAACGCACGGTTGACGAGGCGCTCCAGCTTGTGCGCACCAGCGTCCACGCGCTCAACGACAACGCCGTCGACCTCTCCGTACAGCTCGAGAGCATCGTTGAAGGCGCACGCTCGGACGGCGGCCCGCAGGTTGAGCTTGAAGTTTTGGCCGAGCATGCGCCCGCAAATGTCGCCAACTGCTTTGCGGCGGTCCTGCGCGAGGCGCTCTCCAACACCATGCGCCACGCCCATGCCAAAACCATTACCGTGCGGTGCATGGAGCATCCGTCGTTTTACCAGCTCATCGTTACCGACGATGGCGCGGGCGGGGTCCAAGCAAGCGGCTGCGGCGCCGCAGAGGGCATGGGGTTGAGCTCCATGCGCGAGCGCGTCGAGGCGCTTGGCGGAACCTTCACCGCCGGCCTGCGCGCCGGCGCCCCCGGCTGGCGCGTGTTTGCCACCGTCCCCAAACAGCAAGGAGATGAGGGCCGATGAGGCTCATCGTTGTCGACGACGACCGCCTAGTGGTCGATTCGCTCAAGATTATCCTGGGTGCCCAGCCGCAGATCGAAGTGGTGGGCACCGGCGCCAACGGCGACGACGCGGTCGTGCTCTACGCCGAGCACACACCCGATATCGCGCTGCTCGACATTCAGATGCCGGGACGCGACGGCCTATCGGCGGCGCGCGAAATCCTTGAGCGCGATCCTGCAGCACGCGTGGTGTTTCTGACAACATTCTCGGATGACGAGTACATTGTGTCGGCGCTCAAGCTGGGCGCCCGCGGCTACCTGATCAAGACCGATGTCGCCGCCATTCCGCCGGCGTTGGCGCAGGTCATGGACGGTAAACGCATACTCGAGGGCAAGGCGATCGAGGACATCGACTTTGACGGAACGGGCGTCAAAGCGGGCACGCCCCGCCGGCCCGCAGCCTTCGCCAGCCTGACCGACCGCGAGTTCGAAGTCGCCGAGCTCATCGCCCGCGGCCTCGACAACAAGGAGATCGCCGCCACCGCCTACATGGGCGAAGGCACCGTGCGCAACCACATCAGCTCGATCCTGGCAAAGATGGGCCTGCGCAACCGCACGCAGATCGCCATCGCCTACCTGCGAGGGTAGTTGCCCAACGGCCGACCACCCCGGCATAGCAAAATGTCTGCTACCGCTTTAATGCCATTTCAAAACTATGCCGGTTTACGGGGCTAAACCCAGGAACCCCGTCCATACTTGCTTTTTTCGAAAATTGACGGCTCATCTACCTGCGGTTTTATTCTTGCAACTATCGGCATGGTTGGGGGTTCGCGATTCGGCCCCGTAAACCGACATAGTTTTGGAACAGTGGGGTCACATACCGACGCCCCGCAAGCCGTACAGAGCCAAAAATGATCCGTTTTCCTCCGTCCCCAACGGATCAACTCAAAACTATGCCGGTTTACTACGATGAATCGCCCACCTTCGACCACGGTAAATTGCGCGCTTGCAAAACCGCAGGTAGAACGCTTGCGATATTTAGAAAAATGCAATCATGGTCGGGAATGTCGAATTCATCGTAGTAAACCGGCATAGTTTTGTTCGGATAGTCCCGCACGGATACCTCCCAGGCCTCGCGGAACCAAAATGATCCGTTTTCTTCCGCCCGCGGAGGTCGGCTGACGGCGCCCGCCACGGAATCGGCCCATCTACTACGTTTGACCCGACATCCCCAACCATACCCCCGTTTTGAACAAAACCGCAGGCGTTCTACCTGCACTGATAATTGTCCTCGGGGGAAGCGGGCACTGCGGGGCGCGGCAA
>OFMC01002901.1_pt1 | contig 10218 bp, 11 predicted proteins | sample 1541271 | NCBI WGS metagenome assembly OFMC01 (sample SAMN04209252, study PRJEB22552) | human gut metagenome | biome: gut; material: feces | host: Homo sapiens | place: USA: Oklahoma | reverse complement strand
CATAGTGATAAAAACCAGAATTATAACAATGTCACCAAATTGCTAGTTAAGCCAAAACTTTTTAAAGGAAGCCAATTGCGGAGAGGGAATTTCTTTTCCTAAACAAGTTGGTTTCTATGTTTCATATATCATTCCTGTTATTATTTTGGTAATATTTATACAGGGATATATCTCTAAATTTTTGTAGGAGGAGCCATTATGATTAAAAAGAGAAAAGTAGTAATTGTTGGTGCAGGAAATGTAGGTGCAAGTACAGCTTTTTGTATGATCAATCAAGGAATTTGCGATGAAATTGTATTAATTGATATGAATACAGAAAGGGCTAAAGGTGAAACATTAGATATGATTCATAGTATTGCCTTTATGAATCGTAATATGGAAATTAAATTGGGAGATTATACAGACTGCAAAGATGCAGATGTTTTGGTTATTACCGCAAGTGCTCCAATGGGTAAGGAAAACGATCGTTTAGTGGCTTTAAAATCAAGCTCTAAGATTGTTACAAGTATTGTTTCGAGTGCTATAGAAAATGGATTTAATGGATTTATCGTAGTTGTTTCAAATCCAGTCGATATTATGACTTATGTGGCTTATAAGGTTTCTGGTTTACCAGCAAATCAAATCATTGGTTCAGGAACGTTATTAGATTCAGCTCGTTTACAATGTCATATTGCTGATTGTATTGATGTAGATCCAAAGAGTATTCATGCTTATGTTTTAGGTGAACATGGAGATAGTGAAATGATTCCATGGAGTACAGTTCGTGTGGGTGGTAAAGACATTTACCAAATCATTAAAGATAATCCAACACGCATGAATGAGGGGATGTTTGAAAGTATTCATGAAGCGGTAAAGAAAGATGGTTGGGAAATCTTCAATCGTAAAGGAAATACATGTTATGGTATTGCCGCAAGTACAACACGTATTGTTCGTGCATTGATGTTTAATGAATCCGTAGTACTTCCTATTTCTACGTATTTAGATGGTCAATATGGACAAGCTGGTGTATTCACAAGTGTACCGGCTGTTTTAGATGCGACAGGTGTCAAAGAGGTTGTTGAGATTGAAATGACAAAAGAAGAAAAAGAACAGTTTGATGCTTCTTGTAGTCATCTACAAAGTTTTTACAAGGAAGTTTAAGCTTCCTTTTCTTTTAGTAGTGTAGGAGGTGTTAGGGTTGGCACAAGGACAAAAGTTAATGACATCTGGATCGATTCCTAAACAGATGGTTTTCTTTGCGTTACCTATTTTATTAGGAAATTTATTTCAGCAATTATACAATACAGTGGATTCCTTAATTGTTGGAAACTTTTTGGGGAGTCAGGCACTTGCGGCGGTGAGTTCAAGTGGAAACATTATATTCTTGATGATTGGCTTCTTTAATGGGGTTGCGATTGGTGCAGGTGTAGTCATTTCGCGTTATTTTGGTGCAAGAGAAATAGAGCGTATGCAAAATGCGATTCATACAACGGTTGCGTTTGGATTGATTGTAAGTTTTATTATGACACTTATTGGTGTTTTCTTTACACCTACATTGCTTCGTTGGATGGGAACTCCAGATAGTGTGATGGCAGCTTCGGTAACTTATTTTAAAATATATTTTTTAGGTTCTTTTGGATCGATAATGTATAACTTTTTTGTAGGAATATTGCAGGCTGTAGGAGATAGTAAGCATTCGTTATATTATTTGATTGTATCAAGTGTAGTGAATATTGTCTTAGACTTATTCTTTATTGCGGTACTTAAGATGGGAGTTGGATCGGCTGCTTTAGCTACGATTATTTCACAATATATTTCAGCAGGTCTTTGTCTCTATTTATTGTTGACGACAAAGGGAACGCATCGTATTGTTCCTTCTAAAGTAAAAATTCATAAAGAGCTTTTAGGTGAGATTTTGAAGTATGGTTTGCCAAGTGGATTTCAGAATTCAATTATTGGTCTAGCGAATGTTGTAGTTCAATCGAATATCAACTCTTTTGGCGATATGGCGATGGCTGGATGTGGAGCTTATTCTAAGATTGAAGGATTTGCGTTCTTGCCGATTACCAGCTTTACAATGGCGCTTACAACGTTTGTCGGACAGAATTTAGGGGCTCGCCAATATGATCGTGTTTTAAAGGGTGCTAAGTTTGGTATGATTTGTTCGATGACTTTGGCAGAAATTATTGGTGTAATCATCTTTGTTTTTAGTCCTCAGTTTGTTGCAGCCTTTGACGCAACACCTGAAGTTATTCATTTTGGTACTTTGCGTGGACAAACGAGTGCTTTCTTCTTTTGTTTATTAGCGTATTCACATTGTGTGTCGGCTATTTTAAGAGGGGCTGGGAAGTCAATGGTTCCAATGATTGTAATGATGGTTTGTTGGTGTTTTGTGCGTGTTACAGGTCTTACAATCATGGGGGCTTTAGTGCATAATATTTGGTGTGTATATTGGATTTATCCAATTACTTGGTCTTTATCAAGTATCACGTTCTTTATTTATTATCATAGGGTAGATTGGCTTCATGCATAAATTTGACAACTGGATTTAATAAGTGATAGACTTATATCGAGGTAGATAATTATGAAATCAATGTTAGAAGAATTAAAAGATGTAAAAATTAAAAAACACACAGTTACATCTATTGAATATGATTGCAAGTCTGAAGAAAAAGAGGACGAAGTATTTGATCAGGTTCATAATATTGTCACAAATCATTTAGATGACTTCGCAAAAATCACTTTTGATGTGGAAGCGGATCACAAAGTAAAAGTAGAAATTAGTGAAAACTAGTTGGACCATTTTAAAAAATGGTCTTTTTTTTGTTTTTGTATAGTTTCGATAATTATATATTTGATACAATGAGTACAAGAAAGATATGTAGGTACTATAATATGATAATTAAGAAAATAACATCAAAACAAGATGGGTTAAAATTAGAGATTGCGATTATGGAGTGCAAGAATCCAAAAGGAATCGTACAGTTTTCGCATGGTATGGCCGAGCATAAAGAGCGTTATTTTGACTTTATGCGATATTTAAATGATCGTGGCTATATTTGTGTGATTCATGATCATAGAGGTCATGGAAGTAGCGTGAAATCAAAAAATGATTATGGATATTTCTATACTGAAAATGCGGATTATATTGTGGAGGATTTATTCCAGGTTACGGAATATGTACGTGAAATGTATCCTGGATTAGAGGTAACGTTATTTAGTCACAGTATGGGGACTTTAGTGGCTCGTTGTTACTTAAAGAAATATGATGCATATATTGATCAACTGATTTTGTGTGGTCCTCCTACTGAAAATTCGGCGGCAAGTCTAGGTTTGGCATTGGCAAAAATATTAAAGCCTTTCTATAAGGAGAAGAAAGGTAATGGCTTATTGAATAAGATGGCTTTTGCAGGATATGAATCGGGCAATCGTTGGTTGAGTAAATGTGTTGAGAATGTAGAGCAATATGAAGCAGATGAATTGTGTGGATTCTTATTTACAACGAATGGTTTTATTAACTTATTTCAATTGATGATCAAAGCTTTTGATAAAAAAGGATGGAATGTGAAAACAAGGATGGAGCAAATGCAGTTTGAAAATTGTTATAACGCATATAAATGGATAATAATGCAACTTTTAGACGACTAAAATTTACTGGATTACTTTTGCGATCGCAATGGGTAATAAAATTATGCTCGAAGGGAGGTATTCAAATGAAGAAAACGCTTAAAAAGAAAGAACATAAGGGAAGAAATAATGTGAGTGTTTATGCAAATGGACCGTGTTCATGCACATGCTTTTCTACGTGTGGGTCTGCCTATGTTCAGAAAGCTCAGGCGCAGAATCAGTTATACACAAGTGTATTTGGATCTAATGCTAATCACTAAAATGTAAGAAAGATGAGGGATGCTACAGTGTTAATTAGTGGTAGTCCTCATTTTAATTAGAGGATAAGTTTAAAAGTTGATTTAAGCATTATAAAAAATCGTTTAAGAATATGGCTAGAAGTATTATAGATCCTTTGAAATAGCGTTTGTTAAAATGTTGATATGTTTGTTGTAGAGTAAAAATGCTGACAATAGTAGATTTGATGAAAGAGAATAGAAATGATAGAAGAAAAAGTGAAAGATATATTAAAGAAATATAGAAATTTAGAACAGAAAAAAGACTGGAAAAATCAAAAGCTTTTAGGAAATGATCTAAAATTCAGCGCAAGAGATTTGATAAATGTATATGTGGAGTTAGAAAAAGAATTTGATATTCATTTTAAGGAAAAAGATATTGTGGCTGGAAAATTTGATACATTTGATGACATAATAAAATTGATTAACAAAGAAATAGCATATAAAACAAGAGGAAAAGAACATGCATAAACCATTTATTCATTGTTTCAAAACTGCAAAAGAATATTATGTATATGATGTGAATACTGATAAAATTATTCAGGTGTCTTTCGAAACATATAATTTTTTGGAAAACAATATTTGGGATGAAAAAGCGGAAAGAGAAATAGAAAAGCTAATAAATGAAGGATATTTGAAAAGAACGCGGGTAGAAGAGGTAAAACATTTTGCTACGGACTTTTTAGAATCTTATTTAGAAAATAGAATGAATCAGTTAGTTTTGCAAGTGACACAAAAATGTAATTTGCGTTGCAGTTATTGTGTTTATTCTGGTGATTACAAAAATAGAAATCATAGTCAAAAAGAAATGAGCTGGGAAACTGCAAAAGAAGCAGTAGATTATTTGTATGGGCATTCGATGTCTAGCGAAGACATATATATATCATTTTATGGCGGAGAGCCATTATTAATGTTCAGATTGATAAAAGAAGTAGTTGAGTATGTGAAGAGAGAATATTGCCAAAGAACGGTACATTTTAATTTGACCACTAATGGAACGTTGTTTACACCAGAAATTGTTCAGTATTTTATTAAAAATAATATACAAATTATGTTTAGTTTGGATGGGCCTAAAGAAGTGCACGATAAAAATAGAATATTTGCAGGAAGTAATAGAGGATCATTTGAAAAATTGAGAGATAGCATGAAAATGATATATAGTATGGACAGAAAATATTATAAAAAAAATGTGTCTTTCAACACAGTGTTAGATCCCCAAAATGAGTTAAGAACAATATATGAGTTTTTGGATAAAGATAGGCTGATTTCGAAAAATTTGAGTAGAATATCTGTTTTGAATGATAATTATACGGATAAACAATGTGAATTTAGCGGAGAATTTGTTGAAGAACAGGAATATGAATATTTTAAATGTTTTCTTTCAAAATTAAAACGAATTAATGAAAAATTTGTGGCTAGAGCAGTAAAAGAAGAATTTGATAATGAAATGAGAGAAATTAAACAACATGAGGAAAAAATGCAAGAAGAGATTTCAAAGGTAAATCATCATAGTGGTCCCTGTATTCCAGGCGCGAAAAAAATTTTTGTAACAGCAGAAGGAAATATATATCCGTGTGAGCGAGTGAGTGAAATATCAGAAGTTTCCAAAATAGGTGATATAAAAAAAGGAATAGATAAAAACAAAGTGTTAAATTTGCTAAATATAGAACGATATTCGCAAGACCGGTGTAAGGATTGTTGGGCATATCAACATTGCACAATTTGTATAGCATGTGCAGATGACACTAAAAATATTTCAAATAAAGAAATAGAAAAACATTGCTGGAAGGTTAGAGGGGGATTTGAAGAGGCAATGAAAAATTACTGTACTTTAAAAGAACTTGGTTATAAATTTGAGGAGTATGAATGAAAATGTTAAAAAGAGTAGGTATATTTCCGGTAGATCAAGAAAGTATAACACTATTTGAGAACATACATGAATGTAGATATGGTGAAATTATGCATATTGCTTCAATAAAAGCATGGGGACTTTGCGGGAAAAAAATTCAACGTTGTGATGGTAGTGAGATAATAATAGAGGAGGGAATAGGTAATATTATAAAAGAATGTGAAGTGTTAATTCTTCTTGAAAGTTGGCACGATGCATCGCCTGAATATATAAAGAGCGTGGTGAAAACAGCAAAGCAGAAATCCATAACGATAGTTTCTATTAATAATATCAGGAACAGTTTAGAGATAGATCAGCATTATGAAAATGTCGTTGTTGCTAAAAAATTAAAAATTCAAAAAAAGTGTGACGATTTAAGAGTAAGAAAGATAAATATTCCGGTTATTTGCGTTTTGGGTTTGACACAAAATAGTGGAAAATTGAAAATGGAATTAGAACTGCAAAAATGTTTGAAACAAAAAGGATATAAAGTTGCAGCAATTGTTTCTGGATTAAATGGATTAATTGGGAAAGATACATTTTGCTTTGAAAAGAAATATTTAAATGGGAAAAATAGGAATGAAGAGATAATTATAAATATAAATGCGGCTGTAAAGCGGTTAGAACAAGATTATGATATTGTAATTGTTGGGATACCAGGAGCATGTCTCTCGTTTAATCCACAATATTCTAATGATTTTGGCATTACTACACAATTGTTTATGTGTGCAATAGAACCAGATTATAGTGTTTTGATGCTACCATATATGCGCTATGAAGAAGCGTTTATTAGTCATGTTAAAGATGAGGTTCAAAAAAGATATGATATTACAATTAATGATATTGGAATATCAGAATTTGCAATTGATATGGATGCGAGTTTTGAACAAAAAAAGATGTGTTTTTTAAAATTAATTGACAAGGTAAGGGATTTTGAGCATTTGAAAAAAATATCAGTTGTTGATATTAAAAGTGATTCTCAAATAGAAAAATTGAGCGATAGGATTATTTGGACACTTGAAAATTAAACATAAGCTTGTCGCATTTTGAAATATATAGGGGGAAGAAAGAATATGTTGAAAAGAGCAAGCAGAAAATTAAGAAGTACTCCTGCGAAAACATTGATGTATATCATACTGTTTTTAGTACTTTTCCTGGCGATATTTTCTATGCTGATGATTGGAATTGCAAGTGGAAATAAAGTGAAAAGAGCACAGGAAACATTGGCCAACTCTATTACTCTGCGCGGGCCGGCCGAGGGAGAAGCTGGAAAATCATGTACTGTATATGCGATCCCGTCCGCAATCGTAGAAAAGTTCATTGACAGCAATTATGTTCAGGGGTACACCATGGAAGCGGGAACATATTGGCTTGATCCGGTGGATACGGAAACATATATCAGCGAGGAGACACAACAGCGCCTAAAAGGTTATCTGAAAGATTCAGGCATGTATACGATGACGGCTGTTGGAACACTGGACTGCGCATACGATACCTATTTTCTGGCAAAGGGTTACAGGATTGTGGAAGGAAGCGGACTGAGCTACGGAGAACGGGGCAAATACGAAGCTGTGGTAGGAGAAAAATACGCCGAAAAAAATCATCTCCATGTGGGCGATACTGTTAAATATAAAATGGAGCAGGGAACGATCGAATACTATAAAGTAAGTGCCCCGGAAGAAATTAGTTTCAAAATTCGAGGCATTTACAGAACTCCAGAGGTTTATCAGTCCGATTCCGTTGTGAATGACTGGCACAATAATTTAATTTTTATTCCACTGGATATTTTCTGCGAGTATTCTATGAAAGCATTAAAAATTCAAAATGTGGGATTTAATACAGTTACGGTCTATTTGAAAGATACAAAATCAGTTGAACCATTCATAGAAGAAACAAAAAACAAAATAAAAATAGGAAGTGTGGATGATGTTGTACAGACCGATGAAAATGGAATACGTTCCAGCGTAAAGCCAATGGTAATATCACAGCAGGATTTGGAATCTGGAGAATGGTCCTATCAGTTGATTCGAAACAAGGAATGGTATGAGATGGTTGCGAAACCTGTTGAAAAATTGAATCGTCTGATAGGATATATGATCGTAGGATTTGTGACTGCCGGAATTTTACTGTTCGGCATTCTGACCAGCCTGTCAGTCAAAGGGCGAAAACGTGAGATTGGAATTTTACTTTCGATGGGGGAACACAGAAAAAGGATTTTAGGACAGTTCGTTTTGGAGAATTTGGTTCCGGTTTTGATTGCCCTGGTTTTTGCGGCGCTGTGTGCGACACCAACAGCAGAGTATTTCGCAGATCGGATGATTTCGAATCAGGCTGAGAAAGTGGAGCAGGAAAATGAAGATCTGTCGGGAAATATTAAAAACGCGCTCCCGACAAGCGAAATAGCTGCGTATGAATCAACGGGAGTAACTGTTGATACGGATTTGTCCATTGAGTGGAACTGGAAAATCATGACGGGGATGATTCTTGGTATTTTAGATCTTTTCCTTTTGATATTAATTCTGCAAGTCGGCAAAATAACTAGAGAAAGCCCGGCATCTATATTGCTGGACAGAAAGTAGGTGTTCATGAAGAAAAAAAGAATGATAATGATCGTAGCGATGGTTCTGGTGCTGGTATGGCGGGAAGACGTTTTTGCAGTGGAATCTGGAACGACACAGGTTTCGCTACAGGCAGACTGGCTCCAAGAGGGAGATTACCAGTATAGCGTGGAAGAAGATGAAACTGTAACTTTACGAAACTATATCGGGACGGAAAGCGTGATTGTCACACCGAAAGAAGTAGGTGGGAAAGAAGTGACGAGAATCGGAGATTCCTGCTTTTTGAGAAAAACGGATCTTCGGGCAGTGCAGATATCCGAAGGCATTGTTGAAATCGGGGAATCTGCCTTTGCGGAAGATGGTCAGTACAGTGATACAACTGCTGGGTTTATCAGCATTGTAATGCCAAAAACACTAAAAAAGGTAGGAAAAAGCGCATTTCAGGGAACTAGAATCACACAGATTTATTTTTATGATGGTTTAGAGAGCATTGGTGATAATGCCTTTATGTATTGCTCTTCTTTGTCAAAAATACGGATTCCAGATAGCGTGGAGAAAGTAGGACAATTTTTATTTTTGGGAGCTGGAAAACCCTATGAAGAAAGTCAAGATAGTGCGATGAAGATTTTTGGCGGAAAAATAGCGGAAGAACTTGCAAAAGATAATCAAAGAGCCGAATATGGTGGTGAAGAAATGCAGGAAATTTCGATCCAGTATTGGCTTGAGAAGAAGGAGAATGAAACGAAAGAAGAGGTTATAGGACAAAAATATTTTGATAAAAATGATACAGGCTTTGAAAAAGTATTTTTTAAGGCTCCTTCGAGTGGAGAAAAGCAAAGTGGGAAAATAGTCTGGATGGACATATTTCTTGGGGTGTGTATGGTTGGACTAATAGGAATCAGTGTTTGCTTAAAGGATTAAAAATATTATATTTGTGAACAATGAAGAAAATAATAGAGAATAATAAATGTTTATATTTTTTAAAAGAGTTACTCAAATATAAAAAAGAAATAGGTATTTTGAGTATAAGCACTATTGTTTCTACAGTAACTGTATTTCTGCAACCATTATTGATAAAACAGATCACAGACATCGGAATACTCGAAAAAAATATGCCCCAAATTGTTAATGGAGTAGCCGGTTTATTTGTTTGTGTGCTGGTATATTTAATGATTGAAGTTGTGCAGGCAAAAACTTTTGCAGAAATACATAATTCATTCTATAAGAACTTGTATTGCAATGTATTTCGAAAATTATTGCATTTAAAAAAACATTATTTTCAAATGAAAAATAGTATGGAAATAGTGCAAATGTTACAATGCGATGTATCTCAGGTTGCGTCTATGACAGATAGATATGTAGTGATGAGCTTTTCGTATGTTTTTCGTGTAATTAGTGGACTTGCTGGACTTATGCTGTTGAGTCCTGAACTGTTATGCATTGTAGTGATAGTAATTCCAGTGAAATACGTGTTAGTAAAATGTCTTGCTAAAAAGCGTGAGAAAAACATGAAAATGTATATTCAAGTTGAGCAACAATTTGGAGGATGGCTTGGCGATACAATTAATACTGTGGAAGAAATTAAATTGTGGAATCTATATGAATTAAGAAAATGCGAATTTTTAAAACAGATTTGTAAATCGTTAGCGGTTGAAATGAAAGGAACCATGATTGAGACATGGAATATTTTTGGGGATGCTGTTTTAGAGTGGGGTGTAACAATTCTTATTTATTTAGTTGGTGGATATTTGGTGTTCGTGGGAAAAATTTCCATAGGTTCAGTTTTTGCTTTTGTTTCTTATTCTAGTTATGTTACAAGAGTAAACGGTAGAATACGAGTACCTTTTTATTCACTTCAAGTTATGCCATAATCATACTCAACAAAATAACA
>OFMC01002900.1_pt1 | contig 10220 bp, 10 predicted proteins | sample 1541271 | NCBI WGS metagenome assembly OFMC01 (sample SAMN04209252, study PRJEB22552) | human gut metagenome | biome: gut; material: feces | host: Homo sapiens | place: USA: Oklahoma | reverse complement strand
ACCCCCGGCCTTCTGGTCCGTAGCCAGACGCTCTATCCAGCTGAGCTAACGGCGCATACTGCCTTGCTCCAAACAGCTTGTTTATAATAGCATACCCAAAACGAAAATGCAAGAGTTTTTTTAAAAAAATTTCCACTTTTTTTGTAGGCCTTGTAAATCAACAGAAAATTTGCTATAATATCTGAAAAATACAGCGGAAAACGCGGAAATGCGGTGTTGATATGGATCGAAGCGCAATCAGGAGTGTGGCGTTCGGAGGATTTGACAAGGAAGATGTTGCCCGCTATATCGAGCAGCTCTCACAGGAGACGGAAAAACTCCGGGAAGAACGGGACGCTTTACAGGAAAAAGCAGACTGCTTGGAGAAGGAAGCAGACGAACTGAGGACTCAGGTTCAGGAACTCACCAAGGCCAGAGAAGAACTTTCAGCAGAGATGGCGCGTCTTGCGCCGCTGGAGAAAGAGAATGCTCAGTTAAAGGAACAGGTGGAGGCGCTGCGTCCGGACGCTGAGGCCCATGTCATGCTGCGCGGTCAGGTGGGGGCTATCGAGTGCGAGGCCCGGCAGCGGGCAGCAGAGCTGGAGGAGCACACGGCGGGACAGATGCACAAGGCGATGGACCTCTTCCGGCAGCAGTACCAGATTTTGATGAGCACATTTGAGACGGCTTCCAGCCACATGACGGCGGAACTGCGGAAAATGGAAGTCACGCTGGCACAGCTTCCAAGGACCATGGATCAGACCGGCGTGGAACTGGATCGGCTGGCATCGGCTCTGGAAAAGGAAACTGATGCAAAAAGTGACAAAAAGTAACAAAACGCTGTTAAAAAAATCACAGGGGTGGACTTCCGCTCCTGTGATTTTTTTAACACTATGCAGACGAAAATTGATTGATATATAACAAACAAACGTGGGGAGGACAAAAGGACGTCTGGTGAAATTGACAAAAAGACGGGCAAAAAAGAAAAAGACAGAAGCACTTTCTCCTGTCCGGTTCATTGTAGCATAAAAAGTTAGAAAAAGTAATATCCAAAGTACCAAGAAATATGGTGGTTGAACCAGGCGGTTCTTGTACAAAAAAGGGAAAGTGCCAGAATTTAATTTTGTTTTCTTGTTTTCTTGGAAATAATCTCCTATACTGGTAAACGTAACAATGAATGAGGAAAAAAACAGCATCGGTTTGAGGGAAAAGCCGAAAATTTAGAAAATCTATTCTTCTGGAAGGTTTCCGGCAGATAGTATTTTCTGGTATTTGCTGTAGCACTTTGCAGGAAGGAGGGTGAACGAGAGATGTCCATAGAGGCGATCAGACAAGTCACGGAAACGGAACAGGCCAACAAGCAGAGCAGAGCCGCCGCAGAGGCGGAGGCGCGCCAGTTGGTCCTGGACGCCGAGCGGAACGGCACGGAGCTTTTAAAGCAGGTGCGGTCCGATGCGGCGGAACAGGGCAAGGACCTGCTGCGGCAGGCGGAGGAACGGGCGGCGCTGCGGGCCCAGGAGATCGCGCGGGAGGCGGAGGCGGAGAGCCGGCGCCAGCGCGAGCAGGCGGAACAGCATTTGGATGAGACCGCCGAGTTTATTGTAGAAAGGGTAGTGAAACACTGAGATGGCCATTGTCAAAATGAAAAAGCTCCATGTTATTGCAATGGCAGATCGCAGGGAAGAACTTCTGAAAGGACTGCTGCACCTGGGCTGTGTGGAGATCAGCGAACCCGGGGAGGTCCTTGCGGACCCCCAATGGGCGTCGCTGTTTCAGCGGAGCGGCTCGTCTCTCGCCGAGCGTAAGGGACAGCTCACCGACGTCAACACAGCGCTGGACGCCATCAAACAGTACGCCAAACTGAAGGACGGCATGTTCATCAAACGCCATCCCATCACGGAAGCGGAATTCCTGGATGCCGGCGCTGCGGAAAAGGCTCAGGCAGCCTGTGACGCGGTGCGGGAGCAGTTGGGGATCCTGACCAAGGCCCAGAGCGAGGCTGGACGGCTGGAGAGCCGCGCTGCCGCCCTGAAGCCGTGGGAATCGCTGGACCTTCCGTTGGAGCGATCCGGCACCGCTCACACCATTTTCCGCTTGGGGGTCTGCCCCGGTCAGACGGATGTGGGCGCCATCCGCGTTCAGATGGAAGCGGAGGGCTTGGCGGCGGAGCTGTATGAGATCAGCGCCGACAAATTACAGAAGTATCTGCTTGTGATCGTCCACCGCGGCGATGAGGAGAAAACACAGGAGCTGCTGCGGCCCTTCGGCTTCAGCGCGGTGACTTTCCAGGGAATGACCGGAACGGCGGCGGAGAATATCCGTTCTCTGGAACGGGATCTGGAGGCAAACAAAAAGACGCAGGATGACGCCGCTGCCGCCATCGCGGCCAGTGCGGAAAACCGGGACGCACTTCGAATCTACGCCGATCGGCTCCGGGCCGAGGCAGCCAAGGAGCAGTGCGCCGAGAGCGTCCTGACGGATGAAACGGTGCTGTACTTTCAGGGCTGGGTCCCGGCGGAGCAGGAAAAGGCGGTAGGCGCGTTCCTGACGGAAAAGGGCTGCGCCTGGGAAGCGCTGGACCCCACGGAGGAGGAGATCCCCGACGTGCCGGTGCAGCTGAAAAACAACTGGCTCACGAAACCTTTGAACATGGTGACGGAGATGTACTCCCTCCCCAGATACGACAATGTGGACCCCAACCCCCTGATGGCGCCGTTTTTCATCCTGTTCTACGGTATCATGATGGCGGATATGGGCTACGGCCTGCTGATGTTCCTGGCGGGATTCCTCATCAGCAAAAAGTACGCGCCCAAGGGCACGGCGGGGAACCTGTTCGGACTGATGACCCTCTGCGGCATCAGCACCTTTATTATGGGCGCTCTCACCGGCGGCTTCTTCGGAGACTTCCTGACCCAGGTGGTCAAGCTCACCACCGGCGGCGATTTCACTCTACCGGCTCTGTTCACGCCCTTGGATGATACCCTGATGATCCTCATCGGAGCCATGGCACTTGGCATGGTGCAGATCATCACCGGTATGGCCATCAGCTTCGTGCGGAAGCTGAAAAACGGTCAGGTGATGGACGCCGTATGGGAAGAGCTGACCTGGTGGGTTGTGTTTGCCGGGATCGGCCTTATGGCCGCCGGCATGACCAGCGTGGTCCTCTATGTTGGCCTTGCCATGGTGGTCCTTGGACCGGTGCTGACCAACAAGGGCTTCGGCAAAATTACCGGGATCTTCGGTTCTCTGTACAATCACATCACCGGGTATTTCGGAGACATCCTCTCTTATTCCCGTCTGATGGCCCTGATGCTGGCGGGCAGCGTCATCGCGCAGGTGTTCAACACCCTGGGCGCCATTCCCGGCAACATCATCGTGTTCCTCATCATCTCGCTGGCAGGCAATGCCCTGAACTTCGCGCTGAACCTGCTGGGCTGCTACGTCCATGACCTGCGTCTCCAGTGCCTGGAGTACTTCGGCAAGTTCTACGAGGACGGCGGCAAGCCCTTCAAGCCCCTGATGGCGGACACCAAATACGTTGACATTACAAAATAAATCATTATTTAGGAGGAACCCTATTATGACTGAGTTGGCTCAAATGTTTGAATTGCAGCAGAGTGCTACTTTCTTCGGCAGCTGGGGCGGTCTGGCTCTGGCCCTGCTGGGCGCTGGCCTGGCGGCTGTTCTCTCCGGCATCGGCTCCGCAAAGGGCACCGGCATGGCCGGTGAGGCCGGCGCTGGCCTGCTGTGCCAGGACCCCGGCAAATTCGGTAAGGTCATGATTCTGCAGGTCATCCCCGGCACCCAGGGCCTGTATGGCCTGGTGGTGTGGTTCTTCGCCATTTTCCGCATGGGCCTGCTGTCCGGCTCCCTGCCCGAGCTGACCATTGCCCAGGGCTTCCAGTATCTGGCGGCCTGCCTGCCCATGGCTTTGGGCGGCCTGTTCTCCGCCATCGCGCAGGGCCGCGTGGCTGCTGCGTCCATCAACATTCTGGCCAAGAAGCCGGATGACTGGTCCAAGGGCATGGTGCTCTGCATCACCGTGGAGTTCTACGCCATTCTGTCCCTGCTGGCTTCCATGCTGATGATCATCAATATCAGCGCCTGATCCCTGTAAGAAAGGGGATTCAATGATGAACGGAATTGATACCATTATCCAGCGGCTGAATACCGACGCGAAAGCGGAGACGGACGCCCTGCTGGAAAAAGCCCGCCAGGAGGCGGCGGCGGTCGCCGCCCGCTATCAGGCCCAGGCGGACAAGGAAGCGGCCGATCTGGCTGCCCGGAACGAGCGTCTGGCGGCGGAGCGGGAGGAACGTCTCATCAGCGCCGCCCAGATGGAGGCCCGGAAAACGGTCCTGGCCGCCAAGCAAGCGGTCATGGAGGAGACCTACGCCAAGGCGCTGGAAAAGCTGCGGAACCTGCCGGAGGCCCGTTACGTAGAGGTGCTGACGGAGCTGCTGCTTCAGGCCGCGCCTCATGGTATGGGAGAAGTTCTCTTCTCCGCCCAGGATCGGGAAACGGTTGGGCAGGCCGCGGTGGACGCTGCCAACGGAAAGTCCGGCGGCAAGCTGACCCTCTCCGGCGAGACCGCGCCCATTCAGGGGGGCTTCATCCTCAAGGACGGCAACGTTGAGGTCAACTGTGCCTTTGATACGCTGGTTCGTTTGCAGAAGGCGGAAACGGCGGGACAGGTGGCTCAGCGGCTGTTCGGCTGAGGGGAGGTCATACCTTGGCTAACAAAATCAAAGATACGGATTATCTGGCGATCTCCGCCCGTGTCCGGGCCATGGAGACCACGCTGCTGACGGCGGAGCGCATGGAGCGTCTGCTGGAGGCCCGCAGCGATGAGGAAGTCTCCAAGCTTCTTCAGGACTGCGGCTATCCGGAGCTGGACGCCGCCCGTCCGGAGGCTATGGACGCGGCGCTGTCTCAGGCCCGGGAGGAGCTGCTCACCGACCTTGGTGACGGCGCGCCAGACCCCAGATATATCGACATATTCAAGCTGAAATACGACTATCACAATGCAAAGGCCATCCTGAAGGCAGCCGCTATGGGTACCAGCCCGGACCGGATGCTGATGGATATGGGTCGCATCGGAGCAGCGGAGCTGAAAACCGCCGTGGAAAGCGGAGAACTGGACAAACTGCCCGGTGTTCTGCCGGCAGCTGTGGCGGAGGCCAAGTCCGTACTGGATACCACCCGGGACCCCCAGCTCAGCGACATCGTGCTGGACCGTTGGATGTACCGGGACATGGCCCAAGTAGCAGAGGATACCGGCAGCCAGTTCCTTCGGGGGTATGTGGAGACCCAGATCGATGCCGCCAATCTCCGGGCGCTGATTCGGACGCTGCGGATGGGAAAAAACGCCGATTTTCTGGCGGGTGTCCTCTTTGAGAGCGGCACCGTGGAACCGGCGGCGATTCTGGCGGCGGCGAATCACCCCGCCGGCGGTCTGAACGAGATCTACGGCCCCACCCGGTTTGCACAGGCGGCGGAGGCAGGGGAGGCGGCCCTGAAGGGCGGCTCCCTGACGGAGTTTGAAAAGCGCTGCGATGACGCTGTCAGCGACTATCTGGCCGGGGCACAGATGATCCCCTTCGGGGAAGCTCCGCTGCTGGCTTATCTGGCGGCCCGGGAGACGGAGTACACCAACATCCGCATCCTGCTGATGGGCCGCGCCGCCGGGCTGAGCCCGGAGGTCATCCGGTCCCGCCTGCGGCGGACCTGCGCGTAAGGAGGGGAGAACATGGCAGCAACCTATTCCATCGCCGTCATCGGCGATTGGGAGTCCGTCATGGGCTTCCGGGCCTTGGGCTTGGACACCTATCCCGTCACCTCCGTGGAGGAGGCCCGGAAAACCGTCCATGACCTGGCCAAAACCAACTGCGCGGTGATTTACCTGACAGAGACCCTGGCCAAGGATATGGCCGACGTGCTGGACCGTTATAAGGATGATATCCAGCCCGCCATTATCCTGATCCCCGGCCGGGAAGGGTCTCTGGGCATCGGAAAATCGAACATCCAGAGCGCCATCGAACGGGCTGTGGGTGCGGATATCCTGTAAGGACTTAAAGAGGGGATTTCATTTTGCACCGTTGGCTCATCCGATTCCCGTGTGCTTTGCACCCGGCAATCGGGAGCCTGCCTCGAAACAGCCTTGCTTGTTCCGCCGCAGGCGGCGCTGCGGCTGTTTCCCCTTTAGATTCTCTCTCGCCGGTTCGCAAACGGGCGTCACCGCCCAAGGCGGGGGGGAGCAGAAAAGTTCTATTGTTCCTTCTGTAAAATTGAAGAAAGAAGGTTATCGAATTTGAGCGGTAAAGTTGTTAAAGTTTCCGGGCCGCTGGTGGTGGCTACGGGCTTGGCGGACGCCAATATGTCCGACGTGGTCCGTGTCGGCCCCCAGCGCCTGATTGGTGAGATCCTGACCATGAAGGGTGACACCGCCAACATTCAGGTCTATGAGGAAACCTCCGGCCTGGGCCCCGGCGCCGAGGTGGAGACCACCGGCGCGCCTATGAGCGTGGAGCTGGGCCCCGGTATGATCGAGGGCATTTATGACGGCATCCAGCGTCCGCTGGAGAAGATCGTGGAGAAGGTGGGTGCCTGCATCACCCGTGGCGTGGAGGTCCCCGCCGTGGACCACGAGAAGAAGTGGGAGTTCAACGCGGTGGCCAAGGTGGGCGATCAGGTCATCGGCGGCGACATCCTGGGCACGGTCCAGGAGACGGCCGTTGTGCTCCATAAGATCATGGTGCCGCCCACCATGCGCGGCACCATCACCTCCATTCAGAGCGGCTCCTTCAACGTGACGGAGACCATCGCCACCCTCAAGACCGAGGACGGCAGGGAAGTCCCCCTCACCATGCTTCAGAAGTGGCCCGTCCGTGTGGGCCGTCCCTATACAAAGAAGTATCCCCCCAAGCGGCCCTTGTGCTCCGGCCAGCGGATCATCGACACCATGTTCCCCATCGCCAAGGGCGGCACAGCGGCAGTCCCCGGACCCTTCGGCTCCGGCAAGACCGTGGTGCAGCACCAGCTGGCCAAGTGGTCCGATGTGGACATCGTGGTTTACATCGGCTGCGGCGAGCGCGGCAACGAGATGACCGACGTTCTGCGGGAGTTCCCGGAGCTGAAGGACCCCCGCACCGGCGAAAGCCTGATGAAGCGGACGGTGCTGATCGCCAACACTTCCGATATGCCTGTGGCCGCCCGTGAGGCGTCTGTGTATACCGGTATCACCATCGCGGAGTACTTCCGCGACATGGGTTATGATGTGGCCGTTATCGCCGACTCTACCTCCCGCTGGGCCGAGGCCCTCCGTGAGATGTCCGGCCGTCTGGAAGAGATGCCCGGCGAGGAAGGCTACCCCGCGTATCTGGCCTCCCGTCTGGCTCAGTTCTACGAGCGTGCCGGCAGCGTGGAGTGCATCGGCTCCGACGAGCGCCGGGGCAGCCTGACGGCTGTGGGCGCCGTGTCTCCTCCGGGCGGCGACTTGTCCGAGCCGGTTTCCCAGGCCACCATGCGGATCGTCAAGGTGTTCTGGGCACTAGACTCCTCTCTGGCCTACAAGCGTCATTTCCCGGCCATCAACTGGCTGAGCTCCTATTCCCTGTATCTGGACTCCCTGAAGCCGTGGTTTGACGAAAATCTCGGCCCCGAGTTCATGCGGGACCGCACTAAGGCTATGGGCATCCTGCAAAACGAGGCCAGCCTGAACGAGATCGTTCAGCTGGTTGGTAAGGACGCTCTGGGCGCCGGCGACCAGCTGACGCTGGAGGTGGCCCGTATGGTCCGCGAGGACTTCCTGCAGCAGAACGCCTTTATGGATGTGGATAGCTTCTCCGACTACGAGCGGCAGAAGAAGCTGCTGGGCATGATCCTCAGCTACGACGTCCTCTGCCGGGACGCCATCGCCAAGGGCGCTTCCGCCCAGGAGCTGTTCCAGATCCCGGCCCGTGAGCAGATCGGCCGCGCCAAGAGCGTGCCTGCCGAGGAATACGCGGCAGTTTACGATCAGATCCAGTCTGATATGGAGCAGCAGATCGCTGCCATTGCAGCCAAAGGAGGGGACGACGAATGATCCGTGAATATAAAACCGTTGAGGAGATCAGCGGCCCTCTGATGATGGTCCGCATGGTGGAAAACGTCACCTATGACGAACTGGTGGAGATCGAGCTGCATGACGGCTCCCTCCGCCGGGGCAAGGTGCTGGAGGTCAACGGCGACGCCGCCGTGGTCCAGCTCTTTGAATCCGCCGCCGGTATCAATCTGGCGGACGCCAAGGTCCGCTTCCTGGGCCATCCCTTGCAGCTGGGCGTGTCCGGCGATATGCTGGGCCGCGTGTTCAACGGCATGGGCCAGCCCATTGACGGCGGCCCCGACATCCTCCCTGAGGAGTATCGGGACATCAACGGCCTGCCTATGAACCCCGCCGCCCGCGACTATCCCAACGAGTTCATCCAGACCGGCGTTTCCACCATTGACGGCCTGAATACGCTGGTCCGCGGCCAGAAGCTGCCCATCTTCTCCGTGTCCGGCTAGCCGTATAACCAGCTGCTCTCCCGCATCGCCATGCAGGCCCAGGTGGACATCATCGTCCTGGGCGGCATGGGCCTGAAGTACGACGACTACCTGTTCTTCCGGGACACCCTGGAAAAGAGCGGCGCCATGGGCCGCACGGTGATGTTCATCCACACCGCCTCCGACCCCACGGTGGAGTGTACCCTGGTGCCGGACCTGGCCCTGGCCGTGGCCGAGCAGTTCGCGCTGGACGGCAAGCGGGTGCTGGTCCTGCTGACCGATATGACTAACTATGCCGACGCGCAGAAGGAAATGGCCATCACCATGGAGCAGGTGCCCTCCAACCGGGGCTATCCGGGCGATCTGTACAGCTGCCTGGCCGCCCGCTATGAAAAGGCTGTGGACTTCGAGGGCGCGGGCTCCATCACCATTCTGGGCGTCACCACCATGCCCGGCGACGACGTGACCCATCCGGTGCCCGACAACACCGGCTATATCACCGAGGGCCAGATCATCCTCTCCCGCGACCTGTACCGCAAGGGCATCATCCCGCCCGTGGACGTGCTGCCCAGCCTGTCGCGTCTGAAGGATAAGGGCATCGGTGAGGGCAAGACCCGTGAGGACCACTCCGGCACGATGAACCAGCTGTTTGCGGCCTATGCCCGCGGCAAGGACGCCAAGGAGCTCATGACCATCCTCGGCGAGGCGGCGCTGTCGGACGACGACAAGCAGTTTGCGAAGTTCGCCGACGCGTTTGAGCAGCGCTACGTCAATCAGGGCAACAACACCAACCGTACCATTGAGGACACCCTCAACCTCGGCTGGGAGCTGCTGAGCCTGCTGCCGCGCACCGAGCTCAAGCGTATCAAGCCCGAGCTGATCGAAAAGTATATGCCCGAGACCTGATCGCACCCGTCCCGCAGACTTACCAAGTGAGGTGATTTGATGGCAAATACAGCGATTACCCCGACAAGAATGGTGCTCAACCAGCTCAAGGGCCGGTTGAAGACCGCTCGCAGGGGTCATAAGCTCCTCAAGGATAAGCGTGACGAGCTGATGCGTCAGTTCCTCGACAACGTGCGCCTGAACAAACAGCTGCGTGCAAAGGTCGAGCAGGGACTCACGGAGGCGTTCGGCTCTCTGTCGGTCGCGTCCGCGATCATGTCCCCGGAAATGCTCGAGCAGTCGCTGCTCTACCCGCGGCAGAGCGTCGAGTTGGGCATGACCTATCAGAACATCATGAGCGTGAACGTGCCGGTCTACGATTTCCAGACCCGCAACAGCGATCCGTCCGAGATCTTCCCGTACGGCTTTGCGCAGACGTCCGGTGAGCTGGACGATGCGCTCGAGAAGCTGGCGGAGGTGTTCAAGGACATGCTCGAGCTCGCGCAGGTCGAAAAGACCACGCAGATGCTCGCGCAGGAGATCGAAAAGACCCGCCGCCGCGTCAACGCGCTCGAATACGTGATGATCCCGGAGCTGGAGCAGAACATTCGTTACATCTCCATGAAGCTGGACGAGAACGAAAGTTCGACCAAGGTGCGCCTGATGAAGGTCAAGGAAATGGTCCTCGAGGACGCACACCACTACAAGCAATAAGTATCAGAAAACCGCCGCATCTTGGGATGCGGCGGTTTTTGCAGCAGTTGGAAGCAGTTGCTGCGGCAAGAGACGATCGCACAGCGGGGGAGCTCGAGGGGGCAAGGCCCGCCTCGAAT
>OFMC01002896.1_pt1 | contig 10230 bp, 16 predicted proteins | sample 1541271 | NCBI WGS metagenome assembly OFMC01 (sample SAMN04209252, study PRJEB22552) | human gut metagenome | biome: gut; material: feces | host: Homo sapiens | place: USA: Oklahoma | reverse complement strand
AGCGAACGTGTTTGAGGCGAACGCCGAGTTTGAGCGTAGTTCCTTTGCTTTTAGGAGATTCTGGCTCTCTTAGTTTTTCTTAGAGCATGGAACCTGAACCAGAACCACTTTATACTGTTTTCTTCAAGGATCGAGAGGCCAACTACGTTAATAAATCAAATCCCAAATCAAATTAATAGGTAACCTCCTGCAAATACAACCCCTTCGGATCGCAAGGTGCACTGGCTTCCAGGATTCCGGCAAAGATATCATCGATATCCTGCACAGAGCGGTTGCCGAGTCCGATATCCATCAGTGTACCAACGATGATGCGGGCCATGTTGTGAAGAAAATCATCAGCATGGATCAGGATCTGCATTTCCTCAATGTCTCCATAGATATCAATATCAAAGATCTCTCGGACTGTAGATTTCGTCTTCTTCGCACTGGAGAAATTGCGGAAATCGTGACGTCCGGTGAGCTTCTCGGCGGCCTGCTGCATCATGCGTTTGTCAGGGATACGGTAGCAGTGGTAGGTATATTTACGGTCAAAGACACTTGGCACATCATCAATGGTCATGCGGTATACATAAGTCTTGGATGTAGCATTGAGCTGTGCGTGGAAACGTTCCGGCACTTCTTCCACTTCGATGATCGCAATATCCATCGGAAGATAACGGTTCAGATAGTGCTTGATGTTCTGTGTGCTGACAGAACAGGATGTCCGGAAGTTGGCAATCTGCGCATAAGCATGTACGCCGACTTCGGTACGGCATCCGCAGAAAAGTTCCAGATCATCTTCTTCTGTCATTTTCTTTAAAACTTCTGTGATTTTATTCGATATGGTATTGCCGGATTCGTCTTTTCCCAGTCTTGTCCATCCCTGGTAACGGCTTCCATCGTATTCGATCGTTAATTTTATATTTCTCATGAGAACTCCATTCCGCTGTGAAACAGCTTTTATTGAAATTAGTTTAAGTATAACAAATACGGTGCTATAATAAAAGAGTTTAAAAAGAAAAGAGAGGTGTTTTTTTGTGGAAATGGAAAAAAGAAAGGTATCGGATTCAATCGTAGAGACGGTTCATATGGTAAGACCGCAGCACCTGAATGCGTCTGACCGTTTGTTCGGAGGGGCACTTATGCAGTGGATCGATGAAGTGGCAGGTATGGTGGCAAAACGCCACACAAGGAGAAATGTGATCACAGCATCTGTAGACAGTCTGAGTTTCCTTAGGGGTGCATATGTCAAAGATACAGTTGTGATCATAGGAAAGGTAACCTATGTCGGTAATACATCCATGGAAGTAAAGGTGGATACGTATGTAGAAGCGTTAAGTGGGGAGCGTACACCGATCAATCATGCGTATTTTACAATGGTGGCACTGGACAAGAATGACAGGCCGGTAAGAGTACCGAGACTGGAACTTGAGACAGAAGAAGAAAAAGAAGAGTGGGATAAGGGAGAAAAGAGAAGAGAACTCCGTATGATGCGTAAAGAAGAAGGACTTTAAAGCCCTTCTTCTATTTTGCTATGTATGATTCTTCATATGTGTGCGGACCATCTGCACCATCTGGTCAATCTGCTCCTGCTCTTTGGCGGGGCGTCCTTCTTTCAGGATGTCGAGGATGAGAGACATTTCCTGCGGAGTGAACTGGATCCCTTTTTTGTTTGCGCTGGTGATGAGTGCCATCATTACAGGAGCCAGTGATCTTCCGCTTTTGCCGGCGGTCTGTTTGGCTGCAAGCCGGATCAACTCCAGTTTGACCGGGTCCATTCCCTTCATGGCCGGATGATCCATCCAACTGTTTGAGAAATTGTTTTCGGAAGTGTTTTCATTCGCTGTATGATTCGTTGTTCCATTCATGTGAAGAGTCTCCTTTCATGGCAGAGGTTCCAGGCGAGGAAAGTTCCTGGTCGAACAGGTCCATGTAATTTTGGAACATTTCCATATCTTCGCCGGACATCATTGTCTTCATAAGATCAACAGGTCCTGCAGGACCGCAAGAATCGGAACCTCCGGACGTAGAATCGGTCTGTGCCATCACCATCATTTCCATTATCTGCAGCATAGAAGTCATCTGGTCCATCATATTCCGTTCGTTTTCATCCATATAGGGTGCGAGTTCACCGATAGATTGAAAAGAAAATGCATGAAACGGCAGTCCGCGGAAATAATCCATCGTATACCGGAATTCGGTAAATTTGATGTAGACGGCAAGAAAGCGCTGAATGGAAGGAGGCAGGAAGGCAAGAAACAGCTTCCATTTATATAAATAGGAGGGTGTGACAGATTTATCGAAGGGTGTCATTGGTTTAGAAGGTTTTCCGGCCATGGTGACTCCTTCCGGTATCAGCGTTATAAATATATATGAAAAAAGAGACGGGAAAATGACTCCGTCTCTTAAGTCCTATACAGGAAAATGTAAGTTGTCTAGCATCCACATCCACAGCCGTTGCCGCAACCATTACCGCATCCATTGCCAAAGCCGCCGCAGCAGCAGAGAAGAAGGATGATCCACAGGCAGCTGTTGTTGCCGAAGCCGCATCCGCTGTTACTGCATCCACAACTGCATCCGCTGCATCCACAGTCCCCGCCGAATCTGTCGCGTCCTTCGCATCCGCATCCACAGTTTGCTGTACTCAAATCGCTCATATTGAATCCTCCAATAATGATGTTTACAGTACATAATATGCAGATGGTGTAAATGTGTGAGATGAAAATTATCCGTAATTAACCAGCCGTTTTAAAGAATGCTGGAAATGAAGCTGCTCTTTTTGGATTTTTACACGTTTGAATCCGTTGAGTTCTTTTTTTGAATATTCATCGTAAAGTTTCAATAAATAAGATACCGGAAGATTTCTGTTCTTGTACCAGGTGAAAAGCAGCCAGTCCATGATCGGAGGCAGCCAGTACTTTTCGGGAATCTCTGCCTCTCGCAATGTTATGGCATAGCGAAGTGCCTGAGAGGAAAGATCCGACAGCCGGTCCGCTGCCTGTTTCTTATTTTTTTCTTTGAAAAGCTGTTCGCTTTCCAGCGTGATATCATATAAAGAATCAGCTGCCCGCCAGTAATTTACAAATGGTGTACCGGTGACCGGCGCTGTTTCTTCCATATTATGAAGATTGAACAGATCAAAGTTCCGGTCTGCACCTGCAGATGGCTTTCCGAATACTTTGCGGTCATAAGAAGCACGTTTCTTCGGATCGGAAAGTATGCGGTAGGCTTCCAGGATCTGCTGCATTTTTCTGGTTGTATCGATACCATTCTTCATGTTGGCATCGGGATGATATTTTTTCGCAAGTCTGTTCTTGGCGGCAGAGATTTCTTCAGGAGAAGCCGTTCTTGACACACCAAGCATCTTGTAATAATTCTTTTTTGCCATTATATTCTCCCCTTATAATATATGGACATGATCGGAAGATACTGCATCCGGCAATATCTCCCATCAGATATATTACGACAAAGCCGGTGGGAAATCAATTTTATTTTGAAAAAACAAAGGTGTAAAGAAAAAATACTTGACACCCATCCAGAAGTGTTATATGATATCGGAGGTGAAAGACATGAATGAAATATTAGAACAGGCATTATTATATGATTTTTATGGAGAACTTCTTACGGATCATCAGAAAGAAGTGTATGAGCAGTTTGTCCTGGAAGATTTATCACTCGGCGAGATCGCAAGAGAGGAAGGAATCAGCAGACAGGGTGTACATGATCTGGTAAAGAGATGTTCCCAGACACTGAAAGGCTACGAAGAGAAACTTCATCTAGTAGAGAAATTCGTGTCGGTCAGAGAAAAAGTAAAGCAGATTGATGAATTGCTGGATGGATATGAGAAGGAGAATGCAGAAGAACTTGTTGCAGACATCCGGAAGATATCCGATGAAATTATAGAGGAGTTATAGCATGGCATTTGACAGCTTGACAGAGAAACTTCAAAACGTATTTAAGAACCTGCGAAGCAAAGGACGTCTGACAGAAGATGATGTCAAAGAAGCTTTAAAAGAGATCAAGCGCGCATTACTCGCAGCGGATGTTAACTTTAAAGTGGTAAAAGATTTCATCAAGAGCGTGCAGGAGCGTGCGATCGGTCAGGATGTAATGAATGGTCTGAATCCGGGACAGATGGTGATCAAGATTGTAAATGAGGAACTGATCAACCTGATGGGTTCGGAGACTACAGAGATTCAGCTTCAGCCTGGAAAGGCCATCACGGTCATCATGATGGCAGGTCTTCAGGGAGCAGGTAAGACGACCACGACAGCAAAGCTTGCCGGAAAGTTCAAGTTAAAGGGCAAGAAACCACTGCTGGTTGCATGTGACGTCTACAGACCGGCTGCGATCAAGCAGTTACAGGTCAACGGTGAGAAGCAGGGTGTGGAAGTCTTCTCCATGGGAGAGAACCACAAGCCGGCGAATATCGCCAGGGCGGCGATCGAACATGCGCAGAAGAATGGCAACGACCTCGTGATCCTCGATACAGCCGGACGACTTCACATCGATGAAGATATGATGGCAGAGCTTGAAGAGATCAAAGAGGAAGTAGAAGTACATCAGACCATACTTGTTATTGATGCAATGACCGGACAGGATGCCGTGAATGTGGCAAAAGAGTTCAATGAAAAGGTCGGCATCGACGGTGTGATCGTTACCAAATTAGATGGTGACACAAGAGGTGGTGCGGCACTGTCCGTAAAGGCAGTTACCGGAAAGCCGATCCTGTATGTAGGTATGGGAGAAAAACTTTCGGATCTGGAACAGTTCTATCCAGACCGTATGGCATCAAGAATCCTCGGAATGGGAGATGTCCTGTCACTTATCGAGAAGGCAGAGGCCGAGATCGATGAAGAGAAAGCCAGAGAGATGACCCAGAAGCTTAAGAAGAACCAGTTTGATTTTGACGATTATCTGGAAAGCATTAAGCAGATGAAGAATATGGGTGGTCTTGGAAATATCATGAACATGTTGCCGGGTCTTGGAGGCATGGGCAGTAAGATGAAGGGATTGGACGACGAGCAGACAGCGGAAGCCGAGAGGAAGATGGGAAGGATGGAAGCGATCATTCATTCCATGACACCGGCGGAAAGAACTAATCCGGATATTCTTTCTCCATCCAGAAAGCACAGAATTGCCAAAGGTGCAGGGGTGGACATCAGCGAAGTGAACCGCATGATCAAGCAGTTTAACGAGATGAAAAAGCTGATGAAACAATTTGGCAAGCCGGGAAAGAAGAAAAAATTCGGATTCCCGTTTTAAACATGATATACCGCGGATCCCGCGTTATATAGATTCCAGATTATACATTAGAAGATGCCAAAGGCAGGTTCTGGGTATAAGAATAAACTATGAATATTATAATTTTACGGAGGTAAACTAACATGGCAGTAAAAATGAGATTAAGAAGAATGGGACAGAAGAAGGCTCCTTTCTATAGAATCATCGTAGCAGATTCTAGAGCACCAAGAGACGGAAGATTCATCGACGAAATCGGAACATACGATCCGAACTGTGATCCAAGTGCTATCAAAGTTGACGAAGAAGCAGCTAAGAAATGGCTTGCAAACGGAGCACAGCCTACAGAAGCAGTTGCAAAGATTTTAAAGGCAGCAGGCATCGAGAAATAATTATGCCACTGGAGGTGTGCATTTATGAAGGAATTAGTTGAAGTAATTGCGAAAGCATTAGTCGACGATCCAGAAAGCGTTGTTGTAAATGAACGCGAAGAGAAGAAGACGACAGTTCTGGAAGTACGAGTTGCTGAATCTGATATGGGAAAAGTAATCGGAAAACAGGGCCGTATTGCGAAGGCGATCCGCTCAGTTGTGAAAGCCGCAGCAGCGAAGGAAGATAAGAAAGTTATCGTAGATATCATGGACTAGAATAATAATGGGGATTCCCATTTTGTCCCGGGACAGGCCCGCTTGTGGTCTGTCCCGCTTATCTTATACGGCAGAATCATATGTACAAAAGAAGCCGCTGGAGCGTCGGAAACGCAGAAAGTGAAAAAGGAGTATTTATGGAAGAATTATTACAGGTAGGTGTCATTACTTCGACACACGGAGTGCGTGGGGAAGTTAAAGTATTTCCGACCACAGATGACCCGAATCGTTTTAAATCGTTAAAACATGTACTGTTAGACACCGGAAGAGAGAAAAAATCTCTGGAAGTCCAGGGTGTCAAATTCTTTAAGCAGTTTGTAATCCTGAAGTTCAAGGGAATTGATAATATTAATGATATTGAGCGTTATAAAAGATGTCCACTTCTTGTAGAACGTAAAGATGCGGTGGAACTGGAAGAGGATGAATACTTTATCGCCGATATGATCGGAATCGAGGTCGTAACAGAGTATGATAAACCGTTCGGAACATTAAAAGATGTTATGGAGACCGGTGCAAATGATGTCTATGTGATCGATACAGATGAACACGGCGAGGTATTGGTTCCGGCGATCCGCGAATGTATCCTGGATGTTGATATAGAGAATCAGAAGATGAAGATCCACCTGATGGACGGGCTGATCTAGAAAGAGGATAGTATATGAATTTTTATATTATGACATTATTTCCGGAGATGGTCATGGACGGGCTGAACACCAGTATCATCGGGCGTGCGGTGAATAAGGGACTTCTGTCTATAGAGGCTTTGAATATCAGGGATTATGCGTTCAATAAGCATCACAGCGTGGATGACTATCCGTATGGCGGCGGTGCAGGGATGCTGATGCAGGCGGAGCCGGTATATCAGTGCTATGATGCACTTGCAAGACAGATCCGGGAAAGGAAAGCCGGGGAAGAAAGATCCGGAGAACAGCCGGACATGGCGTGTGGAAAGAAACGCACAAGAGTCATCTATCTGTCCCCGCAAGGGAAGACATTCAACCAGTCTATGGCAGAAGAATTCGCACAGGAAGAAGATCTTGTATTCTTATGCGGACATTATGAAGGGATTGACGAACGTCTGCTGGAGGAGATCGTGACCGATTATGTATCCATAGGGGATTATGTCCTGACCGGGGGAGAACTTCCGGCGATGATCATGATCGATGCGATATCCAGACTGGTTCCTGGAGTCCTCCATAACGATGTATCTGCCGAATTCGAAAGCTTTCAGGATAATCTGCTGGAATACCCACAGTATTCCAGACCGGAAGTGTGGCATGACAAAAAAGTACCGGAGATATTGATGTCCGGTCATCATGCCAATATTGAAAAATGGAGACGCGAACAGTCTGTGATCCGCACTGCGAAGAACCGGCCGGATCTGCTTGAAAAGGCAGAGCTTACCGAGAAAGAAAAAAAGCTGGCAAAGGAAATACAAAGAGACGGGCAGCCGGTTACAGAGTAGGATCATATAAAGCAGAAAAGAGTGCAAAAAACAAGAAAAAATCCTTGTAATTTTGCACCGGGTATGATAGAATATAGCGTGTTGTGAAGAAAAATAGATGGTCCTCTGGTACAAATGTATTAAGAACATCCAAGTAAACAAGGAGGTCACACATAATGAACGATATTATTAAGAACATTGAAGCTGCTCAGTTAAAAGAAGTAGCACCAGAATTCCACGTTGGAGATACTGTTAAAGTTTACGGAAAGATCAAAGAAGGAAACCGTGAAAGAGTACAGATTTTCGAAGGAACAGTCCTGAAGAGACAGGGTGGCGGAGCAAGAGAGACATTTACAGTTAGAAAGTTTTCTAACGGAATCGGTGTTGAGAAGACTTGGCCGGTACACTCACCAAACGTTGAGAAAATCGAAGTAGTAAGAAGAGGTAAAGTAAGAAGAGCAAAACTGAACTACTTAAGAGACCGCGTTGGTAAGAAAGCTAAAGTTAAAGAATTAGTAAAATAATCGAAAATGTAACAAAATGAGAAAAAGGACAACTACATAATGTAATTGTCCTTTTTTGATATTGCCATGTATTTCGCAGGGAGCTGCTCGTGGCAAGTCATGAAGATAAGGGGATTATATGAGACGCAGAAGTAATCTGGATTTTGAAAGACGAAGAAGATCCCGGAGATCAAGTTACCGCAGACGTCAGGCAAAAAAGAAACTGTTGGGAAAACTTCCGAAGGAGAAGAAGAAGATTCATCTGAATCTGGAAAAGATCGTATCCGGCATAAGCTGGGTGTTTAAGATCGCAGTCACCTGCCTGATCGCATTTGTCGCAGTATGGTACTGGGGACAACAGGTGAGTACCGTGGGAGATTCTATGAGACCGGTACTTAAGAATGCGGATAAAGTGCTGGTAAACCGTATTGTATATAATGCATCTTCTCCAAAGCGTGGAGATATTATTGTCTTTAAGCCGAAGGGCAATGAAAGTTCGCATTATTATACGAAGAGGATTGTTGGACTTCCGGGAGAAACGGTACAGATCGTAGAGAACCGGATTTATATCAATGGAGAGAAACTGGGAGAAGATTATACAACCACGAAGATCGATACCGCAGGCATCGCAGCCGAGAAGGTTAAGCTTGGCGGGGATGAATATTTTGTGATGGGTGATAACAGAAAGAACAGCGAAGACAGCCGGAGTGCAGATATCGGAGCGGTAAAACGGTCTTACATTTACGGAAAGGCCTGGTTTGTGGTATCACCGAAGAAGAATTTCGGATTCGTGAGATAATAGATAAGAGGAGAACAAAGATATGCATTTTCAATGGTATCCAGGGCACATGACGAAAGCAAAGCGCATGATGCAGGAGAATATCAAACTAATAGATCTGGTCATTGAGCTGGTTGATGCCAGAGTACCGATCAGCAGCAGGAACCCGGACATTGACGAACTTGGAAAGAATAAAGCAAGGCTGATCCTTCTGAACAAGTCAGATCTGGCAGAAGATAAATGGAACGATGCCTGGTCGGAATATTTCCGCGAAAAAGGGTTTTCCGTTGTAAAAGTGAACTCTAAAAAAGGCGGGGGGATCAAGTCTATCAACGGCGTGATTCAGGAAGCATGTAAAGAAAAGATTGAAAGAGACAGAAAGCGCGGTATCCTGAACCGTCCGGTCAGAGCCATGGTAGTAGGAATCCCGAATGTCGGAAAGTCAACATTCATCAATGCACTGGCAGGAAAAGCCTGTGCGAAGACGGGCAACAAGCCGGGTGTGACCAAGGGAAAACAGTGGATCAGACTGAACAAGAATGTAGAACTTCTGGACACACCTGGAATCTTATGGCCGAAGTTTGAAGACCAGACGGTCGGATTAAAACTGGCGTTAATCGGTGCCATCAAGGATGAGATTTTAAACATCGATGAGCTGTCCCTGGAATTGATCAAAGTGCTGACCGCCTACTATCCGGGAGCGCTTCAGGCGCGCTACGGAACGGAGGAGCTAGATATCGACGAGACGGCGGCGCCGGCAGAGATCCTGCGTGGGATTGCGGAGAACCGCCGCTGTGTGGCGAAGGGCGGCGAGATTGACTACAGCAAGGCGGCGACGCTTCTGATTGATGAATTCCGCAGCGGAAAGCTTGGCAGGATCACACTGGAGCGGCCCGATTAGCACAGGCAGCGGGAACATACGGCGGGAGAGGAAGCAGATGGAGACGAAAAAGATCGGAGAAATCAGGGAAGAATTCAAGGCGGCAGAGGAGACCATGCTGCCTTCTTTTATCGAAAAATACAGGTCGGACGAGCGCGCGGGCGTACAAAAGCTCATCGAGCAGGCGCTCGCCGCCGATGTGGGCTGACCCGAGATTAAAAAACGCCTGCTGTGCGCCGCTGCTGGCCTACTTCTATGTCATCGACCCCACGGTGCAAAACCGGCAGGGCAACGACCGCGGCAGCCAGTACCAGACCGGCGTTTACTTCACCAACGAAAGCGCGAGAGAGACGGTGAAGCGCATCGCGGAGATCGAGCGCGGCCGCAGCGAAAATTTCTTCGTGGAGATCGGCCCGCTCAAAAACTTCTATCCCGCCGAGGAATACCACCAGAACTACCTCGAAAAGAATCCGAACGGCTACTGCCACATCCCGCGCGCGGAGATGGAGCTCTTTTCCCGGCTGCGCATCGACCCGGGTGACTATCAGAAGCCCGCGGCGAAGTCCATCCGGGACAAGCTGACGGCGGAGCAGTACCGCGTCACGCAGGAGAGCGGCACGGAGCGCGCTTTCACAGGCGAGTTCTGGGATAAGTTTGAAAAGGGCATCTATGTGGATGTCGTCACCGGCGAGCCGCTCTTTTCCTCCACGGATAAGTACGAGAGCGGCTGCGGCTGGCCCGCCTTTACAAAGCCTATC
>OFMC01002889.1_pt1 | contig 10246 bp, 8 predicted proteins | sample 1541271 | NCBI WGS metagenome assembly OFMC01 (sample SAMN04209252, study PRJEB22552) | human gut metagenome | biome: gut; material: feces | host: Homo sapiens | place: USA: Oklahoma | reverse complement strand
AGTAAAGGTGTCTCAAGCCAATACTAAAGAGAATAGGAGGCGGTCCAACGTGGACAGTAGTAGTTTATCACATATAAGGTATAAATGCCAGTATCATATAGTGTTTATACCAAAGTATAGAAAACGAATTATGTACGGAAGATTAAAAGCAGATGTAAGAGAAATAATAAAAAAACTGTGCGATTACCGGAACATAGAAATAGTAGAAGGTGCAGTATGCGCAGATCATGTACATTTGTGTTTAAGCATTCCGCCAAGCGAAAAAGTGTCAGATGTGGTAGGGTACATAAAAGGAAAAAGTGCATTAATGATACACGATAAATATCCGGAAAGTGTAAATGGATGGTCAAAAGCTTTTTGGGTCAGAGGATATTATGTCGCAACAGTAGGCAATATCACAGAAGATGCGGTAAAGGAATACATTCAGCAACAAAAAGAAGAATCGAAAAGAGAAGATACTAGAAGATAGCCTCTTTTAGAGGCCAGCCGGTATAAGTGCTTGAGGCATCCGCCTTTCAGGTGTTGTAGGCATAGGCCCCTTATAGGGGCATAATCAAACCACCAGTTGAACTGGTGGTTCATGACTTAGAAAGATATGGAATTGCATCATCTAAATGTCTTCCAGCATGCTCAGCCTGTGCAAAGGACTTAAATGCAAACACATGTCTAAAACAATGTAAACAGGGACCGCGTTCAAACTTTTTTCGATTTGGCAATTGAATACCGTTACTTTTAAGGATCGCCGGTGTGTACATTTTGTCCAATGGAAACAATGACGTGGGGTATCTGCAAATAATAATGAAAATAATTTTTATGTCTGTTAGTATTAATGACTATTAATTGAGCTATATGGGCATATGTCAAAAACATTATTGACATATGCCTTTTATAGGACTATTATATAAGAAAAGCAAGAAAGGAGCAGTTTATGCCGAGACCAGTAAAATGCAGAAAAGTCTGCCATTTTCCGAATGTTTTAGAATTCCTTCCGGCAGATAATGCTGAGAAAAAAGCACCCATTGTTCTGACAGTAGATGAGTATGAGACAATTCGTCTTTTGGACAAAAAAGGTTACAGTCAGGAGCAGTGTGCAGTATCTATGCAGATCGCAAGAACAACGGTTCAACGAATTTATGAGATTGCCAGGAAGAAAATAGCAGATGCACTCATTGATGGACATCCACTTAGAATCGAGGGTGGAGATTTCAGAATTTGTGACGGTCAGAGCAGCAACTGTAGCTTTGGGGGCTGTTACAAACAGGAAATTTACAAAAAATATGCAGCAGAAAAAGGAGAAGGTATCATGAGAATAGCAGTAACATATGAAAATGGACAGATTTTCCAGCACTTTGGACACACAGAGACATTTAAGATTTACGATGTAGAGGAAGGAAAAGTAGTACATTCAGAAGTAGTAGATACGAATGGAAGCGGACATGGCGCATTGGCAGGAGTTCTTAATGCATTGAACGCAGATGTTTTGATCTGTGGCGGAATCGGAGGCGGTGCACAGACAGCGTTAGCGGCAGCCGGTATTAAGCTTTTCGGAGGAGTTTCCGGAGATGCGGATAAAGCAGTAGAAGCTTTTATCAATGAAACACTTGATTATAATCCGGATGTTAAGTGTTCTCACCATGAGCATAACCACGGGGAAGGACATACATGTGGCGAGCATGGATGTGGAAGCCATAGCTGTCATTAAGAAGAATAGCAATAATAATACGAAGGATGTGCTAAGGTAATAGAGAAGTTACCGTAGTGCATCCTTTTTGTGTTAGTTTCCGGAAAGATAATTTGTATTTTAAGGACAATAGTTAAAGTTTGTGGATGTTGTGCCAAACCTTATATATTGATTATTTCTTTTTTTTTACTTGCGTACTATGAACTTAAGAAAAAAATGTTGACGGAAAGCAGGAAGATATAATTTGGAAGGGAGATTATGATATACTGTAAACAAGATATAGTGCAAAACGTAACAGAAAGGAGTATGCACAGTGTCAGAGAAAAAGAAGTTTACAGTATACGTCGGAAGTGTGGCACTATGCGTAGGTGTGGCAGTTCTGCTGCATTATGTGTCATTTACCAATCCTTATCTGCAATCTGTTTGTCATCTTTTAAGACCTTTTATTTATATAGGACTTTATCTGGTATGGGCGGTTTCTTTTCAAAAAAGGATTATCCAAAAGGAAGCCAGGCGTTGTTTAATAATGATTGCAGCGATGATAGTTTTTTGGATGCTCATTCGTATGTGTAAATTTGAAATACCGTATGAGATGCCGACAGCACTGCGCTACGCCTGGTATCTTTATTATATTCCTATGCTGTTACTCCCTACGGTCAGTCTTTATCTGGCATTTTATATACGGCAGCCGGAGAATTATAAATTACCGGAAAGACGATGTCTGCTGTTTTGTCCGGCATTGTTTCTGATAGGGATTGTATTAACGAATGATCTGCACCAGTTAGTTTTTACTTTCCCGGAGGGAAGACTGGGGGAAGCAGCTTCCTATGAAGTAGGAGTCTATGGATATGGAGCAATGTATTATGCTATAGTCGCCTGGGATCTTGGATGTCTGCTGGTGGCACTCTTGATTATTCTATTAAGGTGTAGAAAAATTAAAAACAGGAAAATGCTTTGGATGCTTTTTGGCGCTTATGGTCTGTCGGTTGTCTATGGCATCGCCTATTATCTGAATCTGCCCTTCTGGAAAATATTTTCAAGCGATATGACAGCTGCATTATGCCTTCTGTTTGCTTTGATCATTGAAAGCTGCATCCAGTGCGGATTGATCCCTTCCAATACAGGATACGCACAATTATTTGCAGCATCTACAATTTCAGCACAGATTACAGATCAGAGTGGAAAATGCATTTATCAATCTCAGGATTCGGAATGTATTGCACCGGAAATCGTAAGGCAGGTAGTTCAATGTCCGATCATGTTAGAAAATGGGATCAGGCTGTCGGGAAAACTAATTTTGGGAGGCTATGTGTTGTGGAAGGAAAACCTGTCAGAATTACAGGAAATCGTAAGAGAGCTTGAAGATCGGAAGGAAGAATTAAAAGATGCGAATTTGATTGAGGAAGAAAATCTGAGAACAAAAAGAGAAGTAGAAAAACTTTCTGTGAAGAATCAGCTTTATGATAAAATACAGAAACAGACAGCAAGGCAGAGTGCACTTTTGATGGAATTCATTGAAGCATATTCTATGGAAGAAGATGAGAACAAAAGGGAAAAAATATTAGGGAAGATAGTTGTGATCGGAGCCTATATAAAAAGGCGTAGTAATCTTATTTTTATTGCGGAGCAGACAGTAAAATTTCCGATAAGAGAGTTGGAGTTATGTTTCAGGGAAACGATAAAGAATCTGGAATGGAATCATGTTGAGGCAGGTTTTTCCACCGCGTTAGAAGAAATACGAAGTGAAGATGCTATGCAGATTTATGATTTTTTTGAAGCAGTCATAGAGGAATCTTTGGAAGATCTGTTGGCATTTAATGTAAATCTGAAACGCAGAGAGGCGCGGATCATCATGTCTATGAGTGTGGAATGCAAAACAGATCTGCAGGAAATTGCAAGACGATATGGAGCTTATGCGGAGCAGGATTTTGACGGATCATGGCTGCTTTCTCTGATTCTGGGAGGAGGTGGCGGCAAATGATAAAAGCATTTGAAAACTGTTCGCCGGAGTATCAGATTACGATCATTTGCTTTTTTATTTTTTTGACTTTGCTGTATATGATTCTGGTTATTTATGAAGGAACAGGAAAAAGACAAAGAAAAATGTTGCTGCTGGACAGTGTATTGCTTATAGTTATTTTCCTTATAACAGCTGTCTTGTGTGTGTGGCAACGGGCGTTTTACGAAGAAGATTCCATGATATTATTTAAAATACCGTATGTGATTTTAATTGTTATAGGAATTGGTGTTTTTTTATATGTGGGATTGAAGATTTTTGGAATTTATAAGTACCGCAAGAGCTGCCTGAGGGAAAATGCAGTTCAGGAAAGTCTGGACAATTTGCCGAGTGGAATTGTTTTTTTTGATGGGAACGGAATGCCTAAACTGATGAATCGGAAAATGTATCAAATTTGTCAGGATCTGGCGGGAAGAGATATACAGAATATTACAGAACTGAAGGAAGCACTGGAACATCCTCTGAAAGAGAATGTATTTTATGATGTTGATCTGAAAGTATACTGCTTTGCGGATGGAAGTGTGTGGAAATTTTCAGAGAAAGAGATTACTACGACAGCCGGAGATCGATTCTTTCAATTTCTTGCTTCTGAAGTGTCGGAATTATATCGGAACAAAGTATTGCTGAAGGAAGAAAATCAGAAACTTCAGGAAATGTCTGTGGCTATGAAAGAACTTTCTAAAAATGTAATAACGCTGACCAGAGAAGAAGAAATGTTATCTATGAAAATGAGAGTGCATGATAATCTGGGATATAGTGTCCTGGCGGCACAGCGGATGTTGATGCGGGAATCAGAAGCAGACCGGGATATTTTCCGTTCGCAATGGAAGCAGACATTAGATTTGCTGAATAAAGATAACAAGTCTGTGGAAGGCGAACAACTGCACAGGCAGGTGCAGGAAAGAGCGAAGACTTTGGGTGTGAAAATCATTTATACAGGAGGAAAAGTCTGGGAATCTCATATTTCCAAACTGATGGATACAATACTTTTGGAGGCGCTTTCCAATTGTGTCCGCCATGCCGGGGCAAGCGAACTGTATGTAAAATGCAGTAGTGGGGAACAAGAATGGCTTATGGTGATTACAGATAATGGACAAACAACGGAGAAGGATGTCAAAGAAGGAGGAGGATTATCCGGTATACGAAAAAGGGTGGAGCAATGTGGAGGTACATTGAGAATTTGTGCGGAGTCAAAATTTTCAATAATCGTTAAGATACCAAAGGAGGTGCGGAGATGATACGGGTACTAATCGTGGAAGACCAGCGTATGGCTCGGGAAGATATGGAAAATTATATTCAGTCCAGTGGGAGATATTGTCTGGCGGCTTCTATCACAAACGCAGCTATGGCAGAAACCGTATGCAGGCAGAGCAAATGTGAACTTGTCTTGATGGATGTCTGTACGGAGAATGATGAGAGTGGTCTTGTGGCAGCAGAGAAGATTAAAAGGACCATGCCTCAGATAAAAATAATTATCGTGACTTCTTTAGTAGAGTGCAGTTTTATTGACAGGGCGCGCAAAGCGGGAGTAGAAAGCTTCTGGTATAAAGATGCCGGTAAAGAGGAACTGTTGGAGGTTATGGATCGCACGATGAAAGGGGAGAGCGTGTATCCGGATGCTCCGCCGGTTGTGATGATCGGAACAGCGAAAAGCTGTGATTTTACACCGGGGGAATTAGCAGTTCTGCGATTAGTGGTGGAAGGAGAATCCTATAAAAAAATTGCAGAAAGTTTGTGTATATCACCGGAGACTGTAAAATGGCATATCAAGAATATGCTGCAGAAAACGAATTTTGATTCCAAAACGAAATTGGCGGTAGCTGTTACAAAGAAAAATCTGATTATAAACGGATTTTAAAAACAGCATTTTACTACCCACATGGGGAGTGTTTAAATCGCTGAAAACCGTTATCATATACTGTGTAAAAGTGTCTTAATCTTAAGATCTTATTTTTGGTTGAGATGTCAGATGCTTTATAAGATACTGTCTGGAAGGGAGAAAAATAATATGAGATATATTATGAGAAGAAGCTGCCTGTTCTTGGTAATGATTGCGGTTATAGTTTTTACAGGGTGTGGGCAGAAGAAAAAAGAAGATCCGGTAACCGTTACATTGTGGCATGTATATGGCGGACAGACAGAATCGCCATTAAACGATCTGATTGATGAATTTAATGAAACGATTGGAAAAGAGGAAAATATCCGAGTACAGGTTGGCAGTGTTACAAATACGAATACGATACATGAAAATGTGCTGGCATCCGCATTTGGAGATCCGGGGGCTTCCAAACTGCCGGATATGTTTGTTTCCTATCCCAAAACAGTTCTGGCGATGCCGGATGATACGGAACTTGTAGATTATTATGATTATTTTACAGAAGAAGAACTGAACGAATTTATTCCGGCCTTTTTGGAAGAGGGTGTCATTCATGAAAGACTTTCCATTTTGCCGGTAGCAAAATCAACGGAAGTTATGTTTATCAATAAAACAGCATTTGATCGTTTCGCGAAAGAAACAGGAGCGAAGATGGAAGATTTAAAAACATGGGAAGGACTCTTCGCAATGGCAGAACAATATGCTGCATGGACAGATAACCAGACGCCGGACATTCCTGATGATGGAAAGAATTTTTTCGTTCATGATTATCATTTTAACTATTTTCAGGTAGGTGTAGAATCTTTGGGTGAAAATTTCTTTAAAGGAGAAAATCTGGCTTTCGGACCGGAATTTCAAACAGTGTGGGAACCTTATGCAAAAGCGGCACTGTCCGGAGGAGTATGGCTTCGCGGCGGTTATGCGACGGAACCTTTGCGAACGGGAGATTCGATTGTATCGGTGGCCTCGTCAGCCAGCGTGTTGTATTATTCAGACGAAGTTACGTATGCGGATAATACATCGGAAAAAGTAGAGATTGTTTCCATGCCATGTCCCGTATTTGCCAGGGGAGAAACGATGGTCATGCAACGGGGTGCCGGTATTTGTACGGTAAAATCTACACCGGAAAAAGAAAAAGCCTGTATTACGTTTCTTAAATGGCTGACAGAGGCCCAAAAGAATGTGGAATTTGTGACCAGTCTTGGATATATGCCGGTAAAGCAGGAAGCTTTCGATGTTTACCTTCCGGAGGCGATCGAGAAGTTAAGTGATCCGATGTATGTATCCCTGTATCAGGCTTTTTTAAAGACGCAGGAGAACTATACATTTTATACTGCTCCGAAATTGGATTCCTATCTGGATCTGGAAACAAAGTTTGAAGAACTTATCAGGCAAACCCTGTCAGTAAAGCGGTTGGAGTGGCAGGAACATCCGGAAGATATGGATAAACTTGTTTCAGAGACATTAGAGGATTTCAAAGCAGCATACACACAATAATGTCTGCCGGATCGGCAAAAGAGGTGGCTGACATATGGGAGAAAAGAGAATAAATTTCCGGAAGATTATAAAAGGAATAAAGAGACAAGGCATCCGTATGCAGCAAAGACTGGTTGTTTATTGGTGCGTGGTGATTTTAACACTTTTTTTAGCGACAGTTCTGTTACTGAGTATTATTGGAGTTCTTCCGGGAATGGATTTTAAAGTACGGGAAATGTTGTCTGCCCAGCAGAAGAATACGTTGTCAGCGATGACAGAGCAGACCGACATTATGATGGCGAGAAGTATTTCTTTATCGGAAGATATTACAAAAGAATTGAACCAATGCCTGACAGCCAATGGAAAGACATTTTCAGATTTGAATGATAATCCTCAGTTGATCATGGATTTAGAGTCTGCGCTGTATCCCTCCTTGAAATCTGCATTGGATGTGAAGTATTGCAGTGGAGTTTTTGTTGTATTGGATGCAACGGTAAATACGAAGACGGAATATGCAGATACATCACGCATGGGAATCTACCTGCGCCTGTCTGATTTAAAGGCAGTAAATACAAGCAAACAGCACGTAGTTTTTTTCAGGGGAAATGCTGATATTGCAAGAGCAGAGCAGGTACAGCTCCATAACCGTTGGAATTTAGAATTTGATACGTCCGCATTGTCGGGGTATGAACAGATTATGCAGTTTGATGGAAACCGGCTGGTAGAGAGCTGCCTGTGGACAGACCGGCTGGAGCTGAGTGATACATGGGAGGATGTGCAGCTTTTATATGTCCCGGTTTTAGACAGTACCGGAAAAGTACGCGGTTTGTGCGGTATGGAGATGAGTAATCTGTATTTCAGGCTGTCTTATCCTATGGTGGAAGGTTCCTGTGGGAATATAGTGACAGTACTGGCTCCTATGGACAAAAAAGGAAACATCTATCTGGATAAGGCGATGTTCGGAGATACAAAAGAAACGTATCTTTCACCATCAGGAACGATGACAGTGAAGAAAGGAAAATATTATAATACATATTCTACCGCTTTCGGGAATTATATAGGCAGGCATGAACTGCTTGAATTGAAGAGTTGTAATGGGATGCCGCTTGCGGTACTGACATTGATATCAGAAGCGAATTATGAAAAATTAACAGCGGACAATCGAAGGGACTGGATCATCGGTACGTTGTTATTCCTGATTTTATTATTGATTGTTTCTGTCAGTATGTCCCGTCGTTTTGTGAAGCCGATTCTTCGGAGTTTAAAAGCACTGCAGGAGGATACGCTGACAGATGAAAATTTATCAGGAATTTCAGAAGTGGATGCACTGGTTGATTTTATGCAGAAAAAAAGGAATACGGAGAAACTGGAAAATGGAGGCATTCCTCCGAATATAGAAGAAATGCTCAAGGCGTTTGCTTTGCGTGTAGAAACTCTGACTCCGTCAGAGAGGATGGTTCTTCAGTATTATGTTGATGGATATACGATACAGGAGATTGCTTCATTGCTTTATATCAGTATTGGAACAGCAAGAAAGCATAATACAAATATGAATCGAAAACTGGGAATAACTGTCAGAGAGGAATTAATGCTGTATATTGAGTTGTTTCGAAAATGCGATCAGTTAGATAAGCTGACATATAGCAGAACTGAGTAAACGGAAAAGAGTCTTTACAGCAATGTCATTAAGTTAAGATGACCAATCAAGATCTTAGCATCAGAAATGATGCTAGGGTCTTTTTATTTTGTAATAAATGCTTGACATATGATTCGAAAGCGGCCCTTGTAATTAAGGAATATCTTGATTGCAAGGAGGATACATTATGAGTCACTATATTGAAAAGGTTACGGTTTCACTAGAAAATCTAATTTCAGAATTGGCAAGAAATCCATCTTTGTTCTTGAAAAATCCAGATACTGATTTTTCAAGAAACCGCAAAATTAATTTTAAGACATGTGTTGGCATTACCATGAATTCCGGCGGTTGCACGCTGAATAAAGAACTCTTGGATTTTTTCGATTTTGATGTGAATGCTCCTACTGTTTCAGCGTATACACAGCAGCGGGCTAAAATTCTACCAGAAACGGCAGTTTTTGATATGGATATCAATCTGATTCTGACACGAAATCAAACTAAGTCAAAGAAACAAGCAGGATATAAATTCATGCCAACAGTACAAACCTTTGATTATCTTCCAATAGGAAGCAAAGAGGATTATCCTATCTCCTTTAGAATTGCAAGGTTTAAAATAGCAGATGATTCCTACGAAACGGTAATTACAAACTTGGACCGTTTTTGCTTTTCGGCAGAAAAACTTAAGGAATTATATCACTTAAGATGGGGCATAGAAACATCATTTCGTGAATTGAAATATGCTATAGGGCTAACTAGTTTTCATGCCAAAAAAGTGGATTACATAAAGCAAGAAATATTTGCAAGATTGACCTTATATAATTACTGCGAATTAATTACAACATATGTAGTTGAACACACAGAAAATATAAGTAAGAAAAATCAGGTGAACTTTACTATTGCCATTTACATTTGCAGAGAATATCTGCGACGCAAACGGAAACTTCGTCCACCTGATGTGGTTAAACTGATAGAAAAACATATATTACCAATAAGACCTGGGCGTCGAGACCCTCGGAAAGTCAAACTTCAGGCGTCAGTAAGTTTTCTATACAGGGTAGCATAACCATTCATCATTATATAGGATTATAGACAGATGTACAATCCATCTGTCTGTTTGCCGTGCAAAAAAACAGATAACAAAATGAAAAAAGCAAAATACAAGTGAGATTTTACCTACTTGCATTCTGCTTTTTTTAATTTTTAAATTAACTTAATGACATTGCCGAATAGCCTTGCTTTTCAGCCGCTTTTCCAACAGAATCAAATACCTGTGGAAAATAAATTGTGTCAAACACATTTGCCAGATTTCCTGGAATAATCAAACCTACTGTTTTACTTTTCTCCTTAGCCGACAACCTGCGCGCACTGATACTTGGGATGTAGCCCAAAGCATCGATTGCCTCCTGGATCTTATCTTTCGTTTCCTCTTTCATCCTGTCATATCGCTTATTCAAGTAATTTGAGATTGTTGCCTTCGATACTCCAGCCCTCTTTGCCACCTCTGCTATTGTTACTTTTTTATCTGCCATAAGCCCCTCACCTCAACTCTTACTGTCAGAA
>OFMC01002879.1_pt1 | contig 10288 bp, 9 predicted proteins | sample 1541271 | NCBI WGS metagenome assembly OFMC01 (sample SAMN04209252, study PRJEB22552) | human gut metagenome | biome: gut; material: feces | host: Homo sapiens | place: USA: Oklahoma | reverse complement strand
AGATGGCCGCGCCCATGCCGATGACGTACATCCAGCAGGATACCGCGCCGTAGACCAGCACGCTGACCCAGGTCGCCTGGGTCGGCTTCTCGGCGTCGCGGGTGTAGTCGCTGATGAGCGGCAGCCAGGACAGCGGCATCGCCACGGCCAGCTCCACCGCCGCACCGAAGGTCAGGCTCTCGCCGTCAATGCCGACCATGGCGTTGCCGGAGAAGAAGATGACCTTGCACAACACCAGCGTCAGAATAAACAAAGCAGCCATCGTAATTTTGTTGATCCAGCCCAAATCGGTCACGCCGACGGCGATCCACACGATAATCAGCGCACCGATGACAAGGCACCAGACCCAGCGGCCAATCGCAAAAATGCCGCCGACGGCCAGTGCACCGTCATAGATCATGATGGCCGTCCAGCCGACGAGCTGCAAAACGTTCAGGAACGCAAACAGCAGGCCGCCCTTCTGGCCGAAGCTCATTTTTACGGTCTCCATAGCGCTGCGGCCCGTGCGCCCGCCGATGAGGCCCGCCAGCAGCATCATGGCGCAGCCGATGATATGCCCGAGCAGAATGGCCGCAAAGCCCTTTGCCATACCCAGCGGTGCAAAGGCGGTGCCGGTCAGGATCTCGGCCAGCGAGACGCCCGCGCCGAACCAGATCAGGCCGTTCTGAAAGGTAGAGGTCTTTTTCATTCGACAAAATCCCCCTTCAGTGCGAACATGTGGTTCATCGGGCCGGAACCGCGGCCGAGGTCGAGCATCGCGCCGAGCGCGCCGGAGATATACGCCTTCGCGCGCTCCACGGACGTATCGAGGTCGAAGCCCTTGGCGAGGTTCGAGGCAATGGCGCTCGAGAGCGTGCAGCCGGTGCCGTGGGTATTGGGGTTATCGATGCGCTTGCCGTTGAACCACGCATAGCCGCCGTCACGGTACAGGAGGTCGTTGGCGTCGTTGAGCCGGTGCCCGCCCTTGCACAGGACGGCGCAGCCGTAGCGCTCACTGATGACCTTTCCTGCGGCGATCATGTCGTCGGGGGAGGTGATGGACAACCCCGAGAGCACCTCCGCCTCCGGGATGTTGGGCGTGAGCACGGTGGCAAGCGGCAGCAGCCGCGCCTCGAGCGTGGCGATGGCGTCCTCGGAGATGAGGCGTGCGCCGCTCGTGGCGACCATCACGGGGTCGACGACGATGTTTTTCGCCCCGTAGTGCTGCAGCCGCTCGGCGATGACCTCGATGAGGCCGGAGGATGCGACCATGCCGATCTTCACTGCGTCGGGCCGGATGTCGGTAAAGACGCTGTCGATCTGCTGGGCGAGAAACTCCGGGGTCACTTCAAAAATACCCTGTACGCCGGTCGTGTTCTGGGCGGTCAGCGCCGTGATCGCACTCATGGCAAATACGCCATTCATGGTCATGGCTTTCAGATCGGCCTGAATACCGGCGCCTCCGCTGGAATCGCTTCCGGCGATTGTTAATGCTGTTTTCATGTTCTGTCTCCTTTTCAGCATCAATTTTGTTGAGCGACAGAAAGTGGTGCCCCCGATCTGCCGCTGTTTTTATTTGTATCTGCGCCTGTGCGCAGAGGGGGTCAGAGCTCCAGCGCTGCGCGCACGGCGGTCTTGAGCGCGCGCGTGGCGGCGGGGATGTCCGGCTGCGCGAAGATCGCGCTCACGACGGCGACGCCGACGATGCCGCTGCCGGAAAGACGGGCGACATTGTCCTTCGTGATGCCGCCGATGGCGATGACGGGGATGGACACGGCCGCGCAGATCTCGCGCAGGGTGTCATAGCTCACGGCGTTGGCATCGGCCTTCGTCCCGGTCGGGAACACGGCGCCCACGCCGAGATAGTCCGCGCCCTCGCGCTCGGCCAGCAGCGCTTCTTCCACCGTCTGGGCCGACACGCCGAGGATCTTGTCCGGACCGATGAGCGCGCGCACTTTTCCGGCCGCCATGTCGCTCTGTCCGACGTGCACGCCGTCGGCGTCCGTTTCGATGGCGAGCGCCACGTTGTCATCGAGCACGAACGGCACGCCGTACTGCCTGCACAGCGCCTTGAGCGCAATGGCTTCTTCTTTGAAATGTGCCTCGTCGAGTTCCTTCTCGCGCAGCTGCAAAAACGTTGCGCCGCCCTGCAGCGCCTGCTCGGCCTGCTCGTAGAGCGTCTGGCCGTGCAGCCACGAGCGGTCGGTCACTGCATAGAGCAGCAGGGAAGCATTATCGCAGTTCATACTTGGCTCCTTCCTCCAGCGCGTCGCCGGTCATGTTGAAAATGGCGTCGATGATGCGGTTGCGGTAGGTGCTGTTGCCGTCGCCGGGCTGCATGTTCGCCCAGGCGATCTCACCCGCGAGACCCATCATGCACACGGCGGCAGCCGCGGCTTCGAGCTTGTGCTCGGGGTTTGCGACGAGGAACGCCGTCGTCAGCGCCGAGAGCTGGCAGCCCGTGCCGGTGATGCGGCTCATCTCCGGGCGGCCGTTGCGGATGCACCAGCAGCGCTCGCCGTCGCTCACGAGGTCGATCGCGCCGGTCACGGCGACGATGCAGCCGGCCCGCTGCGCGAAGGTCTTGACGAGCTGCACGCCGTCGTCGAGATTCGCCTCCGTCACGGCGTCGACCGCGTCGGCGTCCACGCCCTTGGTGCTGCCGCTGCCGGTGCAGAGCGTCTTGATCTCGGAGATGTTGCCGCGCACGGCGTCAAAGCGCACCTCCTGCATGAGACGGTTGGCCGTGTCGGTGCGCAGGCGGCTCGCGCCCGCGCCCACGGGGTCGAGCAGGACGATGTGGCCCAGCTCGTTTGCCTTCTTCCCGGCGAGGAACATCGACGGGATGGTGTTTTTGTTGAGCGTGCCGATGTTGATGTTCAGGCCGCCGCAGATGCTCGTGATGTCCTCGACATCGTCGGCATCGTCGGACATGATCGGCGAGCCGCCGGCCGCCAGCAGGACGTTTGCGACGTCGTTGACGGTGACGTAGTTTGTGATGTTGTGCACGAGCGGCGTTTTCGCGCGCACGTTTTCCAGCATGGTCTTGAGCACTTGTTGCATAAATCATGACTCCTTTCCCGGAAGATCTGCACGAAAAAAACAGCGGCGCCCGTAAAGAGTGCTGCTGTTGCGGTCCGGCAGTATGAATCCCTACGTTGGCATTGTCCAAATCAGGTGTGCGGGTCTAAGCGGATGCTTACTCTCAGCCGAGCGGCTCCCCGTGTTTGTTCACTTCATGATAGGACGAAACCGCCGGCTTGTCAAGGCAGGAATGTAAAATCTTCACCGCTTTGCGGCACGGGAACTTTACACGGCTGCGGTTTTAGACTTTACACGCGCTGTGTAAAACAGAGACGTGAGCTTGTAAGCGCCAAAATCTTGAATGTTACAGGAGGAAGAGATGAACCATTCCAAACGCATCGGGTCCCGCCTGCTGCCGCCCGCGCTTTTTCGCATTTGCTGCTGTATTTTGGTTGCAATCGGGCCTCCGGCATGATACAGTTAAAATGCCGTGTTATAACTGCTTTTACACAAGGGCGGCTGCAGATTTTACACGGTGAGGAAGGAATACAGTTGTGCGGCAGGGGGCCGTGCAATGTTGTAGGAATCTAAAAAACAGGAGGAAGAAATGAAAACCAGAATGCACAATGGAAGCAGACTGCTGTCGCTGCTGCTGGCGGTAGTCCTTGTCTTCACGCTGACGGTTCCGGCGCTTGCGGCGGAAAAGCCGCAGGACATGAACCTGAGGATCGCCGTCATGTCCGACCTGCACTATCTCTCGCCGGATATGATCGCAGACACGGAGGACTTTGAGCATGCGTTCAACAGCGACCGCAAGCTGCTCAAGGAGAGTTCATCCGTCCTTCACGAGATGCTTGAGCGCGTCCGCGCGGACAAGCCCGACATCCTTCTCGTGTCCGGCGACCTGACCAAGGACGGCGAGCAGGAGTGCCACGCGGCGCTGGCAAAGCAGCTGCAGCAGCTGCAGCAGGATGTTCCGGGTCTGAAGATCTATGTCATCAACGGCAACCATGACATCCGCAATTACAATGCCAAGAACTTCAACACCGCCGACGGCAAGGCCGTGCCCGCCACGCGCACGGAGCCGGAGGACTTCAAGCGCATCTACGACTTTGTCTACTCCGACCCGACCGTCCTTGCGACCTTCACCCCGGCCGAGGGCAATAAGGCCGGCGGCCTGTCCTATGTTGCGCGGCCGGTCGAGGGTCTGACCGTGATCGCCATGGATACCTGCCGCTACAGCAAGGAGAACACTTCCAACGGCACGGATGAGCATGAGACGAGCGGCGCCATCAGCGCCGACCTGGAAAAGTGGGTCATTGAGCAGACCGCTGCCGCGAAGGCGCGCGGCGACCTTGTCATCGGTCTGGAGCACCACGGTCTGGTGCCGCACTTTGACGTGCAGCCCACCATCCTGCCCATGTACCTTGTCAACGGCTATGAGCGCATTGCGCAGGAGTATGCCGATGCCGGCATGAGCGTTGTCTTCACCGGCCATATGCACGCGGTCGACATCGCCGCCATGACCACGAAGGCCGGCAACACCTTCTATGACATCGAGACCGGCTCTGCGCTGACGTACCCGTGCCCGGTCCGCTTTGTCGATCTGCGCCGCAGCACGGTCGGCGGTGAGACCAACACCTACATGAGCGTGAGCACCAAGACGCACATCGGCCCCATCCATTATACCGATCCCGCCACGGGCGTTGCGTATGTGATCGACGACCTGACCGAGTATGCCCGGAAATTCGGCTTCACGACCGATATGCTCAAGACGGTCGCGGGTGACTTCGTCAAGTCCTTCTTCGGCAAATACCTGCCGAACGACACGTGGCCGGTCACAAAGATCGTCGCGAACATCGACCAGATCATTGACGACGTGGCGGCCGTCCCGATCGCCGAGGGCAACAACCTGCTCGACTTCGCCAACTGGATCTATCGCTGCAACCTCGCCGGTGAGGATGACGGCAACTACCCCGCATGGGTGCAGTCCGGCATCGACCAGCTCAAGAGCGGCGCACTGCTCGATCAGGTGCTTGACATCGTCGCCAAGGACGCATTCGGCCGCGGCAGCGTGCTGTTCACGAAGTTCCAGGGCCTGTTCACCAAGTACCTCAAGAGCCAGCTCAACGACCTGCTCGTGAAGATCGTCGTCTCCATGAGCGTGGACAACAACTGCCCCGACGACAACGACAAGACCATTCTGCTCGAGGGCAGCAATGCGCAGGTGCGCCTCCTGCCCGTCACCGGCAGCAGCGCTGCGACCACGCAGGCGTATGTGCAGGGTGACACTGCCACGGTGTTCCTGACCAGCCGCCAGCTCCGTGCGGCGACCGGCGCGCAGTCCGGCGTGGCCGTGACGGTCGACGCCACCGACCCCGCCGTGGGTACGGTCGTTCTGGCCGGCCGCTCGATCGCCAATGCGTGCGATGCGGGTGCTGCAGCGCTGCAGGTGAAGTTCCGGTCCGGAACGGTCACGCTCGATGCGCGTGCGCTCGCGGCGCTTGACCTGCACAAGGATGTCGCCGTCTCGCTTGCAAGCGGCGCTTCTCTTAACGCCGCGCAGCAGCGTGCCCTCGGCTCGCAGGCCGCTGCGGCGACGCTTGCCAATGCTTCCGTTCTGGTTGACGGTGCGGCGGCGAGCTGTCCTGCCGGCAGTGTGCGCGCCGCAGTGGCCGTGAATGCGGCGGACGATCTGACCGCGTGGAGCCTCGCGGATGACGGCAGCATCTCCGCCGTCGGCGGCGCTTACGACGCCGGACAGCAGACCTACGCCTTCGACGTGGTCAACGGCGTGACGGCCATCGCGCGCTTCCCGTTCACGGATGTGGTTGCCGGCACGTGGTACTACGGCGCGGCAGCGTATGCCTACAACAACGGGCTCTTCGCCGGCATGACGCCGACGACCTTCGCGCCGAATGCCACCATGACGCGCGCCATGCTCGTGTCCGTGCTGTGGCGCCTCGCGGGTGAGCCCGCGCCGAAGGCACCCAACACGTTCGTGGATGTGCCGGACGGCGCATGGTATACCGACGCGGTCACCTGGGCTGCGGAAAACGGAGTGGTCTCCGGCATCGGCGGCAGCCGCTTTGATCCCAGCGGCTTCGTCACGCGCGAGCAGACGGCCGAGATCCTCTATAACTACGCGCACAGCAAGGGCTATGACGTCAGCGCGCGCGCCGACCTCACAGCGTTCCCGGATGCCGGCAGCGTGTCCGGCTGGGCGGAGGAAGCGCTCTCCTGGGCGAATGCCGCCGGCCTCATCAACGGCACCGTGCGCGACGGACAGACGATCCTCGACCCGCAGGGCAGTGCCTCGCGCGCGCAGGTCGCCATGATCCTCATGAACTACGTCGAGCACGTGGTCAACGCATAAATCCTCTTTCAAAGCAATCTCCTCTGCGCGGGCGGCGGCAGCCGCCCGCGCTTTTTCATCGCTTTTGCATATCTGATGAAGGATGCGATGCAAAAAAAGTGCGGATTTGTATAAATTTGCAGTTGACATTTCGCCGCGAAGTTTTTATACTCAAACCATCGAGATCATTTTTACAAGATCGGAGCTATGAATATGAACCGCAGCTTCTATTTTGCATACGCTTATTACTTTACTATGCTGCAATAGTAAGGCTGATTTGTGATGCAAAAAAGAGCTCGGATATCGGGTTTGTTTCATGCGGCACAGGTTGAGCCTGTGCCGCATTTTCTTTTTGATATCCAAGAAATCTGCAACATTGTATCGGAGGTAATCATCATGATCGTCGTACTCAAACATGGCGTGGAAACGGCAAAGCGCACGCAGCTCATCGACTGGCTCAAGGCTCAGGGGCTGGTCATCCACATTTCCGAGGGCGAATATCAGACCGTGCTCGGTCTCGTCGGCGACACGACCAACGTGGACATGGATCTGATCGCGAGTCTCGGCATCGTCGACAGCGTCAAGCGCGTGAGCGAGCCCTTCAAGTGCTGCAACCGCAAGTTCCACCCGGAGGACACCGTCGTTGAGGTCGGCGACGTGAAGATCGGCGGCGGCAACTTCGTCATGATCGCGGGGCCGTGCTCCGTGGAGTCTGAGGAGCAGATCGTCGCGGTCGCGCAGGCGGTCAAGGCCTCCGGCGCGAACATCCTGCGCGGCGGCGCGTTCAAGCCCCGTACCTCGCCCTATGATTTTCAGGGGCTCAAGGCCACCGGCATCGAGCTGCTCAAAACGGCGCGCGCGGCCACCGGCCTGCCGATCGTGACCGAGATCATGGGCGTGGAGCATCTGCCGCTGTTTGAGGATGTGGATATCATTCAGGTCGGCGCGCGCAATATGCAGAACTTCGACCTCCTGCGTGAGCTTGGCAAGCTGCGCAAGCCCATCCTGCTCAAGCGCGGTCTGGCCAGCACGCTCAAGGAGCTGCTCATGAGCGCCGAGTACATCATGGCCGGCGGCAACGAGCAGGTCATCCTCTGCGAGCGCGGCATCCGCACGTTCGACGATTACACCCGCAACACGCTCGACCTCGCGGCCGTGCCCATGCTCAAGGAGCTGACGCACCTGCCCATCATTGTTGACCCGAGCCATGCGACCGGCATCGCCCGCCTGGTCGAGCCGATGGCGCTCGCCGCGACGGCCTGCGGCGCGGACGGCCTCATCATCGAGGTGCACAACGACCCCATGCACGCTCTGTGCGACGGCGCGCAGTCCCTGCGCCCGGAGGTCTACGACGACCTCGCCAAAAAGGTGCGCAGCGTCCGTGAGGTGATCGCGAAATGACGGTCGGCATCGTTGGCCTGGGCCTGATCGGCGGTTCTTTTGCCAAGGCATATCAGGAAGCGGGCGCGACCGTGCTCGCCTGGAACCGCAGCCGCAGCGTGCTCGATTTCGCCATAATGAGCGGCGCAGTGGACGCCGAGCTCACGGAGGACAACATCGCCGCGTGCGATCTTGTGCTCATCGCGCTCTACCCGGAGGCGACCATCGAGTGGTTTCGCCGCATGGCCCCGCACATCGGAGCGCACCCCGTCGTGCTCGACTGCGGCGGCACGAAGCGCACCATCTGCGCCGCGTGCTTCCCGATCGCAAAGGAACACGGCGTCACGTTCCTCGGCGGCCACCCGATGGCCGGCACGCAGTATTCCGGCTTCAAGAACGCGAAGGCGACCATGTACCACGGCGCGCCGATGGTCATCGTGCCGCCGGACTTTGACGATGTGCTGCTCTTCGACCACGTCAAGCAGCTGCTCCAGCCCGCGGGCTTTGCGCGCTTTTCCTTCACGACGGCGGAGGCGCACGACGAGATGATCGCCTTCACCTCGCAGATGGCGCATGTGGTCTCGAACGCATATATCAAGAGCCCCACGGCGTCGCAGCACAAGGGCTTTTCCGCCGGCAGCTACAAGGACATGACCCGTGTCGCGTGGCTGAGCCCCGAGATGTGGGCCGAGCTCTTTCTGGAAAACAAGGACAATCTGCTCCATGAGCTGGACATGTTCATGACGCACCTGGGCGAGTACCGCGACGCGATGGCGCGCGACGACCTGCCCGCGCTCACGCGCCTGCTCGATGAGGGCCGCCGGCGCAAGGAGGAGGTAGACGGCCGATGACGACCATCCACGTGACTGCCTCGCGCGACTATGACGTGCTGGTGCAGCCGGGCCTGCTCGACGACGCCGGCGCGCAGATCGCGCGCGTGCTCGGCACGGGCCGCACGGCGGCCATCGTCGCGGGCGAGACCGTGGCGGGCCTGTATGCCGGGCGGCTCGCGGCGTCGCTCACGCGCGCGGGCTTTCGCGCCGTGACGTTCACCTATCCCGGCGGCGAGCACTGCAAGACGCTCGCCACCTATGCGGCGCTGCTGAACTTTCTGGCTGCGCACCGCCTGAGCCGCAGCGACCTCATCGTCGCGCTCGGCGGCGGCGTGACCGGCGACCTCGCGGGCTTTGCCGCCGCGACGTATCAGCGCGGCATCCCGTTCGTGCAGGTGCCGACGACGCTGCTGGCCGCCGTGGACTCCTCCGTCGGCGGCAAGACGGCCGTGAACCTCGCAAGCGGCAAAAATCAGGTCGGCTGCTTCTATCAGCCGAGCCTCGTGCTCTGCGACCCGGACACGCTGCGCACCCTCCCGCCGGAGGAATACCGCAACGGCTGCGCCGAGGTCATCAAATACGCCGTGCTGCGCAGCGAGCCGTTTTTTGACGCGCTGCGCGCAGAGCCGGTCAGCGCACAGGTGGAGCACGTCATCGCAACGTGTGTCGGCATGAAGCGTGACCTCGTCGCGGCCGATGAGTTTGACCGCGGCAGCCGCCAGCTGCTGAACCTCGGCCACTCGTTCGGCCACGCGGTCGAAAAATGCAGCGACTACGCCGTGCCGCACGGCTGCGGCGTGGCCATCGGCATGGCCATCATCGCGCGCGCGGCCGCCAAACGCGGCATCTGCACGGACGATACCTGCGCGCAGATCCTCGCGCTCCTGCGGCAGTACGGCCTGCCGACGGAGACGGCGTTTACCCGTGACGCGCTCACGGACGCCGCGCGCTCGGATAAAAAGATCGCCGACGGCAAGCTGCACCTCATCGTGCCGGAGCGCATCGGCCGCTGCCGCATCGAGACGATCCCGGCGGCGGATATCCCCGCCTGGCTCGCGGACGGAGGCATTGCATGAATCAGACCGTTTCCCCCGGGCCGCGCACGGGCAGCGTGCGCATCCCGGCTTCGAAATCGCAGGCGCATCGCCTGCTCATCTGCGCCGCCCTCGGCGCGCAGCCCGTGGCGCTGCGGTGCGACGGCGTCTCGGCCGACATCGCCGCCACGCTGCCCGTCTCGGTGAAATAACCCCGCAGCGGCAAGAAAGGACCGCATCCGCGGAGAGTTCACTATTGACTATCGTAAACGAGGTTTCGGTTTCCAGGCCGTCGCCTCGTTTACTTTTTTTTGCCTTTCATTGCGCATCATGCTGAATTACAACATGCAGTCTCTCGCCTTCTCGCCCATTCCCGAACAGAATCCGATCGAAGCATACGGCAATATGCTGCATTCGGACGGATTCATCTCCGTTTCCGGTATATATCTCCGGAAAATTTGCCGGTTCCATACGAACAGTTAATTTTGTAATAGATTCAGTTTATCGGAATGCGTAAATCGGTATTCATACTGCTAACGGTTTTCACGGCCTGCCTGCTCTGCAAGGAGTCGGAGAATATGCCGGGCACCTCTCGGAAATTCATGGATGAAACATTCCTAAACCGTGAGGAGGAGAATTTACTTGCCAGGCAATGGCAATGTGAATATATCTATTCCGATTTA
>OFMC01002871.1_pt1 | contig 10312 bp, 11 predicted proteins | sample 1541271 | NCBI WGS metagenome assembly OFMC01 (sample SAMN04209252, study PRJEB22552) | human gut metagenome | biome: gut; material: feces | host: Homo sapiens | place: USA: Oklahoma | reverse complement strand
TGAGGAGGAGATCAAGGAATATCTCGCGGGCAACCTCTGCCGCTGCTCCGGCTACGAGGGTCAGCTGCGGGGCATCCAGAATTTCCTCGCCTGGAAAAAAGCAAAACAGGAGGGTGCCGAATGAAAAACGTCAACAAAGCATTCCGCAAAAAGGATGCCATGCAGCTTGTGACCGGCAAGCCCGTTTACATGGATGATCTGGCCCCGGCAGACTGCCTGATCGTCAAGCTGTACCGTTCGCCCCATGCCAATGCCATGGTGGAGCGCATCGACACGTCCGTGGCCAAAAAGGTGCCCGGCATCGAGGCCATCTTCACCTGGGAGGATGTGGATCAGAACGCCCGCCGCTACACGCAGGCCGGCCAGACCTACCCCGAAGCCAGCCCCTACGACCGCCTGGTCATTGACCGCCACGTCCGCTTTGTGGGGGACGTGGTGGCCATTGTGGTGGGCAAGGATGAGAAGTGTGTCGAGAAAGCCATGAAGCTCATCAAGGTGGAGTATCAGGTGCTGGAGCCGGTGCTGGATTTCCACACTGCGAAGGATAACCCCATCCTTGTCCACCCGGAGGACAACTGGGAGAGCCTGAGCCCCGTGGGTGCCGACAACAAGCGCAACCTCTGTGCCCACGATGCGTGCGGCGACGGCGACATCGATGCCGTGCTGGCAAAGTGCGATGTTGTCATCGACCGGGTCTACCACACCAAGGCCTGCCAGCAGGCTATGATGGAGACCTTCCGCACCTGCTGCTGGATGGACCTGTACGGACGGCTGAACATCCTCAGCTCGACCCAGATCGTGTTCCACACCCGCCGCAATGTGGCAAACGCCCTGCACATCCCCAAATCCATGATCCGCGTCATCAAACCCCGCATCGGCGGCGGCTTTGGTGCCAAGCAGACGGCGGTCTCGGCCATCTATCCGGCCTTTGTTACCTGGAAGACCAAGAAGCCCTGTAAGCTGATCTTCACCCGCGAAGAGAGTCAGACCGCATCCTCGCCCCGTCACGAGATGGAAATGCACGTCCGTCTGGGTGCCACCAGGGACGGTATTGTGAAGGGCATCGACCTCTACACCCTGTCCAACACCGGTGCCTATGGTGAGCACGGCCCCACAACGGTGGGCCTTTCCGGCCACAAGTCCATCCCGCTGTACGGCAAGGCCGAAGCCTTCCGTTTTGTCAGCGACGTGGTCTACACCAACCACATGTCTGCCGGTGCGTACCGCGGCTATGGTGCGACCCAGGGCCTGTTTGCGGTGGAATCTGCCGTCAACGAGCTGGCTGCCAGGCTCCACATGGACCCCTTCAAGATCCGTGAAATGAACATCGTCAAAGAGGGCGATGTAATGCCCGCCTATTACGGCGCTGTGAATACCAGCTGCGCGCTGGACCGCTGCCTGAAAAAAGTCCACGAGATGATCGACTGGGACAACAAGTACCCTGTGCGCGACCTTGGCAATGGCAAGGTGCGCGCCGTGGGTATGGGCATGGCCATGCAGGGCTCCGGCATTTCCGGCATGGACGTGGGCAGCGCCACCCTCAAGGTAAACGATGACGGGTTCTACTCCCTCATCATCGGCGCTGCCGATATGGGCACCGGCTGTGACACCACGCTGGCTCAGATCGCCGCCGAGGTGCTGGACTGTAACCTGGACAATATCACCGTCTTTGGCGCGGATACCGATACCTCGCCCTATGATTCCGGCTCCTACGCTTCCTCTACCACCTATGTCACTGGCAAGGCAGTGGAGAAGTGTGCCCTCCGGCTGCGCGGCCAGATCTGCAAGCTGGGCGCGGAGCTGCTCCAGACGACCGAAGATGCCGTGGATTTTGACGGCAAGTTCGTCTCCCTGAACGCAGACCCGGAGAAGAGGGTCTCTCTCTCTGAGGTGGCCTTCGCTTCCCAGTTCGGCCACATGGTGCCGCTGGAGATCACCGAGACCCACACCTCGCCCCTTTCACCCCCGCCCTACATGGTCGGTGCAGCTGAAATTGAGCTGGACAAGGAGACCGGTGAGGTCAAGGTGGTGGATTATGCCGCCTGCGTGGACTGCGGCACCCCCATCAACCCCAACCTGACCCGTGTGCAGGCCGAGGGCGGCATCCTGCAGGGCATTGGCATGGCTCTGACCGAGAACATCACCTACGATGCCAAGGGTTGGCCGATGGAGAACTCCTTTATGCAGTATAAGATCCCCGCCCGTGTGGACATCGGCCACATCCGGGTGGAGTTTGAGAGCAGCTACGAGCCCAACGGCCCGTTTGGTGCAAAATCCATCGGTGAGGTGGTCATCAACACCCCGCTGCCCGCCATCGCGGATGCCATCTACAATGCCATCGGCACCCGCTTCTATGAGCTGCCCATCACCCCGGAGCAGGTCGCCATGGCGGTGGAAGAAAACCGCTGATGCTTTCGGAAAAACAGTTTCCGTTTCTGGCAGAAAAGGGCCATGTAGTCTCGCTGGTGGGCGGCGGCGGAAAAACCACCCTGCTCTATGCCTTTGCCCGGCATTGTGCCGCCAAAGGCTGGCGGGTGCTGGTGAGCACCACCACCCACATCCGGCAGCCCGGGGAGAATTATGCCGCAGATGAGGCTGCTCTTGCGTCCCTCTGGGCGGCAGGGCAATATGCCGTGGCCGGTGTCCCGGCAGAGCAGGGCAAGCTGACCGCCCTGCCGCCGGAGCAGCTGACCCGCTGGATGGCACAGGCGGATATGGTTCTTCTGGAAGCGGACGGTGCAAAACGGATGCCCTGCAAAGTTCCGGCGGCCCATGAACCGGTGCTGCTGCCGGAAAGCGATATCGTGCTGGCCGTGGCCGGGTTGTCCGCGCTGGTCAGACCTCTGCGGGAGGTCTGCTTCCGGCTGGAGCAGGCCTGCGCCCTGCTGGGCACTGCCCCCGAAACGCTTCTGACCCCGGAACTGCTGGCAAGGATGCTGGCCAGCGAGCAGGGGGGACGAAAACTGGTGGGGGACCGCCGTTTTTCTGTGGTGCTCAATCAGGCGGATGACCCCGCCCGCATTGCCGCAGGCGAACAGACCCTCGCGCTCCTGCGCGAAAAATATGAGGTGCAGGGCGTGTTGACTTATTTTGATGAAAAGGAGCGTGCATGAAATGGCAGAACAAGGCCCCATTGTCTTCTGCACCGGCGGCGGATGCACCGCCAAGCTGGGTGCCGGGGTACTGAGCCGCATTCTGGAAAAGCTGCCCCGGGGAGAAAAAGACCCCGATCTTCTGGTTGGCTACGACAGCCGGGACGATGCTGCCGTCTACCGCATTACCGAGGACATTGCCCTGGTGCAGACGGTGGATTTCTTCCCGCCGATGGTCGATGACCCCTATACCTTCGGGCAGATTGCCGCGGCCAATGCCCTGAGCGATGTCTACGCCATGGGCGGTGAGGTCAAAACGGCACTGAATCTTGTCTGCTTCCCCGAGAGCATGGATCTGAACGTGCTGGGGGAGATCCTGCGCGGCGGTGCCGAAAAGGTGGCCGAAGCCGGCGGTACGCTGGCTGGTGGGCACTCCATTGCCGATACCGGCGTGAAGTACGGCCTGTCGGTGACCTGTCTGGTAGACCCGCACCGCCTGACGGCCAACGATACCGGCCGCCCGGGCGACAAGCTTCTTCTGACCAAGGCGCTTGGCGTGGGGCTGATCTGTACCGCCAACCGGGTGGGCGAAGCCGCTCCGGAACAGATGGAAGCCGCCGTCCGTTCCATGACCACCCTGAACAAAACGGCGGCAGAGATCGCACGCAGGTACGAGGTGCACGCCGCCACGGATGTGACCGGGTTCAGCTTCCTGGGCCATCTGCACGAGATGATGGGGGAAAAACTCTCCTGCGTCATCGATGCCCATGCGGTGCCGGTACTGCCCGGTGCGTGGGAGGCCGCGGATGCCTGCCTGTACACCGCCGCCGGTCAGCGCAACCGTAATCATACCGGGCCCTTTGTCCGGTTTGAGAAAGTGCCCTTCCCGATGGAAGAGATCCTGTTTGATCCCCAGACCTCCGGCGGCCTGCTGTTTGCCGTGGCCCCGCAGGATGCCGCTGCCCTGGAAGCAGAGCTGCAGGCGGCGGGTCTGCCCGCAAAGGTCGTGGGCACCATTGGGGAAAAGCAGACACCGGAGATCACAGTAACATACGAATGAGGGAGGAACAACCGATGATCAAGATCGATGCCCGTGGAGATGCCTGCCCGCTGCCCGTGGTCAAGGCCAAAAAGGCCATTGCAGAGCTGTACGGCCCCGGCGAGGTGGAAGTGCTGGTGGACAATGAGATCGCTGTCCAGAACCTGACCAAGATGGCCCAGCAGAAGGGCTATCTGTCCAGCTCCGAAAAGCTGGCCGAACAGGAATACCGTGTCCGCTTTACCATCAAGGACACGCCTACTGCGGAAACCGCTGTGCCGGGCGAAGAGAAACAGCAGGCAGAAGCGGAAACCTGCATCCCGGATGCCCGCACCGATACAGTGGTGGTCATCGCGTCCGACAAGATGGGGGAGGGGGCCGAGGAGTTGGGCAAGACCCTGCTCAAGGCTTTCGTGTTCTCCCTGACCCAGCAGGACAAGCTGCCCAAGACGATCCTCTTCTATAACGGCGGCGCATCCCTGACCTGTGAGGGTTCGCCCATGCTGGAAGACCTGAAGGCACTGGAGGCTGAGGGTGTGGAGATCCTGACCTGCGGCACCTGCCTGAACTACTACGGCATAACGGAGAAGCTGGCCGTGGGCGGCGTGACCAATATGTATGTCATCGCCGAAAAGATGCTGAACGCCGGGAACGTGGTCAAGCCGTGATCTACCTTGATAACGCCGCAACCACCTTGTACAAGCCCCCGGAGGTGGGGCAGGCGATGCTGGATGCGTTGCAGACAGCGGGCAACCCGGGCCGTGGAGCCCATGCGCCCACCCTGCACGCCTCCCGCATCGTCTACGAGACCCGGGAAGCGCTGGCCCAGCTCTTCCACGCCGAAGGCCCGGCCTGCATCGCCTTTGCATCCAATGCGACCCAGGCACTGAACACGGCCATCAACGGGCTCTTTGGCCCGGGGGATCATGTCATCGCCACGGTCTGTGAGCACAATTCCGTCCTGCGGCCCCTCTACCGCCTCCAAAGGCAGGGGGGTGAGGTGAGTTTTGTGGATGTGGATGCAAACGGTGTGCTCTGCTATGCGCAGTTTGAGCAGCTGCTCCGTCCCAACACCAGGGGAGTGGTTGTGACCGGTGCTTCCAATGTCACCGGCAACCGCACGGACCTGGCGTTCGTGTCCGCTTTTGCAAAAAAGCACGGCCTGTTGTTTCTCGTGGATGCCGCCCAGACAGCGGGTGCCATGCCGGTGGATGTGCAGGCACTGGGGGTCGATGTGCTCTGCTTTACCGGGCACAAGGCGCTGCTGGGCCCGCAGGGCACCGGCGGGCTGTATGTCCGGCCCGGGCTGCAGGTTGCCCCCCTTGTGGTGGGCGGCAGCGGAGTCCACAGCTTTGATGAGCGCCACCCTACCGAAATGCCCACTGCTCTGGAAGCCGGGACGCTGAATGTGCCGGGGATTGCCGGGCTGGGGGCCGGGGTGCGCTGGCTCCTGACGCAGGGCGTGGAAGCGCTGGAAACAAAAGAAAATGCGCTTGCACGCCTGTTTTATGAAACTGTCCGGGAAATTCCCGGTGTGCGGCTTTATGGTGACTTCACTGCGCCGCGTGCGCCCATCGTCTCACTGAACCTGGCGGGCGAGGATTCCGCCCGGGTGGCGGATGTGCTCTGGGAAGAGTACGGCATCTGTGTGCGGGCCGGTGCGCACTGTGCCCCGCTGATGCACAGGGCGCTGGGCACCGTGGAGCAGGGTGTAGTGCGGTTCAGCTTCTCCCACACCAACACCCGGGAGGAGGCGCTTGCCGCTGCCCGTGCGGTGCGCAGCCTGGCGGAGGAATAAACGATGCGTGCAAAGAGACCCTATATCGTGTTATCCTTCCGCACCACAGTGGAAGCGATGGCATGGGAAAAACACTGCGAAGCGGAACACATCCCCGGGCGGCTCATTCCGCTGCCCCGGGAGCTCTCTGCCGGGTGCGGCCTTGCGTGGCGGATGCCGCCCGAGGACTGGCCGCTGTGGCAGAGCCGCATCGACCCCGCTGCCTATGATGCCGCAGCGGTGGTAGAACAATAACAAATAAAGGAGAATTGGATGGGAAACCGTTCTTTTTTCAATGCACTCCATGACCGGGAGGGGGATTTTCTGCTGGCCACGGTGCTGGAAGGCCCGGCGCAGGGGGAACGTGTCCTGCTGCGGAACACAGCACCGGTCTGGCCGGAGGAACTGCCTGCGTTCTGGGGGGAGCATCTGCCTGCCTTGGCCGCTGTGACCTCCAGTGGGATTCTGGAATCAGCCGGACAACGCATCTTTGTGGAGCGCTTTGGCGCAGCCCCGCAGCTTGTGGTCTGCGGCGGCGGCCATGTGGGCGCGTCGGTGGTGCGGCTGGCAAAGCTGCTGGGCCTGCCGGTCACAGCGCTGGAGGACCGCCCCGAGTTTGCGGAGGAGCTGCGTCAGGCCGGGGCCGATGCTGTGCTCTGCCTGCCCTTTGCAGAGGGTCTTGCGCAGATCCCCGGCGGACAGGAGACATACTTTGTGGTCGTGACCCGTGCCCACAGCTGTGATATCGCCTGCCTGCGTTCTATTCTGCAAAAGCCCGCCGCCTATGTGGGCATGATGGGCAGCCGGAAGCGCGCGGCTCTGGTGCATACACAACTGGCCGAGCTGGGGCTGCCGCAAGAGCGCATTGATGCCCTGCACGCGCCCATTGGGCTTTCCATTGGCGCAAAAACCGCACAGGAGATCGCACTTTCTATTCTTGCGGAGATCGTCTCCGTTAAAAACAGCCGCCAGCAGACCGAGGGCTTTTCCCCGGCGCTGCTGGCCGCGCTGGAACAGCAGACCGCTCCGGCGGTGCTGGCGACCATCGTAGGCCGCCATGGCTCTACGCCACGGGAGGAAGGCTCCAAGATGTTGGTCCTGCCCGATGGCTCTGCCGTGGGCAGTGTGGGCGGCGGCATCATGGAATACCGCACCCAGCAGCTGGCGCGGGAATTGCTGGAGCCGGGGGCTGCCCCGTGCAGGCTGGCCGCCTTTACCACAGAGGGGGCCAGCGATGCCGCGGCCATTGCGGCCTGCGGCGGCTCCATGGAAGTCTTTTTGCAGCGTCTGGAACCGGAGGAATGAGCCATGAAGCGTGATGACCTGATCGTTGTCCGGGGCGGGGGAGACCTTGCCACCGGCGTTGTGCATCGGCTCTGGTCGGCGGGGCTGCGGGTGCTGGTGCTGGAAACAGCCCATCCCGCCGCCATCCGTCGGCAGGTGTCTCTCTGTGAGGCTGTTTACGAAGGCGAGACCGCTGTGGAAGGAATGCGGGGCATCCGGGTGGAGACGCTGGCGGATGCCGATGCCGTCTGGGCACAGAACGCAGTGCCGGTCCTGATAGACCCAACGGGTGCTTGCCTGCCGCAGGCAAGGCCTGCTGTTCTGGTGGATGCCATCATCGCAAAGAAAAATCTGGGCACCACCCGGGAGATGGCTCCGCTGACCATTGCCCTTGGCCCCGGCTTTGCGGCGGGGCAGGATGTGGACGTGGTGGTGGAGACCAAGCGCGGCCACAAGCTGGGCCGCATCATCCGGGAAGGATCTGCCGCACCCAACTCCGGCGTGCCGGGCATCATCGGTGGCTATGGTGCCGAGCGTGTGCTTCATGCACAGGCCGCGGGTATCTTCCGCAACCTGCATTCTATCGCTGATTTTGTGGAGGCGGGCGAGGCTGTGGCCGAGATCGAAACGCCGGACGGTCAGCGTCTGCCGGTGGTCACACAGATCTCCGGCATCCTGCGGGGTCTGCTGCGGGATGGCTACCCGGTGACCAAAGGATTCAAGGTGGCCGATGTGGACCCCCGCCGCGCAGAGCTGGAAAACTGCTTCCTCATCTCGGATAAGGCCCGTTGCATTGCGGGCAGTGTGCTGGAACTGATCGCCGCAGCGTGCTGGAACTAAAAGAAACGGGACTGTTTTTGCAACAGCCCCGTTTCTTTATTACTCTGTCAGTTTGGTGATGAGCATCTGATAGATCTCGTTGCCCTTGAGGATGAACTGCTTCTTGACCAGATCGGCACTCAGCCGGTCTGGCGTGCCGATGTCCAGACAAAACAGCTCCTGATCCAGTGCCTTGATGGTGCAGCGGATGGAGCAGTGGCCGTCCGGCTTTTCGGTGATACGGGCGCTGTACTCGGCTTCCTTGCGGGCCCAGGTCTGGCTGCGCAGAACCGCCGCCACCGCGCGCTCCCGCACACTGCGGGGCAGGTCATAGGCAAGCTCCTGCGCGACTTTGCGTCCTTTTTCGGTGATGGAATAGCGATCTTCCTTCAGCGTGACCAGCTGCTGGCGGGTGATATCATCCAGACAGGAGCCGATCTCAAAATAGTTGACCAGCTGTTCTTCCATCAGCGCATTCTCGATCTCCGTCCGGGTGATCGGCCCGGCATTCTTTACCAGATAACACAACAGCAACCGGATCTCCGTGCTGTCGGTCAGCCCGCCGGGACGAACACCGGCGGTAAAAGCATCGTTGGCGGCCATCGTTCTGCACATCCCCCTGTCATTTCAAATTGCTGCCCGGCACTGCCTCGGGGCAGGCCGTAAAGAATCACTTTCTTATAGTATAAAGGGTTTCAGACAGGATTGCAAGCCGCAACCGCAAAATCTGTCTCAATGCGCTTGCGGCTTTCGGGAGTGGAATACAGCCAGTGGTCGATATGCCCCTCGGTGATGAAATAGCGCAGGTCGAACCGGTGGCTCTGGCCCAGGCTGTGGTTGACGATGACCAGCTTGATCTTCATTTTATCGGGCAGGATGTTTTTGATGTAAACGCTCACTGCCTGCCCGGGGTGCAGGTCGGGGCAGGTCTCGGCAAGGCCGGCCAGATTGGGGGCGATCTCCACAAAGGTGCCGTATTCCTCCACGCTCCGCACAATGCCCACCACGGTCTCGCCCACGGTGAACCCGGCGGCGTTCTCCTCCCAGGTGCCCAGCAGCTCCCGGATGCTCAGCACGAACCGCCCCTGCGCATCCCGGCTTTTGATGGCGCACAGGATCTGCTGGCCCACACTCACCCGGTCGGCAGGGGATGAGATGCGGCTGACCGACATGCAGTCGATGGGCAGCAGGGCGCTGATGCCGCACCCAACGTCACAAAAGGCACCAAACGGCTCGATGTGGGTCACAGTGCAGGGCAGGATGTCCCCGGGCTGTAAGGTGTCCAGATACTCTGCCTTGCACATCCGCTGTGCCTCAGCCCGGGAAAGCTGGTAGCAGGGCTGGCCGTTTTCCCCGGTCTCCATCCCTTCGATCACAAAGCAGGTGGGGCGGCCCACCCGCGTCAGCACCGCAATGTCCCGCACGGTGCCGCTCTCAGCCCCATCGGCACACTGGCCAAAGGGCATCACGGCCTTTACCCCGCCCAGGTCGAACCGGAGCTGGCGCTGGGTGTCAAAGGCAAGGGCAGTGCTCTGTAAAATTTCGCGGCTGGCGATGGCGGCGCGCAGTTCTGCGGGGCTGAGCCGGTCTGCGGAACGGTAATTGCCTTCAGTACGAAATGTCTGCATCATGGTTTGTTCCTCTTTCTGTGTTATTTTAGCGTTTTCCGCTGCACGTCGGCACACAAAGCAGGTGTCGGCATTAAAACTCTATGCGCGGACAATTGCATTTTATACGAGTTTGGTTTATACTATATCTGTATGTGCGGCATGGAAACCTGCTGCACAGGGTACTGCCCCGCAAAGGGGCGGCAGGAGGGAAAGAAACATGGATATCGCAGTGGGAGATACCATCCAGACCCGCAAAAAACACCCGTGCGGAGCTTCCAGCTTCGAGGTGCTCCGGGTCGGCATGGATTTCAAGATCCGCTGCACGGGCTGCGGCCGTGAGGTCATGCTGCCCCGCGCGAAAATTGAAAAAAACATCAAGAAAGTGCTCAAGTCCGGCGCTGCCGAGTAACCATTGGGTCATGTAAGGAGAACTGCACAGTATGTCAAGACTGCTTTCCCAAATGGAGGCTGTCAGCCACCGGTTTGAAGAACTTTCCATCCGCCTGAACCAGCCGGAAACAGCGGCAGATTCCGCACTGTTCCGCCGCCTGATGCAGGAGTATCACGAGGCGGAGCCCGTGGTGCAGGCCTATCAGGCCCTGATCACGGCGCAGGATCATCTTGCTCAGGCCAAAGCCCTGCTCGAGGGCGAGGCCCTTGATCCGGACTTTAAGGAAATGGTACAGCAGGA
>OFMC01002868.1_pt1 | contig 10316 bp, 9 predicted proteins | sample 1541271 | NCBI WGS metagenome assembly OFMC01 (sample SAMN04209252, study PRJEB22552) | human gut metagenome | biome: gut; material: feces | host: Homo sapiens | place: USA: Oklahoma | reverse complement strand
ACTGCGGGAATGGCCTATTTGCTCAATGTGTTCGGCTGAGATCGGAAATCAACCTGTTGTTCTATCTGTGGACGTTAGATGTCGAAGACGTAGCGCGAGCCCACGATCTTTTGGCGGCCGAGCAGTAGAGGGCGCCCGCCGGCGTCGGTAAAGTAGGCCTCCATATAGAAGAGCGGCTCGCCGACCGGCACCTCCAGCAGCGGGGCCGTCTGAGCATCGGCAAGCGCAATCTCCACGGTGCAGGGGTCGGACTTGAGCGGCGCGCGACCCGAATGCTCGGCAACGAGCGCAAAGATCGAGTTATCGGTGAGGTCCTTATCGGCAAGTGTCTGCAGATAGGGATGGTCGGCCAGCACAAAGGCGTTGTTCTCGAGCATGACGGGGATGCCGTCGGCCGTGCGCACGCGTTCGACCACGATAAGCTCGCAGCCGGGCTCCACGCCAAAGAACGCCGCATCCTCGTGCGTCGCCGCGACCACCGTGCGCGACACCAGACGCGCACCCGGCACCATGTCGTTGGCAGCACAACCCTCAGTAAAGCTCTGGACGTCACCCTTCTGGCGAATCTTGCGCTTGAGCTTGGGAGCGCACACAAACGTGCCCCTCCCCTGCTGGCGGTTGAGATACCCCGCGCGCGACAGCTCCTCGATGGCGCGGCGCACGGTGATGCGCCCCACGCCGTAGGACTTCGCGAGCTCCATCTCGGCAGGGATGCGCGAGCCGGCAGGGTACACGCCGCGCGCGATCTCGCCCTTTAGGTCGTCCATGACCTGCTGGTACAGCGGCACGGCGGGCACCTCGGCGCGCTCGGAACGTTCGGTCTTGCTATCGGCTGCCATCATTACGCTCCATCCCGCGCATGCTCGGACTCAAACTCTTCAATCGCCGCCATAAACTGCTCGCCAAAGGCGTCGGCTTTTTTCTCGCCAATGCCGTTGACCTGGACCAGCTCCTCGCGCGTCTGTGGACGCAGGCGGCACAGGCCGCGCAGGGCTTTGTCGGAAAAGACCATATACGGCGCCATCTCCAGCTCCGTCGAGATCTCCTTGCGGAAGGCACGCAGGCGCTCGAACAGCTCGGCATCGTCGCCAACGCGCGGGCGCTGATCCAGCTCGGCCTCCTCGCGCAGCAGATCGACGGCGCGGCGGGCGCGGGCCGAGGCCTTGCGCTTGGACGCACGACGCTTAACGGTAAAGGCGAACGCCTCGTCCTCGACCTCGCCGGCACGCGGACCCAGTCCCACGACCGGGTACTGCCCCTGCGAGGTGGCCAAATAACCGCGACCGCACAGCTGGCCGATGATGTCCTTGATGCGTCCGACCGATTCGCTCGACAGCTCACCGTAGCCGCAGTCCTCGTCCAAATGCATCTGGCGAATGCGCTCGGTGTTGCCGCCGTGAAGCACATCGGCGATGAGCGACTTGCCAAAGCGCATGGGACGCGTGGCCACATAACGCACAGCGGCGCGGGCCATATCGGTGACGTCCTCGACCTCGAACTGCGTGAGGCAGTTGCTGCAGTTGCCGCAGCCCTCGGCGTCGTCTGCCGTGCCGCCCGCGGCGGCCGCCGCATGCTCGGCCGCGGCCTCGTCGCCAAAGTAGCGCAGCATGTATTCGCGCAGGCAGCCGGTGGTATTGCAGTAGCCCTCCATCTGGCTGAGCAGACGATAACGGTTCTGGAGCGCCCACGCGCGCTGCTCGTCGTCGAGCGCCTCGTCGGCCGCATCGCCGCGGTCGATCAAAAAGCGCCGCATGCGGAAATCGTTACCGTTCCACAGCAGATGGCAGCTGGCCGGATCGCCATCTCGGCCGGCGCGGCCCGCCTCTTGGTAGTAGGCCTCGATGCTCTCGGGCACGTTGTTGTGAATCACGTAGCGCACGTTGGGCTTGTCGATGCCCATGCCAAAGGCGTTGGTGGCAACCATCACCTGAATATCGTCGTCGATAAAGGCACGCTGGCTTTGCCTGCGGGCGTCGTTGCCCATGCCGGCGTGGTAGCGACCAACGTGAATACCGCTGGGTCCCAGCGCCTCGGCAAGCTCCGCGGCCAGCGCGTCGACCGTCTTGCGGGTCGAGCAATACACGATGCCGCTCTCGCTCGAATGCGCGATCACATAGTCGCGCACCCACGCGGCCTTGGCCTTGTCGCCCATCTCTTCGCAGCCAAAGTAGAGGTTCTTGCGATCGAAGCCCGTCACCACCGTCGCGGGGTTTTGCAGGCCGAGCATCTGCTGAATGTCCGCACGTACGCGCTCAGTCGCCGTAGCGGTAAAGGCCGCCACGATAGGGCGCTGCGGCAGGGAATCGATGAACTCGCGAATCTGCAGGTAAGCGGGGCGGAAATCCTGGCCCCATTGGCTCACACAGTGTGCCTCGTCAATGGCCACGAGCGGCACGCCAATGCCGGAGGAACCCGCGGCCTCCTGCGCAAAGGCTAAAAAGCGCGGCTCGAGCAGGCGCTCGGGCGCCACGTACATAAGCTGGTAGCGGCCCTCGCGCGCCCGCTTGAGCACGGTGTTTTGCTGAGCCGGCGTAAGGCTGGAGTTGAGATAGCTGGGTCGCGCACCCGCCGCGAGCAACGCACGGGTCTGGTCCTCCATCAGCGACAGCAGTGGGCTCACCACAAAGGTGATGCCGGGCAGCATGAGCGCGGGCACCTGGTAGCAAATGGACTTGCCGGCGCCCGTGGGCATAACACCCAGCGCATCGCGACCGGCAAGGATCGCATCGACCATGCGGTCCTGCCCCGGGCGAAACGAGGTGTAGCCAAAATAGGCGCCGAGCGTGTCGAGCGCCATCTGCTGCATGCTATCGGTCATGGTTTCCTAACGTCAGAATCATCTGCCGCCGATTATACGCCGCCACAGGGACAGCAGCACACGACCGCAGCCCAGACTAGTCGTTGGGCGTTCTTAAACGACTAGTCATACAAGAACGCCCAACGACTAGTCATTTAAGAACGTCCCCAATGACTACCCCTTGCACCAAAGCATTGACAGCTGCGGAAACGCCGATGTTTTGGCAATGACAGCGAGCGCCCGTCATTTGAGCCAAGGTGCCGTGAAATGAAAAGGCGCTGACCTTCTGGTCGCGCCTTTGAAATTGAACGGCAGATTGGCCAAATTACGGGCGCGCAGCGTCGGCCGGTCCGCCGTTCGTTAGAACGACGGAACCAAAGGGCTACATCACCATGACGTAGCGCGATCCCACGTAGTACTGCTTACCCATCAGGACCGGCTCGCCATTGGGACCGATAAAGCCGGCACGCAGGTTGAGCAGCGGATCGTGCGGAGCAATGCCCAACTCGGCCGCCTGCTCGGCGTTAGCTCGAACGGCCTCGACCGTGCGGTAGCCAACCGAGACAATCGGCGTTCCGCCAACACGCTCGACCTCGGCAAAAATCGACTTGTCCTCAAGATCTGCCGTCAGCAGCTCACGGTAAGCGTCAAACGGCACAAAGATGTTCTCCTCAAAGATGGGCTCGCCGTCGGCCGTACGCACGCGCTTGATATGCAGCAGCAGCGCATCCTTCTGCAGACCAAAGAATTCCATCTCATTTTGGCGCGCCGGAACGATCTGACGATCGACCACGTGTGCGCCCGCCTTCATGCCGTTGTCGGCACACAGCGCGGTAAACGTCTGCAGCGTCGAGGCGTGGAACTGGCGATTGATGTGCGGCGTGGAAACAAAGGTGCCGCGGCCCTGTTGCTTAACCAGGTAGCCATCGGAGCAGAGCTCTTCGACGGCGCGGCGCACCGTAATTCGGCTCACCTCGTACTGCTCGGCTAGCTCAAGCTCGGACGGAATACGCTCCTTGGGTGCATAAACACCTTTCTCGATCGCATCCTTAATTTCGTCGTAAATCTGCTGGTAAAGCGGTGCATTTTTGGGCGCAGGCATGTCTGATCACTCTTATCAAAATATCGAAATAACTAATACGTATATAACGTCTTTTTATATGTTACCTCAGTTTGATAAAACGATACACCACATACAGCAAATCCTTACTTGCCGTCGTCCTGCTGCAGGCTGTCCTGCTCGATGAGGCGCGCCTGCCTGCTGGCCATGCGCGCGGGCTTATCGGGATCGGGTACGGCCGTGGGCATGGGCTCGTCGACATGGCCGCCCCACCAGCCGCCCACAAAGTTGAGCGTGTGGAACACGTTGATCACGGCGCCGGGATCAATGTCGCACACCAGTTTGATAATGTCCTGGCTCTCGTAGGTCGAGACAACGGCATGCAGCAGGTACATCTTTTCGCGGCTGTATCCGCCGATGACCTCGGCACAGCTAATGCCGTGCTGAAAATGGTCAACATAGGCAGTCATGACCTCGTCTGCCTTGCGCGTCGTGATCTGGAGCGTCACGCGGTCGTAGCGACGATAGAAACTGTCGATGGTCTTGGTCGAAATAAACTGGAACACGATGGAGTACGCCGCATTGTCCCAGCCAAACATAAAGCCAAAGATCGCCAGGATAAAGCAGTTGAAACCAAAGATAACGCCCCAGATGGTCTTGCCCGTGTGGTTGGAGACCCACAGCGCGATAAAGTCGGTGCCGCCGGTGGATGCGCCGGACTTGAGCGCGATGGCAGCGCCCAGACCCGAGACCACACCGCCAAAAATAATGAGCATGATCTTGTCGCCCAAAAACGGCGCGAAGTGAAAGACGTTGAGGAACAGCGACGAGAGCACGACCTGCATCATCGAGAAGATGACGAAGCGCTTGCTAATGCCGCTCCAGCACAGAAGCGCCACGGGAATATTGAGCGCGAGCATGCCGAGCGAGGTGTCGATATGAACACCGCCGAGCGAGGTAACGCGATCGAGCAGGACCGCGACGCCGGTGAGACCGCTCGGAAGCAGGTCGGCGGGCTGAATGAACGCCTGGATCAGGAAGGTCTGAAGCACGGCGGATATGGTGACCGCCACCGCCGTGATGGCGCGACGGACGATGGTAAGACGGCCGAGCACGAGCACGCGGTCCGTGAGCTTATCGATGGCGTTCGCCACGCAGGCTCCTTTCGAAGGCAGATGTAATTGTGGGGCATGTCGGCGATTGTAGCATGGAGCGAGACGGGCGCCCAACCACCACAAAGGAGACAGGCACCTTCGTGGTGGTTTGCCGCTAGATGGCTAGATGGCTGAAAGGATGTCGGTGAGGTTGTCGATGATGGTATCGGCGGCGGACTGGTCCAGGTTGACGCCCTCGTGCGGACGCAAAGCCAAAACGCGAGCACCGGAGCGCTTGCCTGCCTCGATACCCAAGGGCGAGTCCTCGATGACCAGGCACTCGGCCGGCTCCACGCCCAGCGCCTCCATGGCGCGCAGGTAGATCTCGGGGTCGGGCTTAAACGCGCTGCACTCGTGGCCGCTGATGGTGTAGTCCAGCACGTCGGCGATACCGGCGATCTCCACCAGCTCGTCAATCAGCTCGCGATAGGACGAGCTCGCGATGGCACACTTCACGCCGCGCTCGTGCAGTTCGCGCATCACCGGCTCTGTCTGCTCGTTGAGCAGCTCGGCATACGGAACGGGATGGACCGGGCTGTAGACCTGCTTGTACTCCACGCGCAGGCGCTTGCGCAACTCAACATCGTCGGGCACCAGCGCCTGCCAAATGGCCGGCTCGTTAGACCCCGAGAGATCGGGGATCTCGTCAAAGTGGAACCCCTTCTCCTCCATAAACGCCACGCGGCGGCGGTTGTAGAACCACTCGGTATCGACCAGCACGCCGTCCATATCAAACAGCACTGCCTTGATCATACGCATCTCCTCTCAAGAGCAAAAAAGGGGACGGGGCGCAAACCCCATCCCCTCTCAATCAACCCGTAAGGTTTACTTACTTGTGATTAGTAGGAAAGCTTCCACATGTAGCGACGCATGGTCAGCGGGTGCTGACGGGCCTCGGCGATCTGGTTGCCGTACTCGCGCATAACGGCGAGGTGCAGCAGCGGGTTGAAGTAGGTGATGACGCTCGCCGGCACGGCGTCGGCCAGACCGTAGTCCTTGGAGTCGATCAGAGCGACCTTGGCGCCCATGCGCTCAAGGAAGGTGAGGGCGCGGGCGTCCATCGGACGGGTAGCACCATCGGACATGAAGAAGACGTAGGGCTTACCCTCGGTGGAAACCTCGAACGGGCCGTGGAAGTACTCGCCGGTGTTGTAGGCGGCGGCGTCGATCCACTGCATCTCGGTGAACAGGAAGGCGGCGTGAGAATAAGCCATCTTCTCGGAGGCACCGGAAGCCATGAAGTAGATCATCTTGTCGTCCTTGAAGTCCTCAGCGAACTTCTTGGCGAGCTTGGTGCAGTGCTGAGCGGCGTTCTCGCACAGGTCGAAGATGTTGGTGAGGCCGGTGATCATATCCTCGTAGTGATCATAGCCCTCGGTCTGCTGAAGGATCTCGAGAGCAAGAGCGATGGCGTAGCCAGGCTTCTCGGCCTTAGCGGCATAGTTGGCGTGGAAGCCGTGGACGATGACGTGGTCGGCGTCGACGGTCAGAGCGGAGCCAGCCTTGTTGGTGAGGGAGACGACCGGGCAGTTGTGCTTCTTGGCGGTCTTGTTGGCCTCGACGGTCTCGGGCGTGGAGCCACCGAGGGAGCAGGTGATCACGAAGGTGTGCTCGTTGACCCAGGAAGGCGTGTCGTAGTTGAACTCGTTAGCGGTGAAGATCTGAACGTTCAGCTTGTCCGTGTTGTTGGCCAGGAAGTACTTGGCGGGGTACAGGTCGGACATGGAGGCACCGCAGCCGACGAAGGCAACGCTGTGGATCTCGTGGTTGGACAGGACGTCAGCGACGATCTGCTTAGGGAGGTTAAGGTCGATCTCGTACATCTGACACATTCCTTTCGATTTTTGCGGCGCCACATTGCCGGACGCTCGCAGGGTTACCGTGATTTGGGCCGAGTCGCCAGCCCGTCGAGGATGTGACATAAGGGACGGTCCCTTTGTCACGTTTGGGGATGGGAACCTGCCTGGGGTATGGGATGCCAGGCAGGCCCCCGGGGGAAAGCGATTAGACGCTCGATCGCGACTAGGCCAGGATGCCGGCCGCGGAGAGGGCGATGCCGCCCACGATGGCGATCACGAGAAGCCAACCGGTGTTGACGTTCTTCTTGATGAGCGCATACATAAGGCCAGTGAGGCCGAGGGAGATCATCTGAGGCATCATGCCGTCCAGGATGTCCTGGATAACGACGGTGCCGTCAGCGAACTGCAGCGGGGTGGTGGCGCCGATCAGCGTGGCGATCATGCCGCCCACGGACATAAGACCCACGATGCCGCAGACATACATGAGCTTCTCCATGAGGTCGCCGCCCTGGAGCTTGCTCAGGTACTGGTGGCCGCCCTGATAACCCATCTTGGCAGCGAACCAAGTGATCAGCACGGAGGGGACGATGGAGATGAGCATGGCCAGGATCGGGCCCATGATGGAGCCCTGCTGAGCCAGCTGAACGCCCAGACCAAAGGCGATGACGCGGATGGTGCCCTGGAAGAAGGAGTCACCGATACCGGAAAGCGGGCCCATGAGGGAGGTCTTGACCGCGTTGATCGAATCGGGGTCGAAGTTCTCGGGATCCTTGGCGTACTCCTCCTCCATGGAAGCGGAGAGGCCCAGGATGAAGGCGCTCGTCTGCGGGGTGCAGTTGTAGAACGCCATGTGACGGTGGTAAGCCTCTTTCTTAGCAGCGAGCTGCTTGGGGTCGGACTCATCCGGATAGAGGCGGTCGAGCGTGGGAACCATGCCGTAGAGGAAGCCCATGTTCATCTGACGCTCGTAGTTCCAAGAGGCCTGGATGGCCCAGGAGCGCCAGAAGAACTGGCTGACCTTCTTGTTCAGGGACACGTCCTTGGTTGCGGTTGCCATAGTGTGTTCCTCCTTAGTCTTCGTCGTCTTCGAGCGGATCGTAGTCGGAATCGACACCGGCGGCTGCATGGGAACCGTTGAACTTGAAGCCCATGAAGACGACAGCCAGGCACACACCGATCAGAGCGACCGCGATGACGGACAGGTTGAGGTAAGCGGCGAGCAGGAAACCGATGAACAGGAACGGAGTCATACCCTTCTTGATCATCATGGTGAGCAGCAGGGCCAAGCCGTAGGCGGTCATGATCTTGGTCGAAACGTTAAGACCAGTGGACAGCCACTCGGGAACCATGTTGACGATGGCCTGAACCAGGTCGGTGCCAACAAAGACGGCGAGGAAGATCGGCAGGAAGTACATGACGGCGTACAGACCGGAGCCGGCGCAGATGTGCATACGGTAAGCGGTCTTGAACTTTCCGTTATCGATCGCGCTATCTGCCACATGGGTGAGGGCGGCGATGATGGAACGGAACACGATGCCGAGGAGCTGACCCAGGACGGCGACCGGGATGGCGATCGTCATGGCGGTCTCGGCGGAAGCATCGGTCAGGCACGCAAAGGCAGCGGCCACGATGCCGCCCAGGACCATATCGGGCGGAACGGCGGCGCCGACCTGCACCAGGCCCATGGACACGAGCTCGACGGCGGCACCGACGGCAAGGCCGGTGGGCACATCGCCCAGCAGCAGACCGACGAGCGTAGCGCCAACGAGGGGCTGCTCGAAGTTAAGACGACCGAGCAGGCGGGAGTCCCACATGCAGAACACGCCGACGAGGCCGACGAGCACCGCACTGATGAACGTATTCATACCCTTCTCCTTTCAGTCAGGCAAAAGCCTGGTTGATTACAGCTTGGCGTCGATGTCGACGCTCTGATACGTAGGGGTCTGCTGGACGTAGAGCTTGATGCCCATGTCGAGCAGCTGGTTGACGTCGGCCTTCTGGGTGGCGTCGAGGAAGACGGAGCTGTCCTTGCCGCCAATCTGATCGGCACCGTCGTGGTTGGCGGTGGCGCCCAGGTTGATGGCGTCGAGCTTGTAGCCCTGGCAGAACTGCAGCATCTCGGCAGTGTTGCCAAAGACGAAGCGGTTACGGCGTTTGGTAAAACGCCGTAACTAATACTCAAGTTTCCACATGTAGCGGCGCGTCATGTAGTCCTTGTGGGTGACGGCAGAGAGTGCGCGCATGTACACGTTGTTGAGGATCGGGGCAAAGATCAGGTGGTTGAAGTACTCGCTCACGCTGTCCTTGATGTCGTTAAGGCCGAGCTCCTTGGCGTCGAGCTGATAGACGCGCTCGCCACCGTACTGGTTGACGAAGCGGATGCCGCGCTCGTCGTTGCAGCGGCTGCGGCCGACACTGATGAGCTGGAACAGCGAGGTGCGCTTGTCCAGGATCTCGAAGGGGCCATGGAAGAAATCGCAGGTGTTGATGGTGCAAGAGTCGATCTGCAGCATCTCCTGCACGTTGCAGATGCTAAAGACGTAGGCGGCACCAAAGAGCGGGCCCTGGGCCATGACGTTGATGCAGGGCTTGTCGGCGTTCTGCTCGGCCCACTTGGCAGCGAGCGGACGGGTGTACTCGACGGCCTTGCGATAGATGGGGTCGACCAAGTCAAACGCGGCCATAGCGGTCTCGTACTCGGCATAGCCCTCGGTCTGCTGCGTGAGCTCCATGGCGATCATGGTCACGACGGCGGAGTTGGTGCGACCCATGCAGGACTCGTCGACGGCCAGGCTGTCGTACTGGATCTTGTAGTCGCAGACCTCGGTGAGGCCGGACTCGTCAACATAGATGGCGATGGTGCTGGCGCCGTGGTCCTTGGCGACCTGGGCGGCAACGATGGTCTCCTTGGTGCCGCGCATGGACACGACGACGGCCAGGGTGTTCTCGTTGACGTAGGCCGGGGTGGCGTGCACGAACTCGTTGCTGGTGTAGCTGGAGCTCACGACCTGCGTGGCCTCGTGCTCCATAAAGTACTGGGCAGGATAGTTGCCGCCGTTGGATCCGCCAGCGCCAATCCACACGACGCGCTTGATGCCGCCCTTGTCTGCCTTGTCAGCCAAAACCTGGGAGACGACATCCTTAACCTGTTCCTGAGTAGTCATCGTGCATCAGCCTTTCTTCTCGTTTGATGCTCTCGATGGCATACAAGTTACATACATGTTTTGGTTATGTCGACTAGTTGTATGCTATATTTGTCTTAGAAATTTTGCTGGTAAGGTTTTCGATAGCTAGCTACCAGCGGTTTTGTTGTTGTATTGAATACACGCTTGATTAGATACGCATACAAGTTAGATACAGGTTGATCGCATGAACGCTTCGTCTAAAAAGAAACTGGCCCAATACGAGCGCTTGGCGGGTACGCTTCGCGACCGCATCGCCGCCGGCATCTACGCACGCGGAGACAAGCTGCCGTCCGAGATGGAGCTTATGGACGAATCGGGGCT
>OFMC01002860.1_pt1 | contig 10360 bp, 16 predicted proteins | sample 1541271 | NCBI WGS metagenome assembly OFMC01 (sample SAMN04209252, study PRJEB22552) | human gut metagenome | biome: gut; material: feces | host: Homo sapiens | place: USA: Oklahoma | reverse complement strand
ATAAGTGACAAAAAGCAGAATTATAACAATGTCACCAAATTGCTAGTTAAGCCAATATTTATCATATATCCTCTAAAATCTTTATCATCCACTCGAGCAATGATTTTGCCCGTATATGTCAATTTCTTTCCATACCACTTAGAATGTGTAACCTCTAAATCCGATTGATCCGGTGATTGTGACTCCGCCTTAAAGGATGCTTCATCCACTTCACTACATTCAACTAGAATCGTACTTTCTAAGCCCTGATATTCAACAGTAACCTCTGAAGTCTTTCCTGCTTCTAATGTGACAGGCTCTTTGACAGTCCAACCCTGGGTAATGAATTCTTTTGTACCATCCTCATAATAGGCCCATACACCAATCTTCGACTTATTATCAATTGTTTCATTTGCTTCTGCAAAACCCGTATATAAGGCTGTCATATTCTCTAGCTTTTCCTGACTAGCCTCTACTTTTTCATTATTTGGTGTTATATTCGAACATCCACAAACCAAGAATACACTTAGCAATGCCGCTGCATACTTCTTCATAGGTCCACCTCCTCTTCTATATTATCTTGTAGTCTTGGAAGCTTATTATCTATGATCCTACTTTGCGTCTGGATATGTGTCTTCAAATTTATCGGCATATCGATTGTGCTTTTTATACTTGAAGAACATACCAACTAAGAAAACAACAGCTACTACACCTAATACGTAAACTAACCAATCTAATGTCATCTTACTATGTCCTCCTTTTCTAATTTCATATTATCATGTCTGAAATCGTTTTCATACAGTTTTTTATTCATTTTCAACCAAACGTATCATTTGTTATTTCCTTACGTGAAATACATGAATCAATAAATCGTTCAATACTAAATTTCTATTCAAAAAGGACTGTTACGCATGCTGCAACAGCCCATCTTTTATATTGGATTCAATCCAATATGATTATATCCACAATTCCAAAAGAATATAGATTACAACTCCAACTATAATACCAATTCCAACCTTCTTCTTATCATTCTTTGCGTAGATCGAATTAAAGATTTCAAATAATAAGAATCCAAATAGAAATGCATTTTTCGTAAAATAGTAGATTAAGAAACACACCACAAATAAGCCTATATAAATCATTCCTTTAGAATATTCCACCATGGATTTATGTCCTTGATTTAATGATTTATTATCCTTATTCAATTTATCAATAATGTTTTTCTGTTTATCATTCATAATCATTACCTATACTTTCTTCGTAGCCAGATATAGAAAGCGAGTGCACAAATCACGATTATACCCGCAAGTCCATATTGCACTATTGCCTGTTTATCACCTAATACTCTTCCTAGAAATTGTGCAATTCCATAACTACACAATAAACATAAAGCTACACACTTCATCCAAAAGCTAGATTCCTTCTTTTCTTTTGGAGTTGTATCTAACAAGTCTTCATCTAAATATTTTTGAAGATCTTCATTCATATCTTACTGTAATCTTTGAATCCGATTTTTTTTCATATCATTGTCTCCAAAACAATGTGGTTTTTAAATAATGTACATAAGACGCAAATATTAAGAGGATGATCAACAATATGATTTCTCCATAATAGATATATTTTTCTTTGTATCTAAAGTCATACAATGGTTTATCCAAATACACACGACCATCTACTTGTACTAATAATTGAGAATGTACTAAAGCTTCTATTGTATTATAATCAAACTTAGAAATCTCAATTGCTCTTTCTTCATTGAATATTCCATTCTTAATGAAATATCGAATGATCTTGAATTTATTTGTTAAAACGCTCATACGCATACACAAAAAATCCAATATCTGCAACACACATCATTGCTTGTAAGAAATCATGGATATAAAATCCATAGATAGCTCCACCTATAAGTAGAACAGCCATAGAAATGAGTCCCCATTTAGGAAAGCTCATCTGAAACACGAACTCCATCACAAGTACTATGATGCATATTACGCCTATCCTCGGATTTATCCCCCTCTCTAGTTTTCAAAATTTGTTTTACCTCTTCTTCCGTCATTTCAACAGGAATCAACGGAATAAAAACATTCTTATTATTCTTTTTTCTCTGTCTCTTTTTCATAATCTTACTTTGCATCTGGATATGTGTCTTCAAATTTATCGGCATATCGATTGTGCTTTTTATACTTGAAGAACATACCAACTAAGAAAACAACAGCTACTACACCTAATACGTAAACTAACCAATCTAATGACATCATATACTATGTCCTCCTTTTCTAATTTCATATTAGCATGTCTGAAATCGTTTTCATACAGTTTTTTATTCCATTTTCATCAAACGTATCATTTGTTATTTTTTCTTCAAACTTGTTTATAACATATTACTTAAACAAGTTTGATTCACTTTTTAAAACAATCTATGTTTTAGACATCGATAATGTCAATTAAGATGATATGGTTGGCTTGAATGAGGGCTCGAACATGAACAAGAACATAATGGGGTATTTTAAATCTATCCAAAAGTTTATTAGAAGTTTAATCTATAAACATGAAGAACAAACACAACAAAATAAATGTACACTCCAACAAGAGAAGTACTTAAAAATTGGAGCTAATATTTGTAATATTGGATTTAAATCCAAACATGCCTATGAAGATTGGCAAGAAGATATTTTTAATCATATATCTGTCGGTGATCTAGTATATTGCACAATGCCAGTTACAGACAAAGTTTTAAAAACAATTCCTGAAGGACACACCACTCGACCTTTTTTAATTGTGAAAAAAGGAAAAGATGAACTTTTTGGATACGCATGTGCTACACATCCCAAACAATTAAGATCTTACGAGAAACATGTATTCACCAATGAAGTATATGATTCTCAAAACGCTCGATACAAAGATTCTGTTGTGCAATTTGATTGTGCTTATGTCATTCCAATTGCACATATCCAATATATCTATAAAGAATTGGATGAATATTGTGTACGTCAAATTGCCAGAGAATTAAAAGCCTATGCCAATATTCGTGGAAAAGCTATATTAAATTTTGATATGGAGATACCCATTCATAAAGGTGATATTTTTAAAATCGATAAGTCTTATTATTACTTTAATGAGAAAAAGGATCATAAATACGAAATGTATAAGTGTATAAATGGTGGTGAATTAATCGATTCTAAATATTTTAGATTCAAAAGTATCCCACGCTCTATAGATTTCTCGAACACATATACATTTGAAGATTTAGATATTAACACATTGATTGAAGTATCTTGCACTTGTCGAAATGATTGGGTAAATAAACAATTAAATAAACCTAAGCCAAAAGAAAAGAAAAAACAATATGAGCGTAAATTAACGCCTAGAACCATTATTTTTGAAGAGCCATGGATCATCTATTTATTTGATTGTGACAACACATCTTATGGTATTGACTACAATAAATTTAAAAATCACATATGCGAACTTATTGAATTTAAACTCAATATGGATAAAGCTACTCATATTGTATTTACCGAACAACAATGTGCTTCTATCTACAAAGCTTTGATTGAACAAAATGATATTCATTCAGATTATTTAAAGAAACGTTTAAATTCCATTGAAAATACACTGCTTCTACCTTACGAATTAGAATATCCAGTTGGAGCCATTTTGGAAAGTCGTTTTGATGAAATTAAATATGTGTACTTATATACATACAATAAGAAAAAGTTTGGTTTAAAAATCAATTCTAAAAATCATAAAAACAAAGTTGTTCCAATCCATGCCAAAGAATTAGATGTTGTAGATCAATTACGATTTGAATGCATGAAAGAAGAATTAAAGACCATTCAAAAAACAGCTTTGGATGTTGTGCGAAATATTTTAAGAGACATTGAGAAAAATATAGTCAATCATGATTTGGAACACTCTGTTTCCTTCAGTCAAAAATATCCAATAGGCACCGTACTATCTTGCACATACAATGAATCTGAAGAATATATGTATCTATATACAATTGACGATACGCATTATGCGATTTATTTAGAGGATGCATGCGAAGGTGTTTATATTGTTGAGCCCATAATCCTATATGACTACAAACCAAATGGTGAATTGGTCGATGAAGATACGAAAGAAATATTAACAGGCATCTTAGAAACAACGCAAAGACTAAATACCTATAATTGTACAAAAGCATTATTAGAACAGCTTAAGACATGTTAATATTAAGAAAAGGAGGCTATTATATGGTCGATAAACTACTTAATGATGCCAGTTATCGTTCTTACTGGCGTGGCTATGAATATTTTAAAGAAGGACGCGTGAAGAATATTCAAAGATTTGATGGCACTACATATTCAGCAATTGTATCTGGTTGTGAAGATTACCATGTGAAAATTGATTTTGCGCATCCTAGAAAATCCACTTGCGATTGTCCCCATGCAGAAGGAAGAAGGGTTGTGTGTAAACACAAAGTCGCATTAGCTTTTGCGGTATCCCCAGAAGCATTAAAAAAAGCAGATGATATAATGGAAGAACAATTAAGATATCAAGCTGAAAGAGAACAAAGAGAACATGAACAATATAAACGAATCAAAAAGAAAGTCATGGAAATGAGTTTGGAAGATTTAAGGGATTACGTGATTTATCAAATGATTGAAGATGAAAACAAATATGATCCAAACTATGATGACGAAGAATTTTTTGATTGGTAAAAGAAAAAGCAGTTTAACGACTGCTTTCTTTCATATATTCAAAATATTCTCTACCTACTTTATTCTTCTTCCAGTTTTGTAGGATTTTGAACCCAGGATATGAGAAGATGACCTCACATAGTGTTTCTACAATCATACCTGTAAAGGCACACACAACACATTGTACCAATGTCCATCCAAAGAATTGGTGTGACACGATTAATGCGAACGTTAGATTGTCGCAAAACTGCCCAATACCAGTAGATACATAAGAGCGGAATGCATACGATTTAAAGTTACTGTTGTTGTTAGAAATCTTACCTAACATGGAATTCGTATAGTTATTCACAATGGCAGAAACAATAAACGCAATTGTACTTCCAAATAGTACATACCAAGTACCACCAATTGTTCCGTCTAATGCCCCATTAATAATGGCTTCTGATCCTTCTACATAGGATTCACCCCATACGCCAGGAATCTTTGATGCCAAGAAGAAAACTAGGCACATACCTAAATTCACCAACACAGCTACTAGTGATGCTTGTGTTGCAGCTTTAGGACCAAAATGTTTTGTGATGACATCCATACATAAGAATGAAAGCCAGCTTACCACAATTCCACAATCTAGTGCCATAAAGCTAAATGGCAAGTTAATACTTTTGTTTGCCAAAAGATTCATAGTGATGACCGAAACAATAAAAAGTGTCATCGTAAGTGAAGGTATACTTCGTAGTAATACACTCACTTCTTTAACTTCCGTTTTAATTCTATTCATTTTTTACCCTCCTGTTTTTTTAAAGATGGTTGGGAAGCAAAACATCTTTGTTCAAACCATATAAGTCTAATATGTTTTTAATTATTTGTCAAAGTTTATATCACTTATGCTATGATTAATTGCGGTGATACATATGACTTTAAAACTATACGAACAAGAAGGCTACCAAACAACATTTCATGCCCATGTTATTTCATGTATTAAAAAGAATGAATTATATGACATAATCTTGGATCAAACCCTTTTCTTTCCTGAAGAAGGTGGACAAACATGTGACAAAGGAACGTTGAATGGCATTGATGTGGTGGATGTGCAAATCATAAATGATGAAATTCATCATTATACGCACTCTGCATTAAATGGTGATGTACAAGGTAGTATTGACTGGACTCATCGCTACACCAATATGCAACATCATACAGGAGAACACATTCTTTCTGGATTGATACACAAAGAATTTCATGTGGATAATGTAGGATTTCATTTAGGATACAATGAAATTACAGCTGATTATGCGATGGATTTTAATAATGATCAAATTAAAAGAATTGAAGCTTTAGTGAATTCTGTCATCTTTGCAAATAAACCTGTTAAAACCTATTACTTAGAGGATTATTCCAACATGGAATATCGAGCTAAACTTGACTTAGCCAAACCACGCCTTGTCGAAATTGAAGATGTAGATTTGTGCGCATGTTGCGCACCCCATGTAAAAAGTACGATTGAAGTGGGATTGTTTAAAATCATTAAATCGATAAAAATCAAAAAAGGCACACGCCTATTCTTCTTATGTGGAAAACTTGCCTATGAAGACTATGTCTTAAAACATGATAAGTCTATTCAAATCTCCAATCAATTGTCTTCAAACATTGAAGCTTTATCATTCAATGTACAACGCGTATTAGATGAAAATTATGCTTTGAAACAAAGAATCAAACAATTAAATAAAGAGATGATTGATCACTTAATTATCGAACATAAAGAAAATCAAATTATTCTATGTGATGAACTCGATCGAGATACACAATTGTATTACTACAATAAGCTTGTATCTTTTTGCGACAACTATGTTTTACTTGTTTCTAAACAAAAAGATAATTATCGTTTTATGACCAACTCTAAAGACATATTCTTACAACTCAAAGAAAGACATCCAGTTCGTGGTGGAGGAAAAAATGATTTCTTTCAAGGAACGCTAGATACAGTTAATGAGCAGCTATTTGATTAGCTGCTCATATTTCTTGTATAGCGAGCGTATTTAAAGCCTCTGAAATCTCTTCTTTCGATAAACATACCATTCTATGATTGGCATCATAATAATCAAACTTTTTAATTAAGCTCATTAAATCACGATACTTCACAAGGCTGTCATTCATAAATACATACCACTCTTCTATCCCTTCAATTTGATTCAATACCACATAAGGCTCTACCGGAAGAATCGTTAGTATATCCGCTCCTAGTGCATACATACCAATTCTTCTACCATGTACATTATAGATTCTTGGCGTGGCATAATATGCATCCAAAGCTTGTTGATTATGTAGATATTGACCAAACAAATCTAAATCTGTGCCAAAATCATTCAATTCATTTTCCCCAATTGAAATCGGATGAAGAATGCCAAAGATTTCAAAATACTTATGATCCGATAATTTACTCTTCAAGTCCATAAGTGCATCGGCGCTCGTTCTTTTATCATATACCATCTGCAAATCGATATCCTTTATATTCATTAGCCAATCGTCTTTCACAAATTCATTGGTATCCATATATTCACAATATACTTTTACTAAATAATAAAACAATTGAATTTCATCCATACTTGTAGGAAGACTTAAATGCAAACAAATATCATGATTTTGAATATATATTTCAATTCCTCTTTGAAGATATTTGTGATCAAATAAGATTGTATGATCCCCTATCTGATTCGGAATTAATTGACAATTTTCATCCATAACCCCAAAAGATAAGTGAGACAGTTTAACTAAATCATCGATTATAAATTTTTTTCTACGAAAGAACCCCTTCTGCATAATACGAATATTCACAGACATACTAACACCTGCCCTCTACCAAAATCATACACTGAAACAAGCGTTTTTTATAGCTAAAACCATTTTTTCTTTTTAAAGTAAATCACTTCTAAAATAATGATCAATATACAGACTCCCATCACAATGAAATATCCATAGGAAGTATCTAATTCTGGCATAGCCTTAAAATTCATACCATACCATCCAGTAATTAAAGTTAGTGGCATGAATATCGTTGTCACAATCGTTAAAAACTGCATGATTTGATTCTGCCGCATCTCCACTTGTGTTTGATGCATTTCACGAAGCTGAATGGAATACTCTGCCAAACGATCCGTAACATTCGATAAGCGTGTTAGTCTTTTCTCTAGTGTTTCAAAATGTGTATCATTATAAAATTCCTGCAAATTTTGTACCACTTCAATCATCTGATCATAGTATGAATCAAAAGCACTTATCGTTTTCCTCATTTCAAAGATTTGCGACTCATAATGAGATCCCGTATGCGACATTAACTGATCTTCTATTCTTTCAAGTTTCATTTCAAGTTTTTGAAGAAACTCCATATCCTCTTGAATCAATATATTCATCAAATTTAGAATACATTCACTAGGCTTATTCCCTGAAATCTTTTGTTTAAAAATATGTTCAGGATCGCAAACCAAAAAATCACTATCATTTAATTCGATACTAAACATCTTCTTATTCTTAGATTTTGATTTGGAAGGAACCCAAAAAGAACCCGATAACCGCTGATTCTCTTTATGCACTCTACAATAATGAATATGATTTAAATGCTTTTCATTTATTACCTCTATCTTCATAATTGCCCCCTTAAAAAAAGAATACACCATATAGGTGCATTCTTGTAGTTATTCAATTGGAATAAATTTATTTTCTTCGACTTGTTTAGGTGCTTCCTTAGGAACAACGATCTTCAATTCACCATTGTCAAAGGATGCCTTAACATCTTCCTGATGAATGCCTTCACCAACATAGAAGCTTCTTGAATAAGATCCACTAACACGTTCTTTACGAACAACACGACCCTTTTCATCCTTGTCTTCTGTATTAGAACCATGAGTAGCACTAACCTTCAAATATCCATCCTTCAATTCCATCTGGATATCTTCCTTGTTAACTCCAGGAAGTTCCATGCTCATTTCATAGTTTCCATCTTTTTCCACAATATCTGTCTTCATGACATCACTGGTTGTATTTCCTGTAAAGAAATCATCAAATAAATCAAACATTGGATAGTACTTCATAAATATCGCCTCCTGATTACTAGATTATGAAATCTATCTTCAAGTTACGGGATATCTTTTGACTTATCTCTAACTTCAATTATCATTATAGTCACTTTTTTAGCACTGTCAACATTTAAGTGCTAATTTTTTACAAAAAATTAGAGTGTGATTTCTCACACCTTAACTTTGCAGAATTTGTATAACTAAAAAATAAAAGAAGCATTAGTAGCTGAATTCACCAATGCTTCTGTCAATATATTTTTCAGTTTTAATTTCAATTTTTGCTTTGCAGTCAGTGCGTATTTTCTTCTATATTTTCCTACACTATTTCTTGTACATTCTATGTTTTCAAGCTCCGATATCATTCCTGGAACCGTATATGCTTTACGGTTCTTTTTTTTCTTAGTACTTCTGCTTTCTGGAACAGCTCATTCCTTACGATCAACCATTTATTCAAAAATTCAATTGTAGTTATACATGTATTACAAAGTTAAGAAGTGTTCTTAGACTGCATTATAAATTCTCGAGTGTTTGACTTATCATGATAAATTGCTACATTGTTTTCCTGTTATTTCCTATACTTACTCCGTTAACCCCAACAGCCAGTCTCTTGCATTGATTCGCCTAATTCCATCGTATTGTTCTTCCGGTTCCTCATCCATCGTCAGGATTATCTTTGGATAATGATCTCTAATTACCTGCAATGGACGAAGTTCTCTTTGAAGTGTACTTTCGTCATGTGTCGTCAATGCCACCTGATAGTATATTGTTCCTCTGCTATTTTTTGCTACAAAATCCACTTCAAAAGTACCGATTTTTCCAACATACACATCGTATCCTCTCCGCAACAATTCTAAATACACAACATTTTCCAAAATATGTCCAACATCTGCCTGCCTTGACCCTAAAAGCATATAGCGCATTCCAATATCGACAATATAATACTTTTCAAGTGTTTTCAGATATTGTTTTCCTTTGATATCATACCTTTTCGTCTGATAGATGATATAACTTTCGCGGAAAGCCTCCAAATATTTTTCTATCGTTCTTGTATCAATCTTTCTTCCTGCTGATGTCATCGTATCTGCAATTTTCTTTGATGACAATGGGTTTCCTATATTATCAAAAATAAACTGTAGAACACTTTTTAGCATCATAGTATCTGTTATTTTTTTCCTATTTACAATATCTTTTACAACAATCGTGTTATAGATTCCTTCCAGATATTCCCTAATTTCATTCGGTTGATTTTTTAATTCCAATGTATAGGGAAAAGAACTATTTTGCAGATATTCTGCATATTTTATTCCTCTGTCATTCATACTTCCTGTACTTTCCATATATTCACGAAATGATAATGGAAGCATCTCAATCTGTACATATCTTCCAGAAATCATCGTTGCAATCTCACTGGATAGCATATAAGCATTCGAACCTGTAACATAAATATCTACATTGTTCTTTATATATAAACTGTCTAATACTTTTGGAAAATCTGGCACGTTCTGTATTTCATCCAGAAAAATATATGTCATTTTATTTGTCACCAAATGTTCTTTCAAATAATTATATAGTTTTTGGCTTAACTAGCAATTTGGTGACATTGTTATAATTCTGCTTTTTGTCACTTAT
>OFMC01002842.1_pt1 | contig 10413 bp, 5 predicted proteins | sample 1541271 | NCBI WGS metagenome assembly OFMC01 (sample SAMN04209252, study PRJEB22552) | human gut metagenome | biome: gut; material: feces | host: Homo sapiens | place: USA: Oklahoma | reverse complement strand
ATTCGGAATGATAGATGGAAAATTGGCCGCAAAAGTAATTTTAGCATTTGCTGCAGTATTGGCTAATTACATATTAGGTAAATTTTTAGTCTTTAAAAATAATAAAAAATAAATATTTTAGGATGGGGGTACTTATGAAAAAACTTATTATTATACCGGCTTATAACGAAGAAGAAAATATTGAGCGTACGATTAAAATGATTGAAAAGGGAACAAATGATTTTGATTATGTAATTATTAACGATTGTTCTAAAGATAATACGAAAAAGATTTGTGAAGAAAATCATTTCAATTATGTGGATTTACCTATTAATTTGGGGATTGGTGGGGCTGTTCAAACAGGATATAAATATGCATTGAATAATGGATATGATTTGGCAGTTCAGGTTGATGGAGATGGTCAGCATGATCCGCAATTTTTAGAAGAAATGGCAGAATATTTAGTGGAAAATAAATTGGATATGGTTATTGGATCTAGATTTATAAATAAAGAAGGGTTTCAGTCATCTGGAGCAAGACGTTTAGGAATCAAATATTTTACGGGATTAATAAAGCTGCTTACAGGAAAGAAAATAACAGATCCTACTTCTGGATTACGTATGATCAATAAGGATATAATAGAAATGTTTGCGTCCGATTATCCAAAAGATTATCCAGAACCAGAAAGTATTGTTGCTATCTTACGAAGAAAAAAGAAAGTTAAAGAAATTCCTGTCATTATGAAAGAACGAAGTGGAGGAGTTTCTTCTATTTCGGCAGGAAAATCAATTTATTATATGATAAAGGTGAGTTTGGCGATATTAATTGAAAGTATAAGAAAAGGAGAGAAAAAATAATGACAATGAATATAAAGGCTCAAATTATCATTTCTATAATTATAATTTGGGGAATAGTATATATTATTAATATGGTAAGAAAAAAGGCTTTGGAATTAAGATATTCATTGACATGGTTAGGTGTTGGAATATGTATACTTATTTTGACGCTTTTTCCACAAATTATGAATAAAATTTCAGCGATTATGGGAATTGCTTCACCAATGAATATGTTGTTTTTTCTGGGATTTTGCTTCTCTTTAACAATAATTTTTTCGTTAACTATATCAGTATCAAAAATGTCGATACAAATAAAAGATTTAACTCAAGAAATTGCTTTGTATAAAAAAGAGCAGAATGAAAAAGTAGATGAAATAGAAAAAAAATAAATTGTTGGTATTGGGAGAGTTATGTTAAAAGAAAAGATATATTTGGAAGAAAATAAATATGTAAAAATTAATGCTATTATAGGAAGTGTTAGCTTTTGGGTTCTCATGTTTATTGTTTTTTGGAGTTATAAACAACCTGAAAATGAAAAAAATCAGATTATAATAAGTATTGTCGTAGTAATAATATTAACAATATTGCTAATATTGTTTTCGTTTATAAAAATAAAGTTTCATAGATGGGTTTTTGTGTTTTTAATATTTGCAGGTATTTTATCGCTGTTTATACAACCGGTGTTGAATATTCCTGATGAAGCGGCTCATTTTGCAAGAGCGGAAATGATATCTGAGGGTCATATTATAGTCGGACAAAAAGATAAAGAATTTCCATCTATTCAATCGGTTAATGACTTGCAACATTTTGGAAAGACGGCATTTACAAAAACAGATTTAAAAAATAAAAAAATTAATTATACTCCAACAACGGTAAAACATGTAGCTGCGACGAATTTGTCGTTTTTATATTTACCACAGACTATGGGAATATTGCTTGCAAAAGTTTTACATATGGATGCAATATGGCTTTTGTGGTTTGGACGTATCATGAATTTGCTGTGTTACGGAATTATTGTGGCAAGCGCAGTGAAAATTGCACCAAAATGGAAATTTGTTCTTTTCTTTATGGCAAGTTTACCTATGTCGATTCAGCAAGCAGCTTCTTTTAGTCCAGATGCTATTATTAACGGACTGAGCATTTTGACTATAGGATATTTTATTTATTTATATGATAAGAAAACAATAACAATAAAAGAGTATTGTATTTTTGAAATACTTTGTATATTAATTCCGTTAGCAAAGATTACAAATATTTTTATTGCTGGATTGAATTTATTATTACCAATGGAAAATGTGGAAAAGAAAAAAAGACTGCTAATTAAATGGGGAGCATTGGCTGTTGTGATAATAGTTGGTGGTGGATATTATTTGTATACTACAAAATTCTCTGTGAATATGGAGCAATATGCGTATTTGAAAGCTATGCATGTTAATTCAACAAAACAAATGGAATACATATTGAAGCATACGAGCAAATGGGGACGAGCATTTGTGTTATGCCTTATAAATCAATTTAGCAATACATTAGGAATGTTGAGTAGCTTTGGATGGCTAGATTATGGGTATCCGATAATAGGTGTAATAGGTACTGTTGGATTTGCCAAAGTTTGTTTTCAAGAAGAAAGTATTGAATTAAAAAAAATGGACAGATTTCTTATTTCGCTTATGGGAGTGGGAATATATACTTTTTCGTGTTTAGCACTTTACTTAAGTTGGACAACGGTTAAATCGAAAGAAATATCTGGAATGCAAGGAAGATATCTGATTCCAATGATTTTGTTATTGTCAATGTTAGGTGGAATAGGAGATAGCAAAAAAAATAAAGAAAACTATGTTGTAGATATTACGATTAGTGTGGTTATGATAGGAATGATGTTGATTGTAACTGCTATTAGATATTATTAGAAAAAGTAATAATAAATCGATTTAAAATAGGCAGAGATATAATAAGATTGTGAACAGTAAAAGAATATGCTACAATGAAAATTGTAGCATATTTTTTGTGTTTTTTAATAGTAAATGAAGGAGAAAATGGAAAATGAATTATAAGTACCATATTGATACCAAAGTATATAGAATAGAGCCATATGAAAATTATGTACGTATAACAGGATGGGGATTTGATGTAAATAATCAAAATGTAAGCTTTGCAGTAAAAATGAATGGAGAAAACGTAGAATATGAAATGAAAAGTATAAAACGTTTAGATGTAGAAAAGAAATATTCGAGAAAATGCAATGTCCCAGTAAAGAGCGGTTTTAATATAAAGGCATGTTGGCCAAAAGATAGTGAAGAATTAGAAAAACTTGAATTGTTTGTAAAAAGTGGAGAGAAAATCAACAAAATATGTAGCCTTAATAAAAAAGAAATTGATAAGATAAAAGATGATAGTACAATAGCGTATAATTTGGATTATGTAAGAATAAATAATGCAAAAATTTTGGTCGGAGGATGGACTATTTCTGATTGGGGAACCGACTATGTGAAAATTAGCATTTTGGATGAGAACAAAAAAGAAATTATTGATGATGTAAAATTGACCAGAATGTCAAGAAAAGATCTGGTAGAAGTTGGTTTTGTAGAAGAAAAAGATATTGAATGCGGATTTACAATTGAATTTCCATATGAAGAAGAAAAAACATATTATTTATCAATCGCGGATAAAAAGAAGAGAAAAAGAATTGAATTAAAACCGGAAGTTATCCGCAGAAATAATAAAGTAGAAGCTCGCAGGGGCTTTGCAAAACAATTAGTAAAATGCATCAATAAGAAAAATATAGAAAAAGGAATTAACCATATCAGAAAACATGGTGTAAAAGGACTGAAGGAATATATTGTAAGTCGTGTAAATGCATCTGCAATGCCGTACGGTGAATGGTTTGAATTAAATAAACCAACAAAAGAAGAACTTGAAAAGCAGAAAAAAGTTAAATTCGAATTCGAACCAAAGATCAGTATTATTGTTCCGACATACAAAACACCGATTAATTTCCTGAGAGAAATGATAGATTCTGTTGTTGATCAGACATATAGCAATTGGGAATTATGTATTGCTGACGGAAGCGAAGGTGATGCTGCAGTAGAGGCTGAATTGGAAAAATATGCAAAACAGGATGACAGAATTAAATATACATTACTGGAAAAAAATGAAGGAATTTCAGGAAATACGAATGCAGCGTTAGAACTGGCAACCGGTGAGTATGTAGGATTGTTTGATCATGATGATATTCTTGCACCGAATGCTTTATATGAAGTGGTAAAAGCATTACAGGAAAAAGAGTATGACATCTTATATACAGATGAAGACAAGATTACCGGAGATGGGAAAGAACATAATGATCCAAACTTTAAGCCTGATTTCAGTATGGATTTATTCTGTTCACATAACTATATTACCCATTTCTTTGTTGTGAAAACAAATATTATTAAAGAAATTGGTGGATTTAGACCAGAATATGATGGCTCACAGGATTACGATCTGATGTTCAGATGTATTGAAAATGCAGACAGCATTAAACATATTCCGATGATATTATATCATTGGAGAATACATATGAATTCTGTTGCAGGTGATCCGGCAAGTAAAATGTATGCTTATGACGCAGGAAAAAGAGCAATCGAAGATCACTTTAAACGTATAGGTGTGAAAGCTAAAGTAGAACATACAGGACTTTGGGGAATGTATCATGTGATTTATGAGACTCCGGGCAATCCACTTGTTTCGATTATCATTCCGAATAAAGATCATACAGATGACTTGGATAAATGTGTAAAATCAATTATAAATAAAAGCGAATATAAAAATATTGAATTTATCATCGTTGAAAATAACAGTACAGAAGACAAAACTTTTGCATATTATGAAAAACTCCAGAAAGAGTATGAGAATGTAAAAGTGGTCAAGTGGGAAGAGGGATTCAATTATTCTGCTATTAACAATTACGGTGTGAGCTTTGCAAAAGGAGAATATTTACTCTTCTTAAATAACGATACAGAGATGATTACCCCGACAGCTATCAATGAATTGCTGGGATGCTGTATGAGAGAAGATGTCGGTGTTGTTGGTGCAAAACTGTTATATTCGGATGATACAGTACAGCATGCTGGTGTTGTAGTAGGATTCGGCGGATATGCAGGACATGTAAATATAGGAATCCGAAGAGATGATTATGGATATATGGTCAGAGCACAGATTAACTGTAATTATAGCGCTGTTACAGCAGCCTGTATGATTACTAAAAAAGAACTGTTTGAGCAGGTTGGTGGATTCGATGAACAATTTGTTGTTGCATGTAATGATGTAGACTACTGTCTGAAAGTAAGAGAAACTGGTAAGTGGGTTGTATTTAATGCATTTTCAGAGTGGTACCATTATGAATCGAAATCAAGAGGATATGAGGATACACCAGAAAAATTAAAGCGCTTTGAGGGCGAAGTTGCAAAATTCCAGAAGAAATGGCCAGAAATATTAGAAAAAGGAGATCCGTTCTACAATCCGAATTTTCCAATTGATAAGGCTCCATTCACGTTGGGATAAATAAAAGAGAGGGAAAAAGATGAAAAGAAAAATAGCAGTTTTCTTATCTGCACTTATGCTTTGGTCAACTGTTGCGGGAAGTGTTAACGTGGTAGCTGCAGAGGTGCAGGAGAACAGTAATACAACAGTAGAAACTCAAAATGATAATGAAGATATAAACACAATATCACAGGATGATTCGGGTGTTAATTATGAAAATGAGAATAGTGATACACAGAATCAAGTTGGTAATGTAGAAGAAAATAGCACCTTAACAGATAATTCAAACGAAGAACAGCCGGTTATTAATTATCTGGCAGTAGATCAGGGATATCTGCAAAGTCCGGGGGAACAGCAGGTAGTTGTGTCGTTTGGAAAAGGAACAGAAAATATTGAACAGCCACGATTAAGCTTTCAAAAAAGTGATGGAACTGTAACAGAATTTGCATTTGGGAAAAAAGATGCAGAGTTGTTCCTGTTTTCATATAATTTTTCTGCCGAAGAAAAAGGTGTTTACAGTGCAAAGACATTTACGTATATTCTGAATGGTGTAGAGAACTCTGTTGATTTAGAAGCAATAGGTGTTAATGCAAAGTTTGGTGTAGATGAAGTGTATGAAGGCTATGAAGCTGGAAACAGTGACACAAATGCGGAACAGGCAGTAGAAGCATCGGTAGTTGATGTAGAGTCTGGAAAGTTAGTTTCTGCATCAACAGATATTGCATCAACATTGAGTGAAACGGAGTCAGCAATTTCAGCGGAAAGTCTGGAAGGAAGGACTGTAAGAAGCCGGAATAAAGTTGTAGTATTGGATCCGGGACATGGCGGAAGTGACGGTGGTGCCGCTGCTAATGGTCTGGTTGAGAAAAATCTTACTTTGAAAATTGCACAGTATTGTAAAGAAGAACTGGAAAAATATTCAGGCGTTACGGTATATATGACAAGAAGTACAGACGTTGCGGTAGGACTGGAAGAACGTGTACAGATGGCAAAAAACTGGGGAGCGGATGTATTTGTAAGTATTCATATGAATTCGGCAAGCCCGGCGGCAACAGGAGCTGAGGTATGGTATCCGAATAGTAGCTATAATTCGGAAATACATAACAATGGACAGAAGTTGGCTTCAGATATTGAAAATGAACTTGTTAGCTTGGGATTGGCAAACAGAGGTGTAAAAATACGAAATTCTGAAAGTGGTTCGAAATATTCAGATGGAAGTATTGCTGATTATTATAGCGTTATACGAAATAGTAAATTAGCAGGTTTCCCTGGAATTATTGTGGAACATGCGTTTTTAACAAATTCTGCAGATGCAGAAAAGTTGAAGCAGGAAAGCTTTATTAAGAAAGTGGGAATTGCTGATGCTACAGGAATTGCAAAGTATTTTAATTTGTCAAAAGAAGAGGATTCTGGTAAATTTACAGCATCAGTTATAAAGAAAAATGATTTTGCAAGAACATTTACGGTAAAGATAAATGGAAAGCTTTCAGATGGTGAAAGTTACAGAGTTGCTGTTTGGTCAAATAAAAACGGTCAAGATCCAAATAATTTATGGACTATAGTTAATAAGCAATCAGGAAATGATGTAGAGATTAATTATAATACCACTAATTACAAAAATGCAGATGGAATATACAATATACACATTTATAAATGTGATAAGAATGAAAAAGTAACCTGTGTACAAACAATGACCTGTAATATGTACAATAGTAGTGCAAATTGTAAAGTTCAGGATACAACAGGAGAAGAAAAAAACTTTAAGGCTTCTGCGGAAATTACAAATGTTCCAGATACGTTAAATCGAATTCAGTTTGCTGTATGGAGTGATCAAAACGGACAGGATGATTTGAACTGGTATACAGGAACAAAAAGTGGAAATGTCTGGTCAACCAATATTGCTGTAAAGAATTATAAAAGATATGGAAAATATAATGTACATGCTTATGCAGTACTGAACGATGGAACAAGTGTATTCTTAAAAGCAATGTCATTTAATGTTACGAAACCAACAGCGAAGCTTACGGTGGAAAAACAAAATGGTTCAAATGGAACAGCAGAAGTAACAATAAGTAATATCCAAAGTAAATCAGGAATAAATTCAGTGTTGGTTCCGGTATGGAGTCAGGGAAATCAAAGTGATTTGGTATGGTATACGGCTCAAAAACAGTCAAATGGAAGCTATAAGATTACAATTGATATGGGAAATCATAATTATAATGAAGGAATCTATCGAATTGCATGCTATATTGTAGACGGAAATGGAATTCAGACGGGAATTGCTTCTACTACATGTGAGATGAAACTGCCAAATACATATTTAAATGTAAAAGATACAGCAGGAACAGAAAAGGAATTTCAGGTTACCTTGGGTAATGCATCGGCGTATGGAAATATTCGTCAGGTACAGTTTGCAGTATGGAGCGTACAGGGAGGCCAGGATGATCTGATCTGGTACGGAGCAGAGAAAAAGAATGCCGGTACATGGACAAAGACAGTGAAGATCAAGGATCACAAAACACTTGGAACGTATAATGTACATGCATATATTACATTGGCAAACGGAAGTGTGAAGACGAAAACAACGACCTTCAATGTAAGTAGGCCAACAGCGGGAATCAGTGTGTCTGAATATAACGAGAGCAGTGGAAACTTCAATGTAACGATAAATAATATTAAGTCAGTATCTGGTGTAGAGGCTGTGATGGTTCCTGTTTGGTGTGCAAGTGACCAAAGTGATTTGGTATGGTATCAGGCAACAAAAATTAATAGTACAACATACAAAGCTACTGTGAATATAGCAAATCATAAAAAGCATGCGGGAACATATAAAATAAATGTTTATTTGGAAACTGGAAACGGAATGCAAGTAGGAATTGGTGGCTGCACGCAGGAAATAAAAAATACAGGATTATATACAATAATGGGACATTCGGATGTAACGATTGCTCAGATGGTTACATATTATAAAAAGAATAATCTGACATATGATCAGTATTCGGGTCGCTTAAGTCAATATAATGGAGTATTGGCAAAAGGAGGAGCTGCTAATATAGAAACCTATTGTACAATTTTTAAGCAAGAAGCAGAAGCAGAAGGTGTTCGTGTAGAGGTTGCATTTGCACAGGCTATGCTAGAAACCGGATTTTTAAAATTTGGTGGGGACGTAAAACCTAATCAGTATAATTTTGCCGGCATAGGTGCAACAGGAGGTGTTCCGGGAAACGAATTCAGTGATGTACGCGAAGGAATTAGAGCACAGATACAGCATTTGAAATGTTACGCAAATGATGTAGCATTGAATAACCCATGTGTTGATCCACGATGGGGGAGTTGGTTGAGAAATAAGGCGCCTTATGTACAATGGTTAAGTAAAGCGAACAATCCATATGGAATAGGTTGGGCTACAGATGCGGGATATGCGGAGAAGTTATTGAATATGATAAAAAATTTAAAGACATGTTAAAAGAAATGTCTTGTAAAATGCAAGTAAAGCATTTTACAAGACATTTTTTGTTTTCAAACATGGAAAAAGATGATATGATTATTTTATAAAATCTGAAAATATTTTTATTCAGCAAATATTTTTAGAATTCGAGGAATGAAAGGTGAAAAAGAGGTGGCTGTATGAAAAAAAGATTGATTGCTATTGCAAGCTTAATGTTTTGCTTGGCAGTTGGAACTGTAGTTAGTTATGCTGATGCACCTGATGATGAAAAAGGACAGGTAGTTGTTGGCGAAAGTGTGACAGATGAGGATATTGGTTATGTGCAGAAGCAAGAACAGATAACAGCGAATGATGGATTACAGGAACAGGAAACTGTACAAGTGGATAAGGCTGCTATAACTGGCAAGGTGACGATAGAAGATATTGATGAAACGGATGGAACGTTTTCAATTATATTATCTGATTTACAGAATAAGGAAAAGATAAGCCAAGTGTTGATGGCTGTCTGGTGTGATACAAATGGGCAAGATGATTTGCAGTGGTTTATTGCAACAAAAAATGATAAAAATCAATATGTAGTAAGAGACAGTGTGGCTAATCATAAATATCAGTTAGAAAAATACAATGTGGGTGTGTATGCAATTAATACTGATGGTATGCAAATTGGTATTGCCGGAACATCTTTTGAGTTTGAAAAAAAGGATGTCGAAACTGAGATTAAACAAAATGCAAAAGACAGATTACAAATAGACATTAACGTGGATAATGTGAGAATACCGGGAGGCATTAAAAACGTATTAATACCTGTATGGAGTGATATAAATGGACAGGATGATTTGATTTGGTATACATCTAAAAAATTAGATGAAAATCATTATTCGTTAACTGTAGATATTCGTAATCATAAAGGATTGGGGAAATATAATGTTCACGTTTATGGAGAAACCAAAACGGGGAATTTAATTAAATTAGGAATGTCAGAATTTTTTGTCAATAATCCAGAGATTGGAACAATAAAAGTTGAGGATAAAAATCAGGAAAGTGGTACATTTTTAATAAGATTATCAGATATTAAAAATGCGGAATATATTGATAATATAATGGTTCCAGTATGGAGTGACGTGAATGGACAGGATGATCTAGTTTGGTATACGGCCAAGAAAATGTCGGATAGCGATGAATATGTGGTAGATGTGAACATAAAGAAACACAAATATTCTCTTGGAAAATATAATGTTGGTGTTTATATTACAGATGTGACGGGAAGACAATATGGTGTAAGCAGTCTGGAAACTGAAATGATGTTAAGACAGGGAAGCATAGACATCAAAGAAAAAGATGGATTAAATTATCTTGTGACCATAAAAGATTTTGAAGTTCCGGGTGGAGCGACAAGTGTTTTGGTTCCGATATGGAGTGAGGTCAATGGACAAGATGATTTGATTTTTTCATGTCCTGCCCCCGGAGCTCATTGTTGTTCTGGCAGTATGCATCAAGAAGTTCTATGTACAGATCTTTTGGAAGAAAATGTTCTGTCAGGTGTCCGACAAGGCAATATTGGTTCTGGGAGATCAGGGTCTGTTCATACTCGAAACGGTGAATCATTTCAGGAATGGTTGTTTTGCGGAGTAG
>OFMC01002838.1_pt1 | contig 10418 bp, 5 predicted proteins | sample 1541271 | NCBI WGS metagenome assembly OFMC01 (sample SAMN04209252, study PRJEB22552) | human gut metagenome | biome: gut; material: feces | host: Homo sapiens | place: USA: Oklahoma | reverse complement strand
GATACCGGATAAAAATCCGATAAATCCCATGGCAAACATCTGCCATGGCGTCCAGGGACCCTGACCGAACAGGAAGTTGCTGACCAGCATGGTCATCGATCCAACCAAAAAGCCAGCCTCTGCTCCAAAGGCGATTGCCGATATGATCACGATCGCGATGATCGGCTTAAAGCTCGGCGTCATAAAGAAAGCCGCTCTTCCGGCAGTGGCCAGTGCGATCATGGTTGCCAGCACAACCAGTTCTCTGACTTCCGGTTTTCTTCCTTCAAATGCCATAAAAAACGGCAGCAATGCATAAAGCACGATCACCAGGCTGATCAGATAATATTTTCTCGGACCAAACACCCGATCGATCCAGTCTGCCAGTGCACTTTGATCTGTCAGCCAGAATCCGGCTGCAATGGTAAGAGGAATTGCCACCAGAAGCAAAAACAGACTGACTCTGGTCCGTTTTGACAGGCGTTTCTTTTCCTGTTGTTTATAGCCTTCGGTGTCTGCCTCAAACATATCATCATCGATCACAACATCACCGGCTCCGCCTTCGCCCATCAGATCTTTGGCAAAATCTGCGATTGCCTTTGTCTTTTTGCCTTTTGGCACGAAGGTGCGTTTCAGCTTCGCTGCGATCGTATCTTCCTCTGCTTCCGGCGATTCATAAAACTGCTTCAGAAATTCTTTTGTTTCCTGTTCTCTTTCCATATTCCCGGCCTGCACTCCCTGTATCTTCTCATTTTTCATCTTTTTTTGCATATCACACACCTGCTGTCATCCAAAAGAGCTTCCGCAACATCTGCTGCCGTCACTGCCATCGGAAAATATTTACGTGCCATCCTGTTTGCCGCTGTCGTATAGAAGTTATTTCCGGCAAAGAAAGATTTTGGTGTACCGCTCGCCGCAATATTTCCGTCAAAGAACAGACCGCAGCGATCCGCATAAGATGCACAGAACTCGATATCATGCGAGATCATAAAGATAGTGATCCCGTGAGCTTTGAGCTTCTTTAAAATGTCTCCCAGTTCCTGTTTATATTCTGCATCCAGCCCCTTCGTTGGTTCATCCATCAGAAGAAGCCTCGGCTGCAACAGCAGAACCTTAGCCAGTGCAAGACGCTGCTGTTCTCCACCGCTTAAATCATACGGATGACGGTCAAGCAGTCCTTCCAGTCTGGTCAGACTTACGATTCCCTCGATTGCCTCTGCCTTCCTCATATTGGCAGTGTATTCGGAAGATTTCTTCTCCTTTGCCCCACCGATGATAGAATACAGATCCTCCCTGACTGTCTTCTTGATAAACATGCTCTGGGGATTCTGCGGCAGCACGCCCAGATACCCTCTGTAAAGCTGGGTATCCGTATACCTGCGGATATCAGTCCCATTCAGGAAAATCTTGCCCCTGTAGGGAGCACGAACACGACTGATCAGCGATAAGGTCGTACTTTTCCCCGTTCCGTTTCCACCGACAAGCGCATAAAATTCTCCCTGCTTTACTTCCAGGTTCAGATCCTGCACAACATCCTTTCCGTCTTTTTCATAACGAAACCACACATCCTTTACCTCAATAGCCGGTGGCATAGAGCTTTTGGAACCAGGCAGCAGTTTATCTCTGACTGTATTCAGCTTTTTTTGCAGTTTTTGTTTATTTTTACAAAAATAACTTTCTTCACAAACAGAAACTGTATCAGAAGCTGCTGCCATCACCTGTGTGATCCAGTTCCTTCCCTCTCTTACAGTCAGCGGACATGGCAGATTATTTTCTACCTCTGCATAGACCTGCATGGGAACCGGCATGGACAGAAACATTCCATGATGTTCCCTCTTCAGGAACTCACCGATCTCCCGTGGCGCCCCCTGCGTGAGCAGACTGCCCTTATCCATCACATATACCCTGTCCGCCCACGGAATGACATCCTGCAGCCGGTGCTCCGTCAGAATTATGGTAGTGCCGATATCCCGGTTAATCTTTCTCACCGTTTCCAGAAAATCAGAAGCCGCGATCGGATCAAGCTGAGAAGTCGGCTCATCCAGAATCAGAAGTTTCGGGTGCATAGCCATGATCGCCGCCAGGTTTAAAAGCTGCTTCTGCCCTCCGGACAGCTCCGAGACATTCTTATAAAACCACTGATGAATCCCGAAATAGCTTGCCATCTCTGCCACTCTCAGACGAATCGTAGGCGTATCATATCCCAGACTTTCCAGACCAAATGCAAGCTCATGCCACACCTTATCTGTCACGATCTGATTTTCGGGATTTTGCAGTACATAGCCAATTTCCTGGCTCTGCTGCCGGTGGCCGACTTCCTTCAAATCCCGCCCATAATAACAGATTTTCCCGGAACTGCTGCCAAAAGGAGCCAGATCCGACTTCAGCTGGCGAAGCAGCGTACTCTTGCCACAGCCACTCTTACCGCACAGCACATTAAAGGTACCCTCCTCCACATCCAGTGACACATGAGACAGTGACTCCCTGCTGCCATTCGCATAACGGAAGGAAAAATCTCTCACTTCTATTATCTTCATCTCGCTTCTCCTTCCATATCTTCATAAATCTTTCTGTAGGTCACTGCCATCTCTCCCTGTACGTGGCTTCTGCTTTTCTTCATGGCAGATTCCTCACACAGATCCAGAATCAGCGGCAGAAAACAGAACACACCAAAGCTGACAAATGTGACAGCAGCCAGCAGCGGACTGCACGACTGCTTCGGAACCCTTCCGAAAACAGTAAAACCGGCAAGCAGGATTCTGGGATTGTACTGTGCAAAAGTAGCTCCCCGGTAACATCCATATCCGAAAATCACACAAAGCCCGACAAGCATAGTTCCCAGTAGTTTATCCCTTCTGTTAAAACGGTAAATAGAAAAAGCCGTACGTCCTCTTAACCCATAGCCACGGCTTTTCATGGAATCAGCCGTCTCAATCGCATTTTCCAGTGCCCATGTGACAAGAATGGACACCATATTTAACGCATAACGGATCTTCTTAAACCATTTGCCATTGCTCACATCCATCCCCACGCATTTCTGTCCATTGCGGATCACCTTCAGCTGGGCCATAAAGTGAGGCACAAACCGAAGCGCCATAGACAGCATCAGAGACATCGCAGGGATAATCCTGCCAAAAAGATAGATAAATTTATCACTTGTCATGATCTGGTTATAGCAGGAGAACCACAAAATCATAATAAAAAGTACACATCCCAGAACGATTCCATATACCATTGCCTCCAGCGTAACCCAGTTTCCGCTGCTTTCTATATAAAGAAGCGGTGTGACTCCGTAATGGTTAAACATCGGGTTTAAGAGTGCCACGATAAGGAGACTCGGTAGCGTCAGAAGAAAATTGATTTTCAGAACCTTCTTTACTCCGTTAAGCCACATGGAGTAAGCTGTGGCAGCCACAAAAGAGACTGCCAGGTAAACCGGGTGCTGGATAAACATGGTAAACCCCAGCACCACGGCAAAATAAAAGAAATTTAAAACAGGATGGCACCTGGAAAAAGCATCAGTCATAATACTGATCCCCCACATCCCTGCCAAGATTGCAGGTATAACGCCATTCTACCGTATCGCCGTCCTCCAGCGTATATTTCGAGCAGCCATAATTCGGATACCAGCCGTTGACACAGTACATCCATCCGGAATCCTTGCCACAGTCAAACTCATACAGGTTATTGATACCGGATACATAATAACTGTTATACATAGGTGTCCACTCCGACTCCATCTGAATACTGGCCTGATTACATACACGCTTCAGCACATCAAATACCGTCTCCCCCTCATAGAACTCCACCTCCGAAGGATACAGGATCCAGCCGTCCGCAGGCACAAATTCTGCCTTGGACTCTTTCAGATCATCCCAGTTATTCAGGATCGTAGAACACTCGATAGAGAAAGTACAGGTCATGGCTGTATCTGAGCTGTCATCGCCACCGGAAGTGTCTGTATTGCCTGTTCCATCGCCGGAAGAGTCTGTCTGTCCGGAACTGGTATTTCCATCTGTGCTGGACTGACCGCCAGAACTTCCAGTGGAATTTTCACCGTTTTGTGTATCCTTATTATCAGCAGTGCCCTTGGATTTGTCATCGGATTCATCCGTAGATTCACCTGTGGTAGAACCGCCGATCAGATAGAAATCTCCTCCTGTCTTAGTCACGTTAAAGGTAAGTGTTGTGCGCTCTGTTTTTTTCTTTCCGGTTTCTCTGGTAGTAATCTTTGCAGTATCAAGCTGATAAAGCTTTCCATCTTCTTCCAGACAGTAAAGAACCTTATCCGCGTCCCATTTTTCTTTCAGATTCAGGGTCAGCTTCGCAGGCGCTGCCAGATTCATCTTCTCCAGTGTGACTTTCAACGCATAAGGCGCATCATTGGCAAGCTTCTTTACCTCTTCTGTTCCATCTTCACTGCACTGTACCAGAAGTTTTTGCTCCACCGGATTCTGAATCTGGCTTCCATTGTAAGTCCATTTATAACTGATCCCGCTGTCCGTTTTTCCGGTAAAATAATACTTTTCGTCCTTTCCGGCGATCGTTTCCATCTGTGCCTGGGTGATGATTCCGTCCTCAGGAAGCTTTGTTTTCTGCTTCAAAGGTTCCACATCTGTATCAGAATCTTCCTCCGTGCTGTTTAAGATCTCAGCTCCTTTTTCGGAAAGCTGTGTCATGCCGTCATCCCCGCCGCCACAACCTGAGAGCGAACTTACCCCCAGAAACAGTGCAAGCCACAGGGCAAGTCCCTTTTTCTTTATCCTCATTTCTTCTTCCTCCGCTTCTTAATAAGAGCCCTCACTCCGGCCTTAATGCCGCTGCCTGCCAGTCCTCCCGCCAGAGCACCGCCTGCCGCAAAACCAAAGATCATACCATATTCTTTCTTCTTTGAGGTCAGACTTCCGGTTCCACTCTCCCCGGCAGTTTCCTGATATCCATCCTCACCGGTATCCATCTGTGAAGTCTCTTCCGACTCTGTATAAGGCTCTGCTTCGAAATCCCAGCCGCCGGAATTCTTATCCTTTGATGACTTACTGTTCTTTGATTTACTGTTTTTAGAATCCTTTGAACCGGAGCCACTATCCTTTCCTGAGCTTTCGGAACCCGTGGAGCTTTTGCTGCCGGAAGACTTACCACCCAGAGATTTCCCGGATCCACCCGGCGTTTTCGTATTGCCGCCTGACGGTGTTGTGGCAGGAACCGGCGTCGGGGTAGGAATCGGCGTGGGTTCTTTCAGACCGGTACCGGAACCATCTCCCTTGCCACCTTTTTTGATACTCACATCTGACATATCATAAAGGCTCGTCTTGCCATCCTTCAGGCGCTGGTAGGCAACCAGTGCGTAATATCCCTGCTCCGTAGCCATCCCGTCCAGAGTGCCTGCTGCCGCCCCGCCGTTATTTCCGGCACCCGCCTTTACATGCATAAATCCACTTCCATCGATATGATAGGAAAGAAGATTCTCTATTGTCCAGTGGCCGCCCTTGATGAAACGCGAATCCGTCTCCGGGTCAATCCCAAGGCTGCATAAAGCCGTGATGATCTGTGCACAGGACTCCTCTGTCTCCACACCCATCGTGGAATATCCACCGCTGTCGTTCTGCATTTCCGACAATTTATTCAGCCCTCTGTCAATGGCAGCAGTCACATTCTCATAACCTGATTTATGATAATACGGTGCCAGCGCCTGCAGTGTCATGCCGGTAATATCAGAATCCGCATTACTTCCCATCAGCGTCCATCCGCCACCCGGGAGTTCACTCTGCAGCAGGAAATTCACCAGCGCAGATTCCGAATTCTGCTCCTTCGCAGACGGGTTCTCCGGGAAAGAATATTCCGGGTGGCAGTTAAGGGCAAGGAGTGCCCAGATCGGACCGTTTAATCCCTGTTCCTTCACAAGGCTGAAATCAGAGATATATTGAAATAGATTGTAACCACCCACATTGCGGGCATCCTTCCCCTCTGAGGTCAGGACCAGGATTCTCTTGGAATACTCTGTATATTTGGAAGTATTGGTAAGGATTCCCTTCTTTTCCTCGATATAATTTGCCGTGTGATTATAATAGGTAGAGAAATATTTCTCCTTCAGGCTTAAACCGCCTCTCGCCAGTCCAAGCACATACCATTCGCTGCCAACAGAAGGATTGGTATCTGTTGCACGCATATAGGCGCTGGTCTCTGCCATAACCTGACTGACCGATTTCTTCAGGGCATTTGCTCCCTGCATGACCGTTACCTTACAGGAGGCCGTCATTTCCGGATGTTGTGTTACAGAAGCGGTAATCGTAGCTTTGCCATTCTTTACTGCTGTGACAACTCCCTTTTTGCTTACTTTCGCAACAGAAGTGTCACTGCTTTTCCATGTCACTGTATACTCTTCCGTAACCGATTCCGGTACCGGGACCACCTTCAGGGTGTATTTCTGCCCCCGGTTGATCTTAACGGATTTACTGTTAAGAGAGATTCCCTGAAGTCCTGCGGGGAAGTCAGCAATGATCAGATGGTTTAAAGTTCTGGCACTGTCCAGATAGAAGCGGTTATCTTCTGTCGTCTGAGGGGTCAGTTCCATAAACGAATCCCCGGTACTTCTAAGAACCCTCGGTTTCGTCAGACTCTCATATCCATCCGGGACAAGAAATGTCAGAGAGATCATCGTCATTGGCTGATAGTTTTCTCCTGTACGGATATCCGTATAGGAAATATTTATATCATAAAGAAGCTGTGGAAGAGTCCCCGGATATGCTTCGGAGAGCTCCTGTATAGTCTGTTCCTGATCCGGGTTCTCCTGCACATGGGTCTGCACATACCAGGGATTTCCCGTGGCGGTCACTCCACTGTCAGAAGAAATCAGTGCCGCAATACGGTTTCGGACAGTTTCAAGAGCCTCTTTGACTCCGGCATCAATTTCTGCCTGCTCCTCTTCTGTCAGACTGTCATAGGTGTCACTGGCAAGAAAGAACTTCGAGACCGTTTCTGAGGACAGATCAATTTCTTCGAGCGCCGCTGCTTCCTGAATACAGGAAATCATGGCTGGTATATCCAGCTTTTCTTCACCGGCTTCATTATTTTCTTCTTCATTTCCGGCCGCGCCATCGTCTGTCTCTGACTGAGATGGTTCGGTGTCAGACTGGAATTCATTCGCAGTTTCTCTGTCGTCAGAATCATCATGCTGTACAGGGACAGAAGTTTCTTCTGCCTCCCCGTGTATCTGCTCAGCCGGTGGCATCTGGGCTGCGGGTACAGGACATGCGGTCACAGCAATTCCTGTACTGAGAAGCAGTGCCATCCATTGTTTATTCATTTGTTTCCTCCGCGTTTTTAATCTAAAAAATTACATCCGGGTAAAATAGCACCCGCAATTCCTGAAATTACAAAATGACAGATGACTCTCCCCCTGTCATATAGCAGGTAGAAAGGACATCTGCCTTATTTTTTTGTATCATTCTTTCCAAATTTTGCAGCAATTATCAGAGCGATTATTACATTTATCAGAAAATTCCATCCATAAGTATCTTTCCATATGTTTAACAGGCAGCTCAAATCTGAAATTTTATTGTGGAATATAAATTCTCTTGATATAAATATAGCTGCCAGGCTCGCCAAAAACATTAATGAAATAGTCAGCAAAAATATTTTTATTTTATTCATATATATAAATTATACAGGATAGGAATCTGTAGACATTTTATATTCAGAAACTAATTTTGTTCTTGCTGAATCTGAATATATCGATATAATCACGCGCAATTTTGAACCATACATAGCTGTAATTGAAGTACCATATCCCTTTTTTTTGAATTTACTGTAATGTTCCTCTATACAATCACTCGCATAAGAAGAAATTCCCGCTCCAATTGCACTTCCTGCTATAGCTGCTCCTTCACCTCCGCAAGATCCAATTGCTGTTCCAGTTGCAGTTAACACAGCACTACATAATGCCTTTATAGTTTTCTTTTCGGTAGATACATTAAATGAAAAATTATACTTAGCGCGCTTCCATTGATTAAATTCCCGTGATTCATAATTATCAGCGCTTACAATATTTACATTGCTATCATTTGCATATACAGTAACTGTAAAAATTTGCAAAATCATACATAAAATTATAATTATAAATGCTTTTTTCATTCTCTTATCTTCTTTTGGGGTATGCAGTGTGTTGATAACACACTGCATACTGATTTTATTATTTAACAGTTACTTTTTTAATCTTTGAGAAAGAGCCATAAACTGCTTTTCCGTTTACTTTTCTGTAAGCACGTACTTTATAGTAACGGGTCTTTCCGGTGAGGAGGCTCTCGTCTGTCGCACCTGTACCTTTGGTGATCTTTATGCGGGTATAGGTACCATTTTGGGAATCGCTGGCATATACCTGATAGCCATCGGCACCCTTTACCTTACTCCATTCAAGCACTGCTGTCTTTGAAGTTGAGCCTGCGGACAGGGTCGGAGCAGAAAGTACTGCCTTTGCTTTCTCTGTTGCTGAATAGCTTCCGTATACTTTCTTTCCGCTTACATTGCGGTAAGCACGTACTTTGTAATAATAAGTCTTACCGGTAACTGCTTTCTTATCTAGGAATGTAACTGCGCTGTTCTTTGCAGTGGAACCAATCGCTGTATACTTGCCATCCTTTGAAGTGGAACGGTATACTCTGTATCCATTTGCACCGGAAACCTTATTCCATGTTACGCGGATCGTACTGTAGCTTTCAGAATTTGCCGTAGCAATCTTTACTTTGCCAAGTCTGGCTTTTCCTGCAACACCATCTTTGTCATAGCTGCTTACAGTCATCTCGCCCCATGCGTAAGAGTACGCCTTAACAGTATAATAATAGGTTGTTCCTGTAACTGCTTTCTGATCCTTATAGGAAATATCTGTTACCCGGGATGCGATCTTCTTCCATCCGCTGTCTGCTGTTCTGCGGTATACCATGTATCCGTCTGCGTTATCCACGCTGCTCCAGCTGATCTGGACAGTCTTATAGTTGATTGCCTTTGTCTGAAGATCTGCAGGCATATCTGCCTTAAATGCACCCTGTTTGCCCGCAAGTTCAATGTGGTAATCTGCCACGATCGTCTTGATCAGCCCTAACTGCTTCGCATTCCACATATAGGACTTGCCTTCCACACTCATGCCGTCGATCAGCTTCTGAAGTGCTGCAAGCTCTGCTTCTACATTTGCAATGTTCTCTTTGGTAACAGCAGTCGGAAGATTGCTGATCCACTCATCTGCCTGCTGTGCATCTGAAATGTCCTTACCTGCCTTGTCAGCCTGTGCCGTCAGTGCTGCGATAACCTCTGCAAAAGTCATCTCCTGACTGCCGACTTTGACTTTCAGGCCTGCCATGGCATCTTCCTGTCCCTGATAATCCTTAGCATAACGGTCAAGGAAAGCCTTAACATCTGCGTAGGAATCTCTGTCTACCGGGTGATCTTTTACTGTTGCATAAATCTGTGCTGCTTCATCTGCGAAGAACTGCTGATATGCACTCTGGCCTTTCTCATAAGTCAGTGCCATGGCAAGAAGCTTCTCCATATTCTCAACCAGTGCGGTGTTCTCGCTTCTGAATTTCTTCTCTTCTGTTTCTGTTAATCTGTCATAAGCATTCTTGGCTTCTGCAATCTGTTTCAGCTCTGCTTCTGTAAGTTCACGCTTAGAGGTATCACCTGCTGCCGGAACTTCTTCATCAGAGGAGAAATCAACATCTGTCTGGACATCTTCAGTATCTTCAGCTGATTCTGCCTGAGGGATATCCACTGTCTCAGCTGCCTGCTCATCAACTTCATCACTGCTGAATGCGTCCGCACTTCCATCTGAGAAATCAGATCCCTCAGACTGTGCCGGTACCGCCTGTTCCTCTTCAACAGAAGCTGCCTCCTGTGCTGATGGAACTGTAGTCGGCTGAGGTGCCTCATATCCTCGTACTGTCTGCGCATCCGGGAGTGCTTTAAGCATTGCCTTGAGCGCATCGGCTTTCAGCTGGTAAATATAACCTTCTGCTTTCTCCAGAGAAGCTGTATTTGTAACCTGGGCTTTCTGCTGGTCATCAAGCGTATCATACAATGCTCTTGCATTTACCACATAAGCCTTCCAGTCATTCCAGATTTTCTCTGTCGGAACATTGTTATTCTTCTCTGTCAGTCTCAGAGGTCCGTCAGAAAGAGCACCTGAAGATGAAGTAGTGATATTCAGTTCATCGATAAAGGAGATCACATAAGCAACCTTCTCATCCGTACTCTGTCTGCTGATAAACAACTCCGCTTTTTCAAGCTCTGCATAGTTTGTCACACGCTTCTTCTGATCTGCTGTCAGGGCATCATAAGCCGTTCTGGCTTCCACTACAAGAGCCTGTTTCTTCAGATAATTATCGGAAGTAACCTCGCCGATTGCCTTGATCTTATCAACAACTGCAGCCGCAGCCTTCAGATCAGGAATC
>OFMC01002835.1_pt1 | contig 10433 bp, 5 predicted proteins | sample 1541271 | NCBI WGS metagenome assembly OFMC01 (sample SAMN04209252, study PRJEB22552) | human gut metagenome | biome: gut; material: feces | host: Homo sapiens | place: USA: Oklahoma | reverse complement strand
TGTCGGGGATGTTTGAGTCCGTCAACAACCAGGTTGGCGAGATAGCAACCTCCGTTGGCATGACCCCGGCGAATTTTTCGCCGGGTGTCTTTGCCATGGTACGAAACATCTCCGAGTCAGTGATTATCCCAATCGCAGGCTTGATTCTGACCTTCATTGCCTGTTATGAGCTAATTCAGATGATTATTGACCACAACAATCTGGCAAATTTTGAAACCTGGATCTTCTTCAAATGGGTGTTCAAGACTTTTGTTGCGGTCATGTTAATCACAAACACATTCAATATCACGATGGCTGTGTTTGATGTGACACAGCACGTTATAAACGCAAGCGCCGGTATCATATCCGGAAATACTGCCATAGATGCTTCGGCATTGGAAACAATGGAAGAAACGCTGATGGCAATGGATTTGGGTCCTTTGCTCGGCTTGTTCCTGCAATCCTTTATCGTGCAGGTCACGATGTCCGCTTTGGCAATCATCATCTTTGTGATCGTCTACGGTCGAATGATTGAAATTTATCTGATGGTCAGCCTTGCCCCGATTCCGCTTTCCACTTTTGGAAACAGAGAACAGAGCAATATCGGACAGAATTATCTGCGTTCGCTGTTTGCAATCGGATTCCAGGGATTCCTGATTATGATCTGCGTGGGCATTTATGCGGTGCTGATTCAGTCTATCGCATTCAGTGATGACATCATCGGTTCTATCTGGGGTGTTATGGGCTACACCGTCCTTTTGTGCTTCACCCTGTTTAAGACTGGTTCGCTTGCGAAGGGTGTATTCAGCGCTCACTAAGGGAAGGAGGAAATTGTTTGGCAGCGTATATTCCCGTACCTCGTGACCTGACGAGGGTAAAAACAAAAGTGTTCTTCAATCTGACGAAACGGCAGTTACTTTGCTTTGGTGCGGCGGCGCTCATCGGAGTGCCGATTTTCTTTCTGGTCAAAGCAACCGGAAATGTGAGCCTTGCAGCACTGTCCATGATGATCGTCATGTTACCGTTGTTCTTTCTGGCAATGTATGAAAAGGATAGTCAGCCGTTGGAAGTGGTTGTAGAACACTTCATTCAGACCAAATTCGTTCGTCCCAAGGTTCGCCCTTATCAGACGGACAACTATTATGACGCTTTGATGCGTCAGTACAAACTGGAAAAGGAGGTTGAACGAATTGTTTTTCAAAAAGAAGCCACAGGCAAGAAACATCAAAATGCCTGCAAATCTGAATCGGAAGCAGCAGCGAGAAATTAAAGCTGTTGTGGAACGGGCAAAGAAGGACAACGGTATTCCGCAGACTGCACAGCAGTCCATTCCCTTTCAGAGAATGTTCCCGGATGGCATCTGCCGTGTCACTGACAGTTATTACACCAAGACCATTCAGTTTCAGGACATCAACTATCAGCTGGCACAGCAGGAAGATAAGACTGCCATCTTCGATGAGTGGTGCAGTTTCCTGAATTTCTTTGACAGCTCCATTCACTTTGAGCTTTCCTTTATGAACCTGAGTACCGATGCTGAAAGCTTTGAAAAGAGTATCCGTATCCCGTTCAAGAAGGACAGCTTCAATCCCGTCCGTGCCGAGTATAGCCAGATGCTGAAAAAGCAGTTGGCGCAGGGCAACAACGGCTTGACCAAAACCAAGTACCTGACATTCGGCATTGAAGCCGAATCCATGCGGCAGGCAAAGCCGAGACTCAACCATATCGAAAACGATCTGCTCAATAACTTTCGGCGTTTGGGTGTCATTGCCACTACCATGAACGGCAAAGAGCGGCTGCATCTGATGCACTCTATGTTCCACATGGGTGATAATGATAAGTTCTTCTTCGATTGGAAGTATCTTGTGGAATCCGGGCTGTCCGTAAAGGACTTCATTGCTCCGACGGCGTTTGCCTTTAAGACCAACCGCACCTTCCAGATGGGCAGTATCTTCGGTTCGATGTCTTATCTGGCAATTACGGCATCAGACCTGTCTGATCGTATGCTGGCGGATTTTCTGGATATGGAATCCACGCAGATCGTGACCATGCACATCCAGTCGGTTGACCAGACTGCGGCGATTAAGACCATCAAGAGAATCATCACCGAGCTTGACCGTTCCAAAATCGAGGAACAGAAAAAGGCTGTGCGTTCTGGCTATGACATGGACATTATCCCATCTGACCTTGCTACCTATGGTAAAGATGCGAAGTCACTTCTGAAAGAATTGCAGAGCCAGAATGAGCGAATGTTCATGGTGACATTTCTGGTGCTGAACACCGGGCGCACCGAGCAGGAACTGGAGAACAATGTGTTCCAGGCACAGAGCATCGCCCAGAAGCATAACTGCAATCTGCGTCGTTTGGATTTTCAGCAGGAATCCGGACTGATGAGCAGCCTGCCTTTGGCACAAAACCTGATTGAGATTCGTCGTGGCCTGACTACCAGTTCCACGGCTATTTTTGTGCCTTTCACCACGCAGGAGCTGTTCCAGAATGGTGGAGAAACGCTCTATTACGGGCTGAATGCTCTGTCGAACAACCTTATCATGGTGGACAGAAAGAAGCTCAAGAACCCCAACGGACTGATTCTGGGTACTCCCGGTTCCGGTAAATCCTTTTCCGCAAAGCGTGAAATCACCAATGCGTTCCTGGTTACGGATGACGATATTATCATCTGCGACCCCGAAGCGGAATATGCGGCTCTGGTTCACAAGTTCAATGGTCAGGTGGTAAAAATCAGCTCCTCCAGTACCAACTATATCAACCCTATGGACATCAACCTGAACTACTCTGAGGATGACAACCCGGTAGCACTGAAAGCTGATTTTATCCTGTCCCTCTGTGAGTTGATTATGGGCAGTAAGGATGGCTTGCAGCCTATCGAAAAGACGGTTATCGACCGTTGTGTGCATCAGATTTACCAGAGATATTTCGACAATCCTGCCCCTGAGAATATGCCGATCCTTGAGGATTTGTATGATGCCCTTCTGAAACAGGACGAAAAGGAAGCCCACCATGTAGCGACCGCCTTGGAAATCTATGTTAAGGGTTCTCTGAAACTGTTTAACAACAGAACCAATGTGGATATTCAGAATCGTCTGGTGTGCTTCGACATTAAGGAGCTGGGCAATCAGCTGAAAAAAATCGGTATGCTGATCGTTCAGGATCAGGTCTGGGGGCGTGTAACTGCCAACCGTTCTGCCGGTAAATCGACCAGATATTATATTGACGAGTTCCATCTGCTTCTGAAGGAAGAACAGACGGCAACCTATTCCGTAGAAATCTGGAAGCGATTCCGTAAATGGGGCGGCTTGCCGACCGGTATTACTCAGAATGTCAAAGACCTGCTTCGTTCCCCGGAGATTGCCAACATCCTCGAAAACTCTGATTTCATCTATATGCTGAATCAGGCAAGCGATGACCGAAGTATTCTGGCACAGCGGTTGAACATTTCGCCGCATCAGCTGTCCTATGTAACCAACTCCGGTGAGGGCGAAGGACTTCTGTTCTATGGCAATGTGATTCTGCCGTTCATTGACCGATTCCCGACAGATCTGGAACTGTATCGCATTATGACCACGAAGTTAAACGAGGTGGCACAGGAAAAGGAGGCGTAATGTATGGCGAAAAGACCTACACGACTCCGTTTTACCGAAGATGACCTTGCAGATTTGTCTGACAGGCAGCTTTATAAGCAGGCAGGGAATGGCGTGACAGTGAATGTTGTTGAAGCCATCGGCAGAAACCTGAAAGCCGTAGATGAAGAATTAAAGCTGGAGGATTCCGTTTATGCCTATTGACCTCCGGGATCAGTATTTCGGTACGGAGATTGAGATGACAGGTATCACCCGGCAGCGTGCGGCACAGGTGGTGGCAGAGATGTTCGGTACGGACTATTATCATCGGATTTCGTATGACTCGTGGTGTGTGCGCGACCAACAGGGAAAGGAATGGAAGTTCTCCAGTGATGGAAGTATCATTACGGAGAGAAAAGTAAGAGGTCTTAAAACGTGTGCGGATGGAGAATTTGCCACAGAAATGGTAAGCCCGAAACTGGAATATTCCGAAATGGGAAAGCTGCAGGAAGTTGTCCGGTGTCTGCGCCATCATGGGGCATTCGTCAATAGCTCCTGCGGCCAGCATGTCCATGTGGATGCATCCAAGCATACGCCGAGAAGCCTGAAGAACGCCATGACAATCATGTATTCGAAAGAGGATATCCTGTTCAAGGCATTGAGAGTGCAGACTTCCAGGGAACGGAATTATTGCCAGAAGGTGCGTCCTGCCGTGCTGGAAAAGATCCGGAAGATGCCGAACAGCACGATCACAATGGAAAAGTTTAAGAGAGCATGGTATGAGGGTAGTGATGGCAGTGATGAACATTACAACTGGTCAAGATATTATGCTTTGAACCTGCATGCGGTGTTCTTGAAAGGGACATTGGAGTGGCGGTGTTTTGAAAGCACGCTCCATGCAGGGGAGGTGCGGGCAAACATTACGCTTGCACTGGCAATCTCGGCACAGGCGATCAACCAGAAGTGTACGCAGATGAGGAAAACGGAAATATCAGAAAATCTTGCATTCACATTCCGGACGTTCCTTTTAAGGCTTGGCCTGATCGGACCTGAGTACAAAAATGTCCGGGAACATCTTTTGAAGAATCTGGAAGGTGACCGGGCATGGAGGTATGACAAAAGCCAGTATGCCTGCCTGCAGCAAAGAAACCGGGAGCAGGAAACCCGGTAACATGACAATTGAATATGAAAGAAATAAAACCAGCCGGATAGAAAATCACATCTTTCCGGCTTACTTTTTTGAAAGGATGAATAAGACCATGAAAATGAAAAGAAAAATGAAACAGATCATATCCGGGCTGTTGGCCGCGGTAACGATCTTCTCTGGAGCCGTATCCCCTTTGACTGCCTCTGCTGCGGAGACAGATCCAAAGGAAAAGAAGCCCCCGGTATATGAAGAAGTCAAAGACCAGCTAAATGAGGATGAGGTGGTTACGGCGCATGACTATGCAGTGGAGGTCGGCAGTGATTTTGATGTGACTTTCGATTTCACAGGGCTTGACATTATTGACGACAACAAAGTAAAAGTTACATTTGAAGAAGCCAAAAATACCAAGGGAGAAGATTTTTCCACAGACCATGCCGATACCTATAAGGCGGTTTATTATGTGGAACCCAAGACTACGGACCATCCGATCTACCAGATCAGCCGTAATCTGGTGGTGAAAGATACGGGGACTGTTTCCCGCAGCAATATAGAATCAGAAACAGAGAACCACGATGCAGGGCAGACAGAGGAAACCCAGGATGATGGGGAGGATGCCTCGCAAACGGAGAGCCAGCAGACAGAAGTACAGACCGATGGCACATCTGATACCTTGCAGACAGAAGGATTAACAGAAACGGAGCTTGATAAAGCGCTTGAAGAAGCGGAAACACAGGATACTGTGGATGAGGAAAGCGGGCTGTCTGTTTCTGATGTGATGGAGCAGGCCGTAGAGGAAGAAGTGGGACTGTTTTCGCTTGAAGCAGGAGAGAGTGTCACTTTTCAGGCATCTGCAAGAGCGAATACCGGGAATTTAAGTGTGACAGTGACAAAAGGTTCCTGGTATTATTATGCAGATTATGGACTTGGAACTTATCTGACTTGTCCATATACGGTTCAGTTTGGAAGTATCACTGCGACAGCATATTGTGTGCAGCCATCTAAGCCGGGACCTGGGGATGGCGTGTATTCGATTGAAAAACTGGCAGATGGAAAAACGCTTGCCAAGGTCTGCTATTATGGTACGAAAGCCAGCGGTGAGAATGGATTCTTTGATGAAAAGCATCCGGATTTTTCTACAGGAAAGCGATTCATCATTACCCATCTGGCGGCTGCGTATGCCAATGGAAGCGGTGACGCATTTTCCGGTACGAATTCCACCGGACAGGCACTGGCAATGGAACTTTACAATTATTGTGTGAGCCAGCCGGATATCCCGGATGTGGCAATGTCTTTTTCCGATGCGGATGTGACTGCATATATTGATGGCAATTCACAGCGGACAAAAGAGATCACATTTAAAGCGGATGAGCTGCAGACGATCACCATGAAACTGCCAAGCGGCGTCAAATTCCATAACGTGACAACTGGAAAGACCAGTGCGGCAGGTGCAAGCGTGGAGGTAAGCGGAGGAACTAAATTTTATCTTTCCGCACCGCTGACACAGGCAGAAGATGTAAAGGATACCTGGTCTGCTACAATGAAAGGAAGCATCACCAAGGATTTCAGCGCTTATAAGATCACAACGGGATCCGGCACGCAGGATCTGGCCCTTGTATTCGGTGAAGGCGTGGATGATGAAAAATATGTGGATTTCAAGGTGAGCTGGCTGAAGATGGCAACGGTTGAGATCGTTAAGAAAGACAGCAAGACAGGAAATAACCTTGCAGGCGCTGTATATGGGATCTACAGTGACAAAGACTGCACAAAGCTGATCACAGAAATGCCGGCCACAGACAGCAATGGCGCTTCCAGCGTGATGATCACCAAGACACAGGATACCGTATATTTAAAAGAGATTTCAGTACCAACTGGTTATCTAATCGATACGAGATCATATGGTGTGGATCTTGTGATTGGAGGTACGACCACTCAAAATGTGACAGATGAACGTGCCAATGGCACGATCCATCTGGTAAAGAAAGATAAAGAGACCGGAGAAGTGACACAGGGGGATGCCGTTTTTGAGGGCGCCGTGTATGGATTATTTGCCCGTGAGGACATCGTGCATCCGGATGGAAAGACGGGTGTCCTTTATAAAGCAGGTACCCAGGTCGCAACCTTGACTGTAGACGCAAAGGGAAATGCCAAGGCAGAAGATCTGTATCTCGGAAAATATTATGTGAAAGAGATTACCCCTCCGGTCGGATATCTCCCGGATGAGGAAGAACATGATATTGAAGTAAGTTATGAGGGGGACAAGGCAAGAACTGTGGAGCGTACCGCAGAATCCCCGGAGCAGGTAGAGAAACAGCCATTCCAGGTAATCAAGGCAGCGAATAATGGAAAAACGGATGCGGATCTTTTATCCGGCGTTGGATTTTCAGCGTACCTTGTAAGCAGCCTGAAAGTAAATGCGGATGGTTCCTATGATTTTACTTCCGCAGATCCGGTCGTCCTGACCGCTGATGGGAAAACAGAAATGTTTACTGATGAAAAAGGCTATGCCTGCTCTATCCCGCTCCCTTACGGAACGTACATCGTGCGGGAGACAACGACACCGCATAACTTTACCCCGGTAGATGATTTTGTTGTGACAATCTCTGAAAACAAAACGGAACCGCAGGTATGGCGTGTCCTTCTGGATGATGAATTTGAGGCGAAGCTGAAGATCATCAAGAAAGACGATGAGACCAAGAAATCGGTACTGATTCCCAATACAGAGTTTAAAGTTTATGATCTGGACAACCAGAAATATGTGGAGCAGGTAACGACCTATCCGAATACGGCTGTGCATAAATCCTATTTTACGAATGAGGAAGGATATCTGATCCTGCCGGAGAACCTGAAACCGGGAAATTACCGGATCGAAGAAGTGACTGCACCGGACGGATATACATTAAATACGGTTTACGCAGAGATTAAAGTGGATTCCAATACCGCATACCAGGTAGATGGAGTTAGTAAGGATGCCATCATTGAAGTGGAATATGAAAACCATCCGGCAAAAGGCAAGCTTATCATCCATAAAGATGGCGAAGTATTGTCTGGATTTGATGATGATTTCCACTATGAAGCGGCAGATCTTGCGGGCGCCGTGTTCCAGGTATATGCCGCAGAGGATATTTATACGGCGGATCATCAGGTCAATGAATCTGGCAGCCGTAACCTGGAGTATGCCTGCGGTACGCTGGTAGCGACCGTAACAACGGATGAGGAAGGAAAAGCCGTGGTAGAGAACCTGCCGCTTGGAAAATACCGGATCGAAGAAGTAACTGCCCCGGAGGGTTATGTCCTGCATGCATCTTCAAAAGAAGTGGAATTTGTCTATGAAGGACAGGATACTCCGGTCATTACGGAGACAGTGGATTTCACCAACGACAGGCAGAAAGTCAGCATCACGGTAGAGAAGCAGGATGCCGAAAACGGAGCGGTTGTAGAGGGGGCCAAGTTTGGGCTTTACAATGCAGAAGATATCGTATCCGGTGATAAGACCATCGTAACAGCAGATACCCTGCTTGAGACGGTAACCAGTGATGGGAAAGGCAAGGCGGCCTTTGCGCTCGACCTGCCGTTTGGCAAATATTATGTGAAAGAACTGGCAGCGCCGGCCGGATTTGTATCTTCCGATGAAATCCTTACCTTTGACGCTTCTTACCAGGGACAGGATATCCCTGTAGTCAAACTGGAAGCCATAAAGAAAAATGAGCCGACTACGGTTGAAATTACGAAATCGGATATCACCACAGGCGTAGAACTTTCCGGTGCTTCCCTTTCTGTCATTGATAAAGATGGTAATGTCATTGATAGTTGGGTATCCGTAAAGGATGAGCCGCACATCATCAAAAGGCTGACAGCGGGAGAGAGTTATACACTGCGTGAATCTTTTGCACCGTTTGGGTACCTGAAAACAACCGATGTTACTTTTACAGTAGAGGATACGGCAGAGATCCAGAAAGTGGAGATGAAGGATGACGTACCGACCGCAACACTGATCGTCAACAAAAAGGGTGAATTCCTTGACAGCGTGACATTAGTCAGCCAGATCAAGGGAGTTGTGGAGCATATCTTTCATTACATCACCGGAAACCTGACGGATGTTACCTTTGAAATTTACGCAGCCGAAGATATCAAAGCAGCGGATAATGTGAGTGAAGATCATTTTAAAAAGGATGAACTGGTAGCAACCGTAACGACGGATGAGATGGGTATCGCAAAAGTGGAAAACCTGCCTGTTGGAAAATATTATGTGGTTGAGGCAGGCACAGCTTATGGATATGTGCTGGATGACGAACCGAGATATGTGGATCTTACTTACCGGGACCAGGATACTCCGGTCGTGGTATACGATGAAGATTGGCAGAATAACAGACAGAGGGCGGTTGTATCCGTATTAAAGAAAGAAAAGGACAGCGACCGTGTACTGGAGGGAGCGATCTTCGGACTTTACACAAAAGAGGACATCCTGTCTGCATCAGGAAAAGTCCTGATTGAAGCGGACACCATCATTGAATTAAAGTCTACAGATGCGGAAGGAAAAATTACCTTTGTGGCGGATCTTCCGGTGGATGGAAAGTATTATGTAAAAGAGATCTATGCTCCGGCTGGTTTCGTAACAACAGACGAGATAAAGGAATTCACGTTTGAGTATCAGGGTGAGGATACTGCGGAGGTTTCCTATGCTTTCACTTTTGAAGATGAGCCGACTACAGTGGAGATCACAAAGAGCGACTTAACAACCGGGAAAGAACTGCCGGGAGCAAAACTCCAGGTGATTGATGAATCCGGCAAGATCGTGGATGAATGGGTATCCGAGAAAGAACCTCATGTCATTAAGGAACTGGCAGTAGGCAAGACCTATTCATTGGTTGAAACAAAACCTGCTGACGGATATGTGACTGCGGAAAGCGTTGCGTTTACTATCGAGAATACCGCCAAGATCCAGAAGGTGGAGATGAAAGATGACGTCACCAAAGTGGAGATCAGCAAGACCGATATCACCGGAAAGAAGGAGCTGCCAGGAGCCAAGCTGACGATTTTGGACAGCGATGGCAACGTGGTGGAAACCTGGGTATCTACGGGTGAACCGCATTATATTGAAAAACTGCCGATTGGCACTTACACACTGCGCGAGGAGCAGGCCCCGGATGGTTACCTGGTGGCTGAGGATATTACTTTTGAAGTAAAAGATACGGCGGAAATCCAGAAAGTGGTTATGAAGGATGAAGCGAAACCGACCGATGTACCGAAAACCGGAGATGATACGAACCTCTGGCTTCCGCTTCTTCTCATGGTTCTGTCCGCAGCCGGATTGACTGGCCTTGCGGTGAGCAGAAGAAGGAAGAAACGCAAAAATGGTTAAGAGCCATGTATGGGAAGGAGCCTGCCAAAGTGCGGGCTCCCGTTTTTGGAAAAATTTTAGAAGGAAGGTGATAGGTTGGGGCAAACGCTGTATTTTGCCTATGGCAGTAACATGAACTTAGACCAGATGGAATATCGCTGTCCGTCCGCACAGGTGGTCGGGAACGTCCGTCTGGAGGATTACCGTTTGACATTTTGCAGCCATAATCCGGACAGAGGGGTGGCAACGATCCTGCCGGAAACGGGCAGCCATGTAGATGGTGTCTTATGGAAGATCACGCAGGACTGCGAGATAAGCCTGGACCATTATGAGGGTTATCCCTATTTGTACGGAAAAGAGGCCATTCTTGTGAAAGCGGGAGATGGCAGAACCT
>OFMC01002811.1_pt1 | contig 10525 bp, 13 predicted proteins | sample 1541271 | NCBI WGS metagenome assembly OFMC01 (sample SAMN04209252, study PRJEB22552) | human gut metagenome | biome: gut; material: feces | host: Homo sapiens | place: USA: Oklahoma | reverse complement strand
TGATCTTCGATCTGGATGGCGTAGGTCTTGCCGAGCTGCGCAACCTCTTTCTGCGTTTTGGCGGTGATCCGGAGCGAGTGCGCCGGTTGCCGATGCCGACTTTTCTTGTTCTGTCGGGGACGGGGCTTCATGTCTACTATGTTTTCCAGCAGCCGATTGACCTATACCCGAATATAAAAATCCAGCTTAAAAGTCTGAAATATGACCTCACTTTCCGGATGTGGGAGTATGGGAGCACCTCACAGGTCAAGGCAATACAGTATCAGTCTATCAATCAGGGTTTCCGCATGGTGGGGAGCCTCAATGACAAGCATGGGACGGAGCTGGTTGCTTTCCGTACCGGAGAAAGGGTGACGCTGGATTATCTGAACGCCTACGCAAAGCCGGAAAACAGGGTGGATGTAAATAAGCCTTTCAGTCCGTCCAAAATGACACGAGCCGAGGCGAGGGAGGCATATCCGGAGTGGTATGAGCGTGTTGTCGTAAATGGCGAGAAAGGGCGCAAGAAGTGGGACATTGCTGGAAAGGTGCATGGGGACGATCCGTATGCTCTCTACCATTGGTGGCTGCGGCAGATCGGCGAGATAAAGGGCGGGCATCGGTATTTCTTTCTGATGTGCCTTGCCATCTATGCCTACAAATGCGGCGTATCGAAGCAGCAGCTCCGGCAGGATATGAAATTGGCTTTTGAGGATCTGCAGATGGTGAAGCACGAGAACGCATTGACCGAGGACGATATACGGAGTGCGCTGGAAGCCTATGACAAGGAGTATTACAATTTCACGATTGCCGATATTGAGGCGCTGACCGATATTCGTATCGAGAGGAATAGAAGGAATGGGCGAACGCAGAAACTCCATATGCAGTATATGAACATGAATAGGCAATTTAAGGTCGGTATCGGGGAATGTACAAATGGTGGTCGCCCATCGGGAAGCGGGACGGCGCAACAGATGGTTTATGAGTGGCGGCAGCAGCATCCGGAGGGAACGAAAAGCCAGTGCAAAAAGGATACAGGATTGACCTATCCCACCATCCGCAAATGGTGGGACACTGTACCGGATGGGCATATAACGGTCAAAATACGCCCGTCACAGGCTTTGAGCGATCTGCTGGTGGAGGATTTCAAGAAAGGGTTATAAACCGCCCCAGAACGCCCTGTGCGGCGTTTTTGGGGCGGGTAATGGTTTTATATTACCCCCACCGAAAACGAGGCTTGAAAACTGCATGAAATAAGGCTTTTTCAACCCCTAAATGTCCACGCTACGGTGTTACCATATAGAAAATCGTTGTTCATAGAAAAGTTGCAAAAAATATTTGCAATGCACTTGCAAGTGTCATGAATATTGAGTATAATATTAGTGCAAGCTATAAAAATGACGAGGAAAGGAGTGCTATTATGGCTAAAGGAAATATGACGATAAGAATGGAGCCGGAGCTGAAAGCACAGGCGGCAGCTCTTTTTAAGACTTTGGGAATGGATTTGAGTACGGCGACGGGTATTTTTTATCGCCAGGCACTTAGGTGTCATGGACTTCCCTTTGAGGTCAAGGTTGACGAGCCGAACGCCACCACCTATGCTGCGATGGAGGCGGCAGACAAGGGTGAGGATATGTTTGGACCGTTTGACAGCGTTGGCGATCTGATGGAGGCACTTAATGCTTAAGCCGGAGTTTACGGGGCAGTTCAAACGAGATTATAAGCTTGCGGTAAAACGGGGCTGCAATCCGAAGAAGCTGGAAGAAGTCATTACGCTGCTATGCAATGAGCAACCATTGCCGGAGGCATATCGGGATCACGCTCTTACTAACTCCAGAAATTATAAGGACATGAGAGAGTGCCACATTGAGCCGGACTGGTTGCTTGTTTACAAGGTTGTCAGAGAGACCTTGATTTTGAAATTGATTAGGACGGGTTCTCATAGCGATTTGTTTTGAGAATTGCTCCAGATGAAAGAGTGGTGATGATATATGGCGGGTGTTATAGCGGAAATTGCGGCGGAATGTGGCGTGTCAGAGCAGGCGGTCAGAGCGTGGTGTCGGCGAAACCATGTTGCGAAAGATGCGAAAGGAAGTTTCGCAATCAACAAAAGCCAAAAAACCGCTATATATCAGCATTATTTAGGAGTTGAGCGAAAGCGAGTTTCACAACCGGCGAAAGCAAGTTGCGAAACTTGCGAAACATCTGAAACGGCGTTGATTTCCATGTTGCAGAAAGAATTAGACCGTAAAAATGAGCAGCTTTCTGTAAAGGACAAGCAGATCGAGGAGCTGAACGCAAGACTGGCGGAGGTCAGCTCGGCATTGGTTGCGGCACAGCAGACCGCACAGGCTGCCCAGGTACTTCATGCGGGGACGATCCAGCAGCAGCTTCTTACCGATGGGGTTGGAGCGGATCAGCAGAGCCAAAAAAAGCCGGAACAGCCAAGGAACTGGTGGAGCCGGCTTTTTGGAAAATAGAAGGGCGTAGTCCAATGTTGGAAAAAGCAAATTAAAAAGGAGAGATTACTATGAAAAAAGCGATTGTAGCAATGTTACTTATGGCTGTATTTTTGCTTGGCGGCGGTGGCCTCATTAGTATAGTTTTTTCATCTATAGCTGGTGGAGGTGTCGAGCAGAGCTTTATATATCCTATTTATGCGGGAATAATTGTGCTGGCTGGTCTTATTGTTGGTGCGGTAGATATTATTGTGAATGAGATACGAGAGCTGAAAAAAGCAATGGAAAAGAAATGAGAGTAGAAAAAAAGGAACCGAAAATTCGGTTCCTTTTTTGGTAATCACTTAAGCGGGAGTTTCATCATGTCCGTCGCCAAGGAGTTTACGACCGATAGAAATACCGATGTCAAAACCGCTGGAAATCGAGTAATTGAGGGTTGCAATTCCCTGTTGGTGGCTTACACGAGAGATAGTTTCAAGGTGAGAGCTGGACTGCCGACTGAGAACAAAAATGCTGTATCCCTCGCTGGCGTAGAAATAATTGTCCTGGAGGGCGGCGTTATAAGAGTACCCGCTGCCATAAGAGGTCATGCCACTTTCGGGTTTTTGATAAGTGGGAGATTGCCAGTATGAAGGTTCGGTTCCATTGATATGGCTGTACTTTATATTTGCGGATTTTCCGGTGATTTGCCAGTTATTCCATGCAGTGATGAGAATATCTGTCATTTTGAACGCCGGAACGCCTACCCATTCAAATTCACTTGTAACTCGACCGGTTGTTCCGGTGTAGTTGTCGATTGTGGAAGTAGTCACACATTCCGCAGACAAAGCAACTTTTTCATTTACGGTAGCGGAGTCCGGGTCGTAGTTTCTGATACCACGAATCTGATCGACGGTATAACCGGCGGTTTGCAGACTGTTATCGGAGAGAGTATTTAGTAAAGCAATGTGATCATCAAAGATTTGGTCAGTGTTGCGGATTGTTTCGATTTCCGAAGGTGTATAGCCTTCGGCGGCCAGAGTAGCATTGGAAATCTTTTGGAGTTCGAGCATGGATTGATATTCGTTTTATTCTTCTATTCACAGTTTTTTGAGAATAGAAGGAGGGGAGCCGTCCGCAGACGGCAGGGGCAGCGCCCCTCCGGAGCTGGCAAAGCAGCAGGCACAAGCCGGCAGTGATGCAGCTCCGGCAACCCCTCCCCCTTTAGGGGCGCAAAGCACTTTCATACCGCTGCACCGATGGGGCGGCGGTGTGAAAGTGCTTTTACGTTACTTTCTCACCAGAAAGTAACAAAGAGGTTGTTTTCAGCGGAAATTTGTGATAAAATAGAGGACGGAATAACAAGCGGAAAGGGGGCGATTTTATGGGAGTTACGATTTCGGGCATGACAGGTGCAGGGAGCATCCGGCACAATAACCGCAGCTTCTCTGCGGCGAATGTAGACCGGAGCCGGACGGAGCAGAATATCACTTTTTGCAACGAGGATCTGAAGCAGGTCTACCACATGGTTTTTGATGAAGCTCTCGCAGCCTACAACGCAAAGAAAACCAAAACAAGAGATAAGATACCGGACTACTACGAGCATATCCGGCAGAGCAAACAGGAAAAGCTGTTCCATGAAGCGATCTTCCAGATCGGCAACATGAGCGACTGCGGATGCGGTACGCCGGACGGAGAACGGGCGGCGGCAGCTCTGAAAGATTTTGCGGAGTCTTTTGCAGAACGCAACCCCCATCTGCGGGTGTTCAATATGGTGCTGCACATGGACGAGGCAACGCCCCATCTCCATGTCGATTTTATCCCAGTGGCAACGGAGCAGTCAAGAGGACTTTCGACGCGGGTATCTATGAAACAGGCGTTGAAGCAGCAGGGGTTTGTCGGTGTCGGCAAAAAGCAGACTGAATGGGCGGCGTGGATGGAGCGTGAGAAAGAAGCTCTGACGGAGATCGCCCAGAGGCACGATTTTGAAATTATCTCACTCGGCACGAACAGACCGCACATGGATTTGCCGCAGTTCAGAGAAGCGGCGGCGAGGCTGGAGGTGGTGCAGCAGCAGACGGCGGCATCCGAGCAGGAGATTGTCGAGCTGGAACGGCAGCGGGACGCTCTGAAAGGCACTGTGCGGCTCTTAAAGGAGGCGGACAGTGTAAATGTATCTCTGTCCGACATACAGCCCGAAAAAACGCTCACAGGGGCTGTAAAGGGCGTGACGGTGGATCAGGTCGAGCAGCTAAAGAAGATGGCTCTGCGCAGCGTGACGGATCGGCATAAGGTCAAGGAGCTGACGGAAGAAAATACCCGTCTGCGGTCGCAAGTTCCGTCTATGAAAAAGCGGATGGAAGAAGCGCAGCGGCAGCAGCGGCTTGAACAGGAAAACCGGAGGCTGCGGGAGGAAAACAGCTATCTGCAATACGAGCTGGAAGAAGAACGCAGCTTTAGCGAGCGTCTGACAGACGGCATCGGGCGATTGCTGGACTACTTGGAAGAACGCTTGCCGGAGCGTCTGCTCCCGTTGCTTGAAAAGGCGAGGGAGCTGCTTCCCAATCCGGAGATCGGACGGCAGCAGGAGCAACAGCAGCACCAGCGAGGCATGGGCGGCATGGAGCTGTGATAGGGAGAAATGTATTGATAATATAAGCGCAGCAAGAAGCCTGTCCGGAGGGCTTGCAAATCTCTTTCGGACAGGCTATAATAACAGCTGAAAAGTGAAAATAAACTCTTTGATAATCTAAGCCCCCTGTAAGGGTATTTCCCCAAAATATTTTTCCCTCTGGAAAGGGAGAAAGTCGGAGGGGAAAAAGGAGGTGAGCGGAGGGGTGTTGGAAGTGTGGTAAACCCCGTAGGGGTTTTCCAAGTCCCTGTGGTAAACCCATCGGGTTTTCCATAGGGACGGCACTTTCAATGCCCCGTAGCGAGGGGGAAAAGGGGGAGGTGACTTTCTCTTTAAGCCGCCGTAGGCGGCGCTCTTTTGCTCCCCCTTTTCCCCCTTCCCGCCCGCAGGCGATCCCCGCCGCAGCGGATTTTCTTTTTGGTACTTTTTCTTTTGTGAGGTGGTAATATGACCGAGAATTATCGAGGCTGCTACGAGTATTTGAGCGCACAATATCCGGAGGTCGGAGGCTATGAGTTTTATAAAGAGCTGTTTCCGGACAATGAGAACTCCGGAGAACGGCACACGGATTTTTCCCATCCGAACGCTGTGTATCTGTATCGGGACGAACAGAGCGAGGATAAGAAGCTCCGGCGCAGGAAGATGTATAACGACACATGGGAACAGGATTACATGGAGTTTGTCGAGGGGAACAGCCTTACTTTGTGCAGCGGTCTTGCATATCGCAGAAAGGAGAACAGGCTGGAGAACGCCCAGCGGATGTATGCTCTGATCTTCGATCTGGATGGCGTAGGTCTTGCCGAGCTGCGCAACCTCTTTCTGCGCTTTGGCGGCGATCCGGAGCGAGTGCGCCGGTTGCCGATGCCGACTTTCCTTGTTCTGTCGGGGACAGGGCTGCATATCTACTATGTTTTCCAGCAGCCGATTGACCTATACCCGAATATAAAAATTCAGCTTAAAAGTCTGAAATATGACCTCACTTTCCGGCTATGGGAGTATGGCAGCACTTCGCAGGTCAAGGCGATCCAGTATCAATCCATCAATCAGAGCTTCCGCATGGTGGGCAGCATCAATGACAAGCATGGGACGGAGCTGGTCGCTTTCCGTACCGGAGAACGGGTAACGCTGGATTATCTGAACGCCTACGCAAAGCCAGAAAACAGGGTGGATGTCAATAAGCCTTTCAGCCCATCCAAAATGACACGAGCTGAGGCGAGGGAGGCATATCCGGAGTGGTATGAGCGTGTTGTTGTGAGAGGCGAGAAAGGACGCAAGAAGTGGGATATTGCCGGAAAGGTGCATGGTGATGATCCGTATGCGCTCTACCATTGGTGGCTGCGGCAGATCGGAGAGATAAAGGGCGGGCATCGGTATTTCTTTTTGATGTGCCTTGCTATCTATGCTTACAAATGCGGTGTGTCGAAGCAGCAGCTCCGGCAGGATATGAAAGAGGCTTTTGATGATCTGCAGATGGTGAAGCATGAGAACGCATTGACCGAGGAAGATATACGGAGTGCGCTGGAAGCCTACGACAAGGAGTATTACAATTTCACGATTTCCGATATTGAAGCTCTGACCGATGTTCGCATCGAGCGCAACAAGAGGAATGGTAGATCACAGAAAGAGCATTTGAAAAGAGCAAGGGCGGTGCAGGAAGTGGATTATCCTGGCGGCACATGGAGAAGAAAAGGGGCAGAAGAAAAGAAAGCGCAAGTCTATGCGTGGCGGCAGGAGCATCCAGAGGGACGCAAGGCCGATTGTCATAGGGACACCGGACTTGATCCGAAAACGATCCGCAAATGGTGGGACACCGTACCGGAGGGGCATATAACGGTCAAAATACGCCCATCACAGGCTTTGAGCGATCTGTTGGTGGAGGAATTTAAGAAAGGGCTGTAAACGCCACAGAAACGCCCTACAAGGCGTTTTCGGGGCGGGTAAGGGCTTTATATTACCCCACCGAAAACGAGGCTTGAAAACCGCGCGAAATAAGGCTTTTTCACCCCCTAAATGTACACGCTGCGGTGTTACCATATAGAAAGCACTGTTCATAGAAAAGTTGCAAAAAACATTTGCAATGCACTTGCAAATGTCACGAATATTGAATATAATATTAGTGCAAGCTAAAAATGACGAGGAAAGGAGTGCTATTATGGCTAAAGGAAATATGACGATAAGAATGGAGCCGGAGCTGAAAGCACAGGCGGCAGCTCTCTTTAAGTCCCTCGGAATGGATTTGAGTACGGCAACGGGTATTTTTTATCGACAGGCACTTAGGTGTCATGGACTTCCCTTTGAAGTCAAGGTTGACGAGCCGAATGCTGTTACCTATGCGGCGATGGAGGCGGCAGAAAAGGGAGAGGATATGTATGGTCCGTTTGATAGCGTTGCAGATCTGATGGAGGCGCTGAATGCTTAAGCCGGAGTTTTCGGGGCAGTTCAAACGAGATTACAAGCTTGCGATCAAGAGAGGCTGCGATCCGAAGAAGTTGGAGGAAGTGATCACGCTGTTGTGTAACGAGCAGCCGTTGCCGGAGGCGTATCGAGATCATGCCCTCACTAATTCCAGAAATTATAAGGACATGAGAGAATGTCACATCGAGCCGGACTGGCTGTTGGTCTATAAAGTTGTTCGGCAGACTTTGATTTTGAAATTGATAAGGACGGGATCTCATAGCGATTTGTTTTGAGATTAACTCTGGATGAAAGAGTGGTGATGATATTTGGCGGGTGTAATAACGGAAATTGCAATAGAATGTGGCGTGTCGGAACAGGCAGTTCGTGCATGGTGTAGGCGAAACCATGTTGCGAAAGATGCGAAAGGAAGTTTCGCAATCAGCGAAAGTCAAAAAACCGCCATATATCAGCATTATTTAGGTGTTGAACGAAAGCAAGTTTCGCAACCGGCGAAAGCAAGTTGCGAAACTTGCGAAACCACTTTGATCGCTATGCTGCAGGGAGAATTAGACCGGAAAAGCGAGCAACTTGCTGTAAAGGACAAGCAGATCGAGGAACTGAACGCAAGGTTGGCGGAGGTCAGCTCGGCGTTGGTGACGGCACAGCAGACTGCGGCAGCGGCCCAGGCTCTCCATGCTGGGACGATGCATCAGCAGCTTCTTTCCGGCAAGGCCGGAGCCGATCAGCCGGAGCGTGAGACAGAACCGGTTCAAAAGCGTAGCTGGTTTAGTAAGTTCTTTGGGGACTAAACAGAACGACAAATCGGAAGTTATAAAGGAGAAACACTATGGGATTATTTGGTAAAAGCAAAAAAGAGCGAGAAAAAGAGTATATGAACAGATTAGATGTTCCATTATGTTTAAAAGAAGACTTTGAATTGATTATTGATGATGTATTTACAATTATGGGGGTTGGAACAGTTGCCACAGGAAATATATCAACAGGAATGTGTAGAGAAGGAGAAAATGCGTGTGTTTATAAAACAAATGGAGGTGTATTAGAGACTATAATTACTACCATCGATATACATACAAAAGAACGAAAATCAAATGGTTGTGGATATAAAACAGAACATGTTGGACTTGGGTTAAGAGGAGTTTCTAAGGAACAATTAGAAAAAGGAGATAGAGTGATTGTAAAGAATGCCAATATGTATGGAATGTAATTACAAATTCCAGTTTATCGGTGGGATGAAGTTCGGGGAGCCGTCCGAAGACGGCAGGGGCAGCGCCCCTCCGGAGCTGGCAGAGCAGCAGGCACGAGCCGGCAGTGAAGCAGCTCCGGCAACCCCTCCCCTTTAGGGGCGCAAAGCACTTTCACACCGCTGCACCGATGGGGTGGCGGTGTGAAAGTGCTTTTGCGTTACTTTCTCACCAGAAAGTAACAAAGAGGTTGTTTTTAGCGGAAATTTATGATAAAATAGAGGACGGAAGAATAAGCGGAAAGGGGGCGATTTTATGGGAGTTACGATTTCGGGTATGACAGGTGCAGGGAGCATCCGGCACAACAACCGCAGCTTCTCAGCGGCGAATGTAGACCGGAGCCGGACGGAGCAGAACATTGTTTTCTGCAACGAGGATCTGAAGCAGGTCTATCATATGGTCTTTGATGAAGCTCTCGCAGCCTACAACGCAAAGAAAACCAAAACGAGAGATAAGATACCGGACTACTATGAGCATATCCGGCAGAGTAAACAGGAAAAGCTGTTCCATGAAGCGATCTTCCAGATCGGCAACATGAGCGACTGCGGATGCGGTACGCCGGACGGAGAACGGGCGGCGGCAGCTCTGAAAGATTTTGCGGAGTCTTTTGCAGAACGCAACCCCCATCTGCGGGTGTTCAATATGGTGCTGCACATGGACGAGGCAACGCCCCATCTCCATGTCGATTTTATCCCTGTGGCAACGGAGCAGTCAAGAGGACTTTCTACAAGGGTATCTATGAAACAGGCATTGAAGCAGCAGGGGTTTGTCGGTGTCGGCAGAAAGCAGACCGAATGGGCGGCGTGGATGGAACGGGAGAAAGAAGCTCTGACGGAGATCGCCCAGCGGCACGATTTTGAAATTATCTCTCTCGGCACGAACAGACCGCACATGGACTTGCCGCAGTTCAAGGAAGCGGCTGCGAGGCTGGAAGCGGTGCAGCAGCAGACAGCGGCAGTAGAGCGGGAGGTTGCTGAGCTGGAACGGCAGCGGGACGCTCTGAAAGGCACTGTGCGGCTCTTAAAGGAGGCTGACAGGGTAAATGCACCCCTGCATGATATTCAGCCGGAAAAGACGCTCACAGGGGCAGTAAAGGGCGTGACGGTGGATCAGGTCGAGCAGCTAAAGAAAATGGCACTGCGCAGCGTGACGGATCGGCACAAGGTACAGGAGCTGACGGAGGAAAACACCCGTCTGCGGTCACAGGTGCCGTCCATGAAGAAGCGGCTGGAAGAAGCGCAGCGGCAGCAGAGGCTTGAACAGGAAAACCGGAGGCTGCGCGATGAAAACTATTATCTGCAATCCGAGCTGCAGGAGGAACGCAGCTTCACCGAGCGTCTGACGGACGGCATCGGTCGGATGCTGGACTTCTTGGAAGAACACTTGCCGGAGCGTCTGCGTCCTCTGCTTGAAAAGGCGAGGGAGCTGCTGCCCGATCCGGAGATCGGACAGCAGCAGGAGCAACAGCAGCACCAGCGAGGAATGGGCGGCATGGAGCTGTAAAAGAAGCCTGTCCGGAGGGCTTGAAAATCTCTTTCGGACAGGCTATAATAACAACTGAAAATAGGGAATTGCTGTATTGATAATCTAAGCCCCCTGTAAGGGTACTCCCAACCTATATTTTCTCTCTCTGAAAGGGAGAAAGTCGGAGGGGAAAAAGGGGGTGAGCGGAGGGGTGTTGGAAGTGTGGTAAACCTCGTTAGAGGTTTTCCAAGCCACTGTGGTAAACCCATCGGGTTTTCCATAGTGGCGGCACTTTCAATGACCCGCAGCGAGGGGGAAAAGGGGGAGGTGACTTTCTCTTTAAGGCGGCGTAG
>OFMC01002806.1_pt1 | contig 10552 bp, 9 predicted proteins | sample 1541271 | NCBI WGS metagenome assembly OFMC01 (sample SAMN04209252, study PRJEB22552) | human gut metagenome | biome: gut; material: feces | host: Homo sapiens | place: USA: Oklahoma | reverse complement strand
AAAAGAAAATAGGTTCTTTCTTTCGCCAGCTTGACAACCTTATCACCCTTCATCAGCGTGAGTTGGAAAAGCTCCAAAATATCAAGAAATCTATGCTTGAAAAGATGTTCGTGTGACATCAATATCGCAGGAAGGAGGAAATCGAATGACATTCCAAAAAGAAGCGGACTTTGAGGAAGCCCTGATTAAAGTCTTGGCGGATAAAGGCTGGGAAAAAGAAGTTATCAAGAACCCGACCGAGCAAGACCTCATCCGAAATTGGGCAAGAATCCTGTATGATAACAACCGTGGTATTGACCGCTTGAATAACTATCCTCTTACGGATGGCGAAATGCAGCAGATTATTGAGCAGATCACGGAACTTAGAACCCCGTTAAAACTCAATGGCTTTATCAACGGAAAAACTGTGTCCATCAAGCGTGATAACCCTGACGACAAGCTCCATTTTGGCACTGAAATCAGCTTGAAAATATATGATCGCAGAGAAATCGCCGCTGGACAGAGCCGGTATCAGATCGTACAGCAACCAGCCTTTCCGAGCAAGTCAAAAATGCTGAATGACCGTCGTGGCGATTTGATGCTGCTCATCAATGGTATGCCGGTTATACATATTGAGCTGAAGCGCAGCGGTGTCCCCGTCAGTCAAGCATATAATCAGATTGAGAAATACTCATATGAGGGCGTTTTTACCGGATTGTTCTCGCTCGTTCAGGTGTTTGTTGCAATGAACCCTGAAGAAACTCGTTATTTTGCGAATCCCGGACCTGACGGAAAGTTCAATACGGATTACTATTTCCATTGGGCTGACTTCAATAATGAGCCTATCAACGATTGGAAAGCTATCGCCTCCTCGCTGTTGTCCATTCCTATGGCGCACCAGCTCATTGGGTTTTATACTGTTGCCGACAATGCTGACGGTGTTCTGAAGGTAATGCGAAGCTACCAGTATTACGCAGCCAGCGCAATTTCCGATGTTGTGTCTAAAACGAAGTGGGATAGCGGTAAGCAGCGTGGCGGCTACATTTGGCATACCACCGGCTCAGGCAAGACGATGACGAGCTTTAAGTCGGCTCAGTTGATTGCAAACTCCAATGATGCTGATAAGGTTATTTTCCTTACCGACCGTATTGAGTTAGGAACGCAGTCGCTCAAGGAGTATCGGGCATTTGCGGACGAGAACGAAACCGTGCAGGCAACAGAGAACACATATGTCCTTTTGACTAAGCTGAAAAGCAACGCAACGGCAGATACCCTAATTGTCACCTCTATTCAGAAGATGAGCAACATCCGAGATGAGGACGGAGGACTTAATGCAAGCGACATTGAAATAATCAACGGCAAACGGCTTGTTTTTATTGTTGACGAGGCTCATCGTTCAACTTTTGGAGATATGCTATCCATCATCAAGGAAACATTTCCCAATGCCATCTTCTTTGGCTTTACCGGCACACCGGTGTTTGAGGAGAATGCAAAGAAAAACAATGCCCAAACAGATGTTTTTGGCAATGAACTCCATAGATATAGCATTGCTGATGGTATCAGGGATAAGAATGTGCTTGGATTTGATCCTTATAAAGTCCTGACTTTCCGTGATAAGGATGTCCGCAAGGTGGTTGCTTTGGAAAAAGCAAAAGCAGCAACCGAAGAAGAAGCAATCAGCGATCCCAAAAAGGCAAAAATATTCTATGAGTATATGGACTCCTCCACCGTCAAGATGGCGGGCTTCTTGGGCGATGACGGAAAGTGGGTCAAGGGCATTGAAGATTATCTTCCAAAAACTCAGTACCTTTCCGCAGAGCATCAAAGCAAGGTTGTTGAGGATATTCAAGAAAACTGGCTTACTTTGAGTCACAACGGGAAATTCCACGCAATCTTTGCAACGAGCAGCATCCCCGAAGCAATAGACTACTATCGACTGTTGAAGGCTGCAATGCCGAAACTTAGGATCAGTTGCCTTTTTGACCCCAATATCAGCAATGAAGATGGTGACTACAAAGAATACAGAGGGCAGCCGATTGCTTTCTATAAAGAGCAAGGCTTAATCGAAATCCTTACTGACTATAATACGATGTTTGGTCAGGATTTTTCGATTGCTACACACGCTCGCTTCAAAAAAGACCTTTCTCTACGCCTTGCCCACAAAGAGCAATATAAGCGGGTCGAAAGAGAGCCTGAGAAGCAGCTCGACCTCCTGATTGTAGTGGATCAGATGCTTACCGGCTTTGACTCTAAGTGGGTCAACACGCTGTATATGGACAAGATACTGGAGTATGAGAACATCATTCAGGCATTTTCCAGAACCAACAGACTTTTCGGACCCGATAAGCCTTTTGGCATCATCAGATATTATCGCAAGCCGCATACGATGGAGCAGAATGTGAGCAAAGCTGTTAAGCTCTATTCCGGCGATAGACCGATAGGTCTGTTCGTTGAAAAACTGTCTTACAACCTCGGAAAGCTCAACGCTGTGTTTGATGATATTGCCTATTTGTTCAAGAATGCTGGTATCCCTGACTTTGAAAAGTTGCCTGCGGACGGAACCGTAAGAGCTAAGTTCGCCTCGCTGTTTAGAGATTTCAACGGATACCTTGAAGCTGCTAAAATCCAAGGATTTAGGTGGGACAAACACACCTACTCATTCAAGGACGAGGAAAGTGGAAATTCGATTGAAATTGCAATGGAGTTCGATGAGAACGCATTTTTGATTTTGGCACAGCGTTATAAAGAGCTTTCCGCTGCTTCTTCCGATGATCCTGGATCACAAGACATAGATATACCATACGATCTTGTTGGATACCTGACTGAAATTGACACAGGGGTTATCGATGCCGATTATATGAACAGTCGCTTCGATAAGTACCTCAAATTGATTCGACAGGAAGGTTCGTCCGAGGAATCTATTGAGCAAGCAAAGGCAGAACTTCACAAAACTTTTGCTGCCCTAACGCAAGAGGAGCAGAAATACGCAAATATCTTTCTGCACGACATTGAGCGAGGCGATGTCATTGCCGAGGACGGAAAAACGCTTCGTGACTACATCACGGAGTATCAGTTTAGAGCAAAAGATGACCAAATTCACCGTTTTGCGACTATCTTCGGTCTTGATGAGGATAAACTCAGGAATATGATGGGGCTTAACCTGAATGAAGCGACTATCAATGAGTTTGGCAGGTTTGACGAGCTGAAAAAGAGCGTCGATAAGACCAAAGCAAAAGCATTCTTTGAAGCATATGAACAAACCAAGTTGATTCCGCCCAAGGTCAATATGAAAACGGATCAGCTTTTGCGGCAGTTCATTCTTACCGGTGGATTTGAGGTTGATGTGCCGTAATGAGTGCCATCACCGCTAAAGCAAGCCGAAAAATGAAAAAATATGCGGTCTTAACAAGAGAGCCAAGGTGTTTCCTTGGCTCTTTTGATTTTTCTTGGGAACAGCGTAAGTTTGAAGAAATCGCTGTGCGATCATCGGTAATATGCTCCGATGATACCCTTCCAAGAGTTGAATATGAGGATATAGTGTCAGGGACAGGTCGGCTCAACAAAGACATCTACGCCAAGCAAAGTATCAAATCAGGCATCGCATTTCATCAAGGTGATGTCCTTTACGGAAAACTCCGCCCGTACTTGCAAAACTGGCTTTTGCCCACATTTGATGGGCTTGCTGTGGGCGATTTTTGGGTATTACAGCCTCAAAATGCTGATAGCAGCTTTCTATATCGATTGATTCAGAGCCGGCAATTCGATGAAGTAGCTAATCAATCGACCGGGACGAAAATGCCGAGGGCAGATTGGAAATTGGTGTCCAAAACTGTGTTCTCCATCCCGTCAAACATTAGTGAGCAGGCTGCTATTGGTACATACTTTACAGCACTCGATAGCCTTATCACCCTTCATCAGCGTAAATGTGTATTTTTATTCGGCTTTTTTCAGGCTTTTATCTCTATGATCTTCACCGCTTCGACATTTTCTTGGGAACAGCGTAAGGTTGGGGATTTGCTCATAGAGCGTAATCAACAAGCACCAATGAGCGACGAATATCCCCTTATGGCATTCATAGCAAATGAAGGTGTTGCCCCTAAAGGTGAGCGTTATGACCGAAGCGCCTTAGTTACGGACACGGTAAACAAGCTATATAAGAAAACAGAGAAAGGCGATTTCATATATAGCTCCAACAACCTTGAAACCGGCTCAATAGGTCTGAATAAGTACGGAAAAGCCTGCATTTCACCGGTATATAGCATTTTTGAGCCTACTGGCATTGCTGACTCTGATTTTTTAGGAAGAAGATTGGTCAGAAAAGACTTTATAAATGCTATGGTCAAATGGCGTCAGGGTGTCATCTATGGACAATGGAGAATACACGAGTCCGATTTTCTGAAAATTGAAATAACTGTACCTTCAGTCGAGGAACAACGGAAGATCGGTGCTTATTTAGACCAGCTCGACAACCTTATCACCCTTCATCAGCGTGAGTGCATTTCTTTTACCGCAAGGGCGGGCAGGCGTATCCTGACCGCAAATAAAAAGCGAAATACTTCTTCTTGGGAACAGCGTAAGCTTGGTGAAATAGGCTCGGTTTCAATGTGCCGCCGCATTTTCAAGGAACAGACATCAGAAACTGGAGATATACCTTTTTATAAAATTGGAACATTTGGCGCTGATCCTGATGCGTTTATTTCCAGAGAGCTTTTTGAAGAATACAAATCAAAATATCCTTATCCCCAAAAGGGAGATATTTTGATTTCAGCGTCGGGCAGTATCGGCAGAGCCGTTGAATTTGCCGGGAATAATGAGTATTTTCAGGATTCAAATATCGTGTGGCTTAACCACGATGAAAGGCTCTCAAATCCATTTTTGAAGTGTTTTTACTCAGTAGTAAAGTGGGCTGGTATTGAGGGTAGCACCATAAAAAGGCTTTATAACGATAACATACTAAACACTGTTATTTGTATGCCATCTGTTCCTGAGCAAAAGCGCATAGGGCTATTCTTTGAAAACCTCGACAACCTTATCACCCTTCATCAGCGTAAGCCATTTTTAATGAAATGGAGGACTTCTGATGCTAACAGAAACAAAACGAACAGACTTGTTCTGTGAATATTATGCAAAATGGATTACGGTGTATAAGAAGGGCGCAATCAGAAAGGTGACGATGGACAAGTACCTGATGACGCAGAAATGGCTCGTTAAGCTCGTCCCGAACCTGAGAGTATGTGATATGAACCGGATCGCTTATCAGCAGCTGTTGAACGACTATGCTGAGTTCCACGAGCGCCAAACCACGATGGATTTTCACCACCAGCTCAAGGGAGCTATTCTTGATGCTGTTGATGAGGGCTTGATTGAAAGAGATCCTACTCGCAAGGCAATCATCAAGGGAAAGCCACCGGTTGCTAAGAAAATCAAGTATCTCAATCAATTTGAGCTACACACGCTGCTGATCTCGCTTGACCTAAAGGATAAGGTGAATTGGGACTACTTTATCCTGTTGGTAGCAAAGACGGGGATGCGCTTTTCTGAAGCACTGGCTCTTACCCCGAAAGACTTCGACTTTGCCCATCAAACACTGTCCATAAGCAAGACTTGGGACTACAAGGGAAAGGGCGGCTTCCAGCCTACGAAGAACAAGTCGTCTGTGCGGAAAATTCAAATTGACTGGCAAACTGTCATTCAATTTTCTGAATTGGTAAAGCACCTTCCCGAAGATAAGCCCATCTTTGTCAACTCCACTGTCTATAATTCGACGGTGAACGACATTCTCGGCAGGCATTGCAAAGCCTGTAACATCCCTGTCATCTCTGTCCACGGACTGCGGCATACACACGCCTCTTTACTGTTGTTTACGGGCGTTTCCATCGCAAGCGTTGCCCGGCGTCTTGGACATTCGAGTATGACCACTACGCAAAAAACCTATCTGCACATCATTCAGGAACTTGAAAACAAAGACATCGACTTGGTGATGCGCTCTCTTTCAGGTTTGAGCTAAAAAAACGAAACCGGCTTGCGCTGATTAAAGGTGATAAAAAAGATGCCATCCGAAAGGGTGGCATCTTAGTTATTTGTCGTATCGTAGAAAATCGTTACAATGCTCCTGTTGGCGCAAACGGTAGCCTTGAGAAATCAGCGTATCGGCTTTTAGAGCGACAAGGTTAATATCTGAATTCAATGTCCGTGCGATCTGCTGTGTGTCGTATCCTCTTTCCGCAAGTTCAAGGAAGTCCTCATCTGATAGGGAAATCTGTGCGGCAAAGAGATTGGCTTCGTACTCCATACGGTTGTCACGCATATTGAAGATCTCAAACTCTTTGAAGCCCCCAACTTTCGTGGCTTCCTCCCGATGTAAAGCATCGTGCCCTAATTCGTGAAGTAGCACGATGTTCTCCATAACCGGATGCAGATCATTTTTGACAAAGATGAAGCGATTACGCATCAAGACTTTATATGCTCCACGCTGTTCATTGAACGGATAATACATTACCTCGATTCCTAAGTCCTTTGCTATTCTGAGAGGATCACGGGTTCCGCATTGAGCAACGATGGAGTTTGCTTTTTGTACGATTTCCGAAGTGCTTACATACATCGGCTTCACCCCTTTTCGGTTTGTTCCTGTTTCCATTCTAACACACAATGTGTCCCATAAATGGGACTCAATCCTGCTTGCCCTTAGAACGGTACTTCTTAGGGGTGTACTTTTTGTTTTTCTCTTTCGCAAGCCAATAGGCATCCATAATGGCTTGCATCATAACATCCATATCATCCTGTGCCAACTCACCGCCGGTAAACAAACCGGTTACTTCATCTGTGAGCTGTTGCGCTTGTTTGGCACCTCGTGCGCCATACTGCTCCGCAGCCTGAGCAACGAGCATACCATCCGTACCGAGAAGCTGATCCACGGAAATATTAAGTGCCTTTGCCAGCTTCTCCGCTGCATCCAAGCGAGGACGAGAGGTTCCGCATTCGTATCTCTGTATGGTACGGGAGGAAACACCGGAAACCTTTGCAAGCTGCTCCTGCGTCATATCATTTTTTTCTCTCAGCCCTTTTAATCTGTCGCTGAACTTCATTATCAATTCCCTCCATAAGATTTCTATTTTTAGCAACACGACACTTTTTTCGTCACTTCTTATTGACACGACATTGGTGTCGTGCTATAATCTGAATCACAACAACGACACTTCTGTCGTGTTCATATGATACAACACGACACTTTGGTTTGTCAAGAGGTTTCGCAGAATTTCCAAGAAATAAGGTGATTTAGTTGAGCAGATCAATACTGCATTGCGATATGAACAACTTTTATGCGTCGGTTGAATGTATGCTCGACCCGGCTTTGAAGAAGTATCCTGTCGCAGTCTGTGGTTCGGTGGAAGAACGACACGGTATTGTTCTCGCCAAAAACTACGCCGCAAAAGCCTTTGGGATAAAAACCGGCGATGCTGTATGGCAAGCGAAGCAGAAGTGCAGAAACCTTGTTGTAGTGCCTCCACACTTTGAGGAGTACATCAAATACTCTAAACTTGCAAGAAATGTCTACCAGCGCTATACAGATCAAGTTGAGCCGTATGGAATGGATGAGTGCTGGCTTGACATCAGCGGAACAGACTACACCTTTGGTTCCCCTGAAAAGGTGGCAAATGCCATAAGAGAAACTATCAAGTTTGAGCTGGGGTTGACCATCTCAGTCGGTGTGTCTTTCAATAAGATATTTGCCAAGCTCGGTTCGGATATGAAAAAGCCGGATGCTGTGACGGTCATACCGAAAGACACTTTCCGAGAAAAAATATGGGGACTCCCCGCAGCGGATTTGCTCGGTGTGGGACGGGCAACGCAGCGTGTATTAGATAGCTATTGCATTAGAACCATTGGCGATTTGGCTAAGACCGATCCTGACTTTCTGAACCGACGGCTCGGTAAAAACGGAATTGCCCTTTGGCAGTATGCAAACGGTAATGACCGATCCCGTGTTATGAACGCCGACTTTGTTTCTCCGGTTAAGAGCGTGGGACACGGAATTACTACCATCGAAGATTTGGAGAACGACGAGCAGGTGTGGCCCGTCTTTCTCGAATTGACGCAGGACATCGGACATAAACTCCGTGTCCACAAAAAGTGTGCGGATGGAGTCGCCATTCACATACGGGACAACACACTTTTTTCAAAGCAATGGCAAACGGCTTTGGATATGCCTACACAATCCCCAATGCTGATCGCAAAAGCGGCTTTTGCCCTCTTTGAAAAAAGATACGACTGGAGGAACCCGATTCGCTCAGTCACGATTCAGGCAATCAACTTGGTGCCACAGGACACGCCCCGACAAGTCGATTTGTTTATGAACATCGAAAAGATTGAGAAAGCAGAAAGGCTCGACCAGTGCATTGAAACCATTCGCCAGCGGTTCGGCAAGAACAGCATCCGCAACGGCATTCTTTTTCAAAATCTCCGGATGCCGAGTGAAAAGCCTGAGATTACTATGCCGACCGGGGTGCTTTGTTAAGGAGGTCAGTATGATTAGTACAAGCAGTAACAAGATTGATGAAATTGTTGTGCCTGATGAGATTGAAACCTATGTTTCGATGCCGTCCTGTTTGTTGCAGGGGTGCAGCAATGATCTGATTATTTTCCGTGCAGATGGAGGGAACCATTTCACCCACTACGGTATTTATGAGGGAATGTTTCTTATCTTCGATGTCAGCAAGGACTTCAAGGACGGACGCCTTTCCTGCTATTTGAACAATTCCGGCGATGATCGTCCTAAGTTCAAAGTTTCTGACAAGCCATTGGATGGCTATCGCCATTTTGGTAGGCTGGTTGCCAGTATGAAGAATTATGAGGTGTAAGGATGGAAGAAGAACGGCGCAAGGTATATGTGGAAGTCGATGTTACCCATAAGACGGATGGAACGGCTCGACCCCGAAAAATCAAATTTGAAGATGGTGAGGTCTACGAGATCGACCGTGTAAGGCACTGCTGTCGTGCGGCATCGACCAAGGTCGGTGGAACAGGGCTTCGTTATACGGTAATGATATGCGGTACGGAAACTTTCCTTTTCGATGAAGAAAACGGAAAGTGGTTTGTAGAAGGCAAGAAAAGAGCAGTTCTCTAAGGATGCCACCATTCATCAGCCCTGAAAGCGTCAAGGAACTTAATGAGGTGATGTGCGTGACAAAAGATAATTGGACACCTATACCGATGTATTGCTCCAACTGCGGAGCATTGCTTTACGGATATAGAAATGATGAGGGGAAAATCAAGTATGAATGCAAAAGGTGCGGAACCGTAGCGGTTCGAGTCCAAAAAGGACGCCGACACGACAAGATTGACCTTTATGCCCCGGAAGGGCAAATCCGATACTATTGATCGGCTAAAAACTGAATACGGCAAAACGACGGAATGGTTGAGGTGAAACAGACTGCGTAATTCCATCTCCAGGTCACTTGCTTTGAACACTTCGGTTGGTTAAACCAAACTTGCTATGCAGATATGAGAGGCCACCGACAAGACAGTAAGCCATAGGCTTACCCTGTCTTGCCGGTGGCTTCTTTTTTTCGGCAAGAACAACCGAACAAAAGGGCTTCCGGCAGAGAAAACTCTGAAAGGAAGCCTTTTTTGATGCTGAACAAGTGGCTCTGCTATATCGCTGAATATCCGTGATCTCCGAATTTTGAACCCGAAAACCAAATTCAAAATTCAAAGGAGATTACGGTAATGAGAAAAATATACCTTGTCAAAAAGAACCCCGAACAGCCCGCTGACGGCAATAACTGGATCGTAATGAACAGCTTCGAGTTTATGAACTTCGTTAAGACCCCGGAGGGGCAGAAACGAAAAGCGTGCTTTGGGCAGTTAGATGCCTGCTCTGTTGACGATGTGATCATCATCGCAGAATGCGGAGCTGAAACCGCAAAACAGTGGCGATCCGAGAAAGATAGACACGATTATCTTGCGTCAATCGAGAAACAGTCCGGGATGACGGTATTTTCCTATAACACACAGACAGCCACAGAGAATGAAATGTCCGGCGAGGAATTGCTGGCAGATAATCAATGCGATGTTGTTGAGGAAGTCCTGCGCCGCTTTCAAAAAGCACATATCCAAGAAACGCTCGCTACACTACTCCCCGAAGAAAGAGATTTGATAGAGAGCTTAATCATATCAGATTTTCCTATGACGGAGAGAGAATATGCTAAAAAAGTCGGAAAAACACAAAGCACGATCCACTGTCAGAAAGCTGCTATTCTGAAGCGCCTAAAAAATATGCTCCGTTTCTAAAAGTTTTTTCGTTCAAATCGAAAATTTTTTCCCAGTTGGTTAGTAGAGAGCAAAAAACGCAAACAGATAGGAGCATAGATAATGAAACAGGTAATGATGGTCAAATTCGACTCCCCAAAATGGAGAAAGGTAGATGAGTATAAGGTCGCAAACCCGTTTGTTGATGTCGGTTTTCGGCAGGTCAAGGATGTCGTTGATTTGCGTGTATTCGACCTGCTGAACATTAGCCGCATCAATAATAACAGGGCTGAAGAAATGCTTCTTTGTATTTACCATCTTCTCC
>OFMC01002802.1_pt1 | contig 10565 bp, 8 predicted proteins | sample 1541271 | NCBI WGS metagenome assembly OFMC01 (sample SAMN04209252, study PRJEB22552) | human gut metagenome | biome: gut; material: feces | host: Homo sapiens | place: USA: Oklahoma | reverse complement strand
AATTAACTATCGTTTTCTTGCGGGGTCTCAATGTGGTATCGCCTGACGGAAACGGTCGTGTGGGCAGATTGATTATGTTTAAGGAGTGCCTAAAATACAATATTATTCCGTTTATCATTGAGGACAATTTGAAGATGTTCTATTATCGTGGATTGAAGGAATGGGATAACGAAAAAGGATATCTGGATTATTTTATAATTGCATCATAACAAGTTCAATTTAGTCATTTATGCTTAAATGACTAAATTGAACTTGATTTTGATTAAATTAAAAGATATAATTCAATTAAGTCATTTTGTTTAAAAGACGAAATTAAATTCGAAATGAGGCAATTAAAATGAAACAATTTGATTACATGGAAAAATGGAAAAAATTGCTTACACCACAAATTGTAAGTTATCTTACAACAATTCATGAGTACAAAGGTAAACAGCACTTGATTGCTGAACGTCATGCTGATGTACTGGAAAATCTTGTTGAGATAGCAAAGATTCAAAGTACAGAAAGCTCTAATAAAATTGAGGGTATTTATACTTCTGATGAACGATTAAAAAAAATTGTTTTGGATAAGACAATGCCCAAGACAAGAAATGAACGAGAAATAGCGGGATATAGGGATGTGCTCAACACAATACATGAGAATTTTCAACATATTCCGATTCGTGATACATTTATATTACAATTACATAGAGATTTATATAAATTCGAGAATGCCTCTAATGGAGGAAGATTCAAGACAGCTGATAATATTATTGAGGAAGAAGATGAAAGGGGCAATAAGTTTGTTAGGTTCAGACCATTACCTGCATGGGAGACGCCAGACGCAATCATTAATTTATGTACAGCTTATAATGAGGCAATCAACAAAGGCGAAGCAGACTCACTTTTGTTAATTCCCATGTTTATTATAGACTTCTTGTGCATCCATCCGTTTAATGACGGAAATGGAAGAATGAGCAGATTATTGACCTTGTTATTGTTATATCAAAATGACTATATTGTTGGAAGATATATAAGTTTGGAAAAACTAATAGAGCGAACAAAGGATAGTTATTATGATGCTTTACAGTCAAGCTCGCAAGGCTGGATAGAAGATGAAAACAATTACGAGCATTTTGTAAAATATATACTGGGAATTATTACGGCTGCGTACCGGGAGTTTTTTGACAGGGCACATATTGTAGAAGAAAAGAAAGTACCAAAACCAGACAGAATAGAAGAATTGATAAAGAATCATTTAGGTACAATCACTAAAGCGGAGATTGTTAAAGAAGCGTCAGGAATAAGTACAACGACAGTGCAGCGGACACTAACAGATTTAGTCAAGGCAGAGAAGATAATAAAGATTGGAAATGGCCGTTATACAAAGTATAAATGGAACTGGGATAAGGAGACTTAAAAAAGTGATAACAGGTGAATTAAAAAATAAAATAGACAGTTTGTGGGAGATTTTCTGGACGGGAGGTCTTACAAACCCGTTAGATGTAATTGAACAGATGACATATCTCATGTTCATTCATGATTTAGATGTGTCAGATAATACACATGCAAAAGAAAGTGCTATGCTTGGGCTTCCATACGAAAGTGTATTTGCAAAAGAGGTAAAAATTGGAGAGAGGACTATTGATGGAACACAGCTTAAGTGGTCTGTTTTCAGGGACTATCCAGCTGATAGAATGTATTCTGTAGTGCAGGAGATGGTATTTCCGTTTATCAAGAATCTGCATGCTGATAAAGATAGTGCTTTTTCAAAATATATGGATGATGCAATCTTCAAGCTGCCTACACCATTAATGCTTTCTAAAGTTGTGGATGCAATGGATGATTTATATACGCAGATGGCAAAGCTGAATGATTCAGATGCTAGGGGAGATGTGTATGAGTACCTTCTTTCAAAGCTGGCTACAGCAGGGGTAAATGGTCAGTTTAGGACACCGCGTCATATCATTAAAATGATGGTAGAACTAATGGATCCTAAAGCTGACGATGTAATCTGTGATCCAAGCTGTGGTACAGCAGGATTCCTTGTGGAGGCAGGAGAATATCTGTGGGCTAATAAGAAAGATGAAATTTTTTATGACAAGCAGAAAAAAGACCATTTTATGAATCATATGTTCTATGGTTATGATATGGACAGAACGATGCTCCGTATTGGCGCTATGAATATGATGAATCATAGAGTAGAAAGTCCTTTTATAGAATACAGAGATAGTTTATCAGACCAGAATACAGATAAGGATAAATATTCACTGATTCTGGCAAATCCTCCTTTTAAGGGAAGCCTTGATGCAGATATCGTATCAGCAGATTTGTTAAAGGTGTGTAAAACAAAGAAAACAGAACTTCTTTTCTTAGCATTATTTGTTCGAATGCTTAAAGTAGGTGGTAGATGTGCCTGTATTGTTCCTGACGGAGTATTATTTGGTTCTTCAAAGGCACATAAGGATATACGAAAAGAAATTGTGGAAAATCAAAGACTTGAAGCAGTTATTTCAATGCCATCAGGAGTGTTCAAACCATATGCGGGAGTATCGACAGCTATCTTGATTTTTACAAAGACAGAGCATGGTGGAACGGATAATGTATGGTTCTATGATATGCAGGCAGATGGATTTAGTCTGGATGACAAGCGGTCTCCAATTGCTGATAATGATATTCCGGATATTATTGAAAGATTCCGCAATCGTGATGCTGAGTCAGACAGAAAACGTACAGATAAGTCATTTATGGTGCCTAAGCAGGATATCGTCGATAATGCTTATGACCTTAGTATTAACAAGTATAAAGAAGTGGAGTATGTACCTGTGGAGTATCCGCCTACATCTGAGATTATGGCTAATATTCGTGAGATTGAGATTGAGATTGGGAACGAGATGGAAGAGTTGGCAAGATTATTAGGAGAATGATATTATGGCAAAAGTAAGTAAACGAGGTGGATTTTCCGATAGAAATAAAATCAAACCGGAAAATACAGAGATTCAGTTAAAAGAGTTTGATAAGAGAACTAGAGTACAATTGCAAAATATGATTAGCCAGTTTTATAAGGAAATATATGGTGATGAATACTATGGTGGAGAAAACATACAGGAATTTTTAAGATATGTTATAGGAACTATTTATTCGGAACCTGTGGATACTAGTCGGACTTATTATGATGATAAAGTGTTTAAAATTATTAATAATACCATGCAAGAGGATGATTATGATGATGTTTTAACACTGCTAGAAGCAATTATTCAGTATTGGGATTCGTATCTAAGAGATGTGAGAGGATATGACTATTATAATGCTTATAATAATAGTTATCGAAGCTGCTCTATTTATGAAATTGCCAATTCATATTTACAAAGAGAATATGTAGGATATAGATTCATAGATGAGCAACTTACACCAATAAGTGATGATTATGAGCTGGAAGCAGTAAAGCAGGCATTGGATAATCCGTATTCTCCTGTATATGAGCATTTATCTAAAGCTAATAAGTTGCTTGGAGATAGAACATCTCCTGATTACGAGAATTCTATCAAAGAAAGTATTAGTGCAGTTGAAGCGTTATGTGAAATACTTACTGGAATAACAGGAAAAGAGGCTTCATTGGGAAAAATGTTAAAAAAATTAGAAAATAATGGTGTAGTAATTCATGTAGGACTGAAAGCGGCTTTTAATATGCTATACGGATATACATCAGATGCTAATGGAATAAGACATGCTGGCAATATTGGTGGACCATCATCAACATTTGAAGAAGCAAAATTTATGTTGGTGTCGTGTAGTGCTTTTGTGAATTATTTGATTGCAGTTAGTGCGAAATGATAGAATAGAAAGGAAGACAAATTCGGATTTGTTGGGATGATGTAGATGGCAAAATATAAACTTGGTGATATTTGTGAGATTGTATCTGGCAGTACACCTAAAACAAGTATAGAAGAATATTGGGATGGTGATATCAAGTGGATAACACCAGCAGAGATAAATGATGATACATACATCGTTACGGATAGTGTAAGAAAGATTACGGACTTAGGAGCAAAAAAAACGGGATTATCTCCATTTCCTGAAGGAACAGTAATTCTCTCGTCAAGAGCTCCTATTGGGAAGGTTGCGATAGCTGGATGTGCAATGTGTTGTAATCAGGGGTTTAAGAACTTAATCTGTTCTGAAAAAATATTAAATAAGTATTTGTATTGGTTCTTAAAAGGAAATACGTCTTTCCTTAATTCTCTTGGTAGAGGAGCAACGTTTAAGGAAATATCAAAATCTATTGTTTCACAGATAGAGATAAATGTCCCCGACATTGAGTATCAGAAAGAAGCAGCAGATATATTAGAAAAAGTAAGCGAGGTAATATATCTTAGAAAACAAGAATTAACTGCACTAGACAACCTCATCAACGCCCGATTTGTCGAGATGTTTGGAACACTAGATACCCCAACTCAAGCATTTGAAAAGGCGACATTAAAAGAATTGTGTAATAAGATTACAGATGGAAAACATGGCGGCTGTAAATCAGAAGTGGGAACAGAGCGATATTTTGTTGGAGCACGAGAAATTTATGATGATGATGTACATTATGAATTAGCACCAGAAATAAATATTGAAGAATTTGAAAAAGATTATAAGCGTTGCAATGTTGAAATAGGCGATTTTCTTATAGTTAATACAGGAGCAACAATAGGTAAGTCGGCAATTGCTTGTGATAAGAGAACTGAGCATACTTTGCTACAGAAAAGTGTGGCATTATTGAAGGTTAAGAAAGATGTATTGAATCCCATTTTTTTAAAGTGGTGCTACAGAGTTAATACAAAAATGTATATGGTGGAAAATGCATCAGCGCAACCTAACTTATTACTTTCAAAAATTAACGCAACGGTAATATATGTTCCTGATATAGAGCTTCAAAATCAATTTGCTGACTTCGTCCACCAAGTCAACAAATCAAAAGTTGCAGTTCAAAAAGCATTAGACGAAACACAAATGCTTTTTGACAGTTTGATGCAAGAATATTTCGGATAAGGAGAATGTTTATGAGTATAGTGGCAGCAATAGTATCATTGATGGGAGCAATTATATCAGGAGTTCTTGCTACGATTATAACTTTAACAATTAATCATAAAAGTGAGATTATGAGAGAAAAGAAACAATTGGTGGCGGATATATTTGGATATCGATTTTTACTCAATAAAGACAGTGGAGTAGAAAAATTTTATGCAGCTATGAATCGTGTACCAATAGTATTTAAAGATAACAAGAATGTTATAGAATCATATGACTACTTACATAGGTGCTCATTAATAAATGATGCTAAAGAACGTTCTCGAAAAATGGAGGATGCGTTAGTTACTTTTATGAAGGAGTTATGTAAGGCAATAAATATTGATTGTGAAAATTGGAATGATAGTAAAATACTTAATATTTTTGGGGCATGAAATAGTAAAGCAGATTAATGTTTAATAAACAAATGGTATTGTATCATCCAGATGAGGGAAGCGTACCGGTTGATGCTATTTAAAAATATTTTTATGAGGGCGAGTTAGATAAGGAAGTGGTTATTTCCAAAAAGGAAACAACCACAAGGCATGTAATAATATTTTGGACAAATTATTCTATATAAAAGTTGAATGGAGGCAGGGGATGGCATTGCTGACAGTATATCATGGCGGATATCAGGCGGTTGATAAGCCAAAGATAAATAATTGCTTTTTATACATGCCAGAACAAGTATTTACTCTGGGGAGGAATAATGAAATAATATTAACATTTGTTCCACATCAATGGTTGCTGGAATTATATAATGATGAGCCGAAGTTGTTTAATTAAACAAGAATAGTATATGAATGGGAGGTTTCTATGACCAACTTTGATTTTTTGAAACAAGAACCAAAATTCAATAGTTTCTCAGATGTGGCAATAGCCGCAGAGAAAGTTCTTAAGATAGACAAAGAATCCAGCGTGATTAATTGTCGTCGTGCCATGGAATTTGCTATCAAGTGGATGTATTCCGTAGACAAATCACTTGAGATGCCTTATCAGGACAATCTTATGAGCCTTATGAGCACAGAAGATTTTCATGATCTTGTGGATGATACTTTATGGAAACGTTTGAATTTGATTCGAAAGATTGGTAATAGAGCTGCGCACAATGGTAGAAAGATTACAGAGGACGAGGCAATTCTTTGTTTTCAGAATTTGTTTATTTTTATGGATTATGTGTCATACTGCTATTCTGATTTTTATAAAGAGAGACAGTATGATGTAAATCTGTTGAATGAAACATATGAAAATCCGGAGGTGATTAAATCTTCGGATACTGATGTGGATTTGCAGGCGTTAATTGCTGAAAATAAGGCTCTTAAGGAAGCGTTGACAGCTAAGCGTACGGAGCAACAGAAGACTTATGTTCCAAAACCTCTTGATTTATCAGAGTATAAGACAAGAAAAATTTATATTGATTCTATGTTGCTGGATGCTGACTGGATAGAAGGGCAAGACTGGATTAATGAAGTTGAACTTTCGGGAATGCCAAATAAATCAGAGGTGGGCTTCGCGGACTATGTGCTTTATGATGATAGTCATAAGCCTCTTGCTGTAGTTGAGGCGAAGCGAACATGTGTGGATGTGGCGAAAGGCAGGCAGCAGGCAAAGCTTTATGCTGACATATTAGAGAAAAAATATAAGAGAAGACCAGTGGTTTTTCTTACGAATGGTTTTGAGACGAGAATTATAGATAATCAGTATCCGGAGAGAAAGGTTGTGGCTATTTATTCAAAGAGAGATTTAGAAAAGCTCTTCAATCTTCAAAAAATGAAGACAAGTCTGAGACATATTTCAGTGGATAAGAATATTGCAGGACGCTATTATCAGGAAGCTGCAATTAAGGCTACTTGTGATGCATTTGACAATCGCAATCGTAGGAAGGCACTTCTTGTAATGGCAACTGGTTCCGGTAAAACAAGAACTGTGATTGCATTATGTAAGGTACTTTTGGATGCGGGCTGGATTAGAAATATTTTGTTTCTTGCAGACCGTAATTCATTGGTTACACAGGCAAAAAGAAATTTTGTAAGTCTTTTGCCAGATTTATCCTGCTCAAATCTTGTTGAGGAGAAAGATAACTATACAGCGCATTGCATTTTTTCTACATATCAGACCATGATGAACTGTATTGATTCAGTCAGGGATGATAATGGTAAGTTATTTACTTGTGGACATTTTGATCTTGTAATCTGTGATGAAGCACATAGGTCTATTTACAACAAGTATAGGGATATTTTTAATTATTTTGATGCTCCGTTAGTAGGGCTTACAGCAACACCTAAGGATGAGATTGAAAAAAATACTTATGAAATATTTGATTTGGAAAATGGAGTGCCTACATATGGATATGAGCTGGCACAGGCTGTAAAAGATGGCTATCTTGTAGATTTTGTAACGGTTGAAAGCAAGACTAAATTCATTGAAGAAGGCATCGCTTATGATGAATTGTCGGATGAAGATAAGGCTGTTTATGAAGATACTTTTGAATTTGAAGATGGTAAACTGCCAGAGAGAATAGATTCGGCTGCTTTAAATACATGGGTATTTAATGAGGATACCATTAAACAGGTTCTTCATGTGCTGATGAGAGATGGACTTAAAGTGGATTATGGTCAGAAAATCGGTAAAACAATTATTTTTGCCAAAAATCATGATCATGCGGAGAAGATACTTGAAGTATTCAACAAGCAGTATCCTGAGCTTAGTAAAAATGGTCAGCCTTTTGCAAAAGTAATTGATAACTATATGACATATGCTCAGAGTGCAATAGATGAGTTCTCGGATGCTGACAAAATGCCACAAATTGCTATATCTGTAGATATGCTTGACACAGGTATTGATGTACCGGAAGTGTTGAACCTTGTATTTTTCAAAAAGGTAATGAGTAAGGCGAAGTTTTGGCAGATGATAGGACGTGGTACAAGACTGTGTCCTGGACTTATAGATGGAGGGGATAAGGACAAGTTTTACATCTTTGATTTTTGTGGAAACTTTGAATTTTTTCGTATGAATCAGGGAAGACCAACAGCAAATATGATTGCTTTACAGGGGGCGGTTTTTTCTCTTGAATTTGAAATTACATATAAACTTCAAAGCATTGAATATCAGATGGACAGACTTATTGCTTACAGGAACAAACTTGTTGACAAGATGACAGGCAAGGTGCAGGAGCTGAACCGTGAAAACTTTGCAGTAAGGCAGCATCTTAAGTATGTAGATACATATTCAGTGGAAAGTAATTATCAATCAATCACTTTTGAGGATACATTGATGGTTCGTGATGAGTTAGCACCGTTAATTCAGCCGGATGGAGATGAAGTAAGTGCGATTCGTTTTGATGCTTTGATGTATGGAATGGAATTGGCTTATCTTGCAGGAAAGGGATTTGGCAGACATAAAAGTGATCTTTTCAAAAAGGTAGAAGGTATTGCAAGTGTTGCAAATATTCCTGAAATTCAGGTACAGTCAGAACTTATTAATAAAATTCTTCATACTGATTATGTAGATAATGCTGGAATTGATGAGTTTGAGTATATCAGGGTTAGCCTCCGTAATCTTATGAAATATCTGCCTAAGGGAATTATAAAATATGATACAGACTTTACTGATGAAATATTATCGACAGAGTGGAATGAGTCAGAACTTGAAAATGATGAGTTAAAAAATTATAAGGCTAAAGTGGAATTTTATATTCGCCAGCATCAGGATAATATTGCAATTGCAAAACTTAAAACCAATCAGCCGTTGACGGAGGTGGATATAGAAAGTCTGGAGCAGATTCTTTGGAATGAACTAGGCTCAAAGGATGATTATGAAAAGGAATATGGACATAAACCATTGGGAGAGTTTGTGCGTGAGATTGTAGGACTTGATATGAATGCTGCAAAGGCAGCGTTTTCGGATTTTTTAAATGATACAAATCTTGACAGCAGACAGATATATTTTGTGAATCAGATTGTCGAATACATTGTGCATAATGGCATTATGAAAGACTTGTCGGTGCTTAAGGAGTCTCCTTTTACTGATAGGGGAAGTGTAGTTGAAATATTTACAGATATGACACTGTGGATGAATATCAAGAAAGTTATTGACCAGATTAATGCTAATGCAGTGGCGTAATAAGTGCATAGAAACTATAAAAAATTAATGAGGAGATAAAAGAATATTATGACTGAAATTGCTCTGATAACAGGGAGGAGCGAATGATAGAATAGTTACAACAAAAAAGCATGAATGAAGAATATGAAAGAACTATAACAAAATAATATTAAAAAAGAACCTGGTGCAAAAAGTAATGACCAAAGAGTGATAATTAAATCATATAGACAGGGGATAGCAACAGCAGATTGCTTTTCAAAACCGTGAGAAGTATGACAGTATTTACAAAGTACAAGTGTCTAGTATTACACCTCATGTTTGCAGACACACCTTCTGCTCTAATATGGCAAAATCTGGTATGAACCCAAAAACATTACAATATATTAGGGGACATTGAGATATAGGAGTTACCCTTAATACATATACTCATTTACAGTTTGAGGATGCCTTAGAAGAGATGAAAAAGGTTGTGGGCTAAAAGGTTTAAAAATAGCCCGGTATTTAGTCCAAACGAAGGAAAAGTTATGCAAAGTTATTCCGAAATATGCTAAAAATGTGAACAAAAAAACTATTATAGAAATATTGCAGAATTGTTGCAAGTGCCGAAAATACAGTAAAATCAAGCATTTAGAGAGGTTTTAGATACATGATTAAAATATTATTCATCTGCCACGGCAGAATCCGTACTTTTGTCTGAAGTGGCTTAAAATCAAGGCTTTTGGGGAATGAGAATGAACCTAAAATCAAAGCTTTCGGGTTGGAATTTGTTAACCGGACTGTCCTCGATAAAAATGAATATGATTTGTAGTGAAAGAAGTTCCTGTGGGGAGCAGATGGACCGATTTTGAAAAACTCTGTATCAATTTTCTTTACAGATAAACTTTGTTCATAGATTTATGGTATAATCAGTTTAAGCGCTTGAATAAAGGAGATGGTTATACCATGAATCTGTTTTGCGAAGAGGTCCATAAACTGGAGGCGGAATTTAAACAATGCCGGAAGCTGCTGAAAAAAGTTGTCGAAGAAATCGTCGAGAGAAAAAATGGAGATCGGATGCAGCGGAATATGCCGTATTTTGTCAGGCTTGTCGTTGATTATTTCTATGACCGTATGAGAAAGACGAAAAACCTTCAATACGGTGACAGAACACAAAACCACGGGCAATACAAAAACCCATATACAAAGATTTGAACTAATCAGGCCAGGACAGTTTTATTTTGATGCCTGCTACAACCCGTCCAAGACCGCATTCCTGAAAAATGCTGAGAAGAAGGGCTGCAAAATCCTGAATGGTCTTGGTATGTCCAGTTCCAGAGGGCTGCTCAGATCGAATTATGGACCGGACAGAAGGCTCCACTGGATGTGATGCGAAAAGAATTAAAGGAGATTATCCGGGAAGAAAATGAGAAGGCGCAGACGGAATGATTCTGTAA
>OFMC01002790.1_pt1 | contig 10581 bp, 12 predicted proteins | sample 1541271 | NCBI WGS metagenome assembly OFMC01 (sample SAMN04209252, study PRJEB22552) | human gut metagenome | biome: gut; material: feces | host: Homo sapiens | place: USA: Oklahoma | reverse complement strand
ATATTTTTTGACACGCCGCCGCCCGCCATCGAGCAAGGTTTTACTCCTATTTGGGGATAAAACAGCTCATGTCCGGCGGCGGTGTCATTCTCATCGGCACCCAGCTGATCCCGCTGCTCTCTGGTCTGTTCGGCTAATCAACAAGCGATAGGAGGAAAACCCGCCATTGTTCGATAATATTTTCGCAGCAATCGAAAAATGGATGAGGGAACTTCTTTCCGGCATGGTGGAGTCCAACCTGAGTACGATGTTCACAGCGGTCAACCAACAGACCAGTGAAATTGCTGCTCAGGTCGGGCAGACACCGCAAGGGTGGAACAGCAGCATTTTCAGCATGATCCGTAACATTTCGGATTCGGTGGTGATCCCCATTGCAGGAATCATCATTACGCTGATCCTCTGCTACGAACTGATCTCGATGCTGACGGAACGAAACAATCTGCACGATGTAGACACTTGGATGTTCTTCAAGTATTTCGTGAAGATGTGGATCGCGGTCTATCTCGTCAGCCATACGTTCGATATTGCAATGGCGGTATTTGACATTGGACAGTCGGTGGTAAATTCTTCCTCCGGCATTATCCGTGGCAATACCGCCATTGATATTAGTTCTCTTTCCATGCAGATGCAGGCGGCAATGGCAACAATGGCGATTGGCGAACTGGTGACGCTGGCATTGGAAACCCTTGTTGTAAGCTGGTGTCTGAAAATTCTGTCGGTGGTTATCACGGTAATTATGTACGGCAGAATGATAGAAATATACCTCTACACTTCGCTTGCTCCGATTCCATTTGCAACCATGAGTAACCGTGAGTGGGGTCATGTGGGAACGAACTACTTCCGGGGGCTGTTCGCGCTGGCATTCCAAGCGTTTCTGATGATGGTTTGCGTGGCAATCTATGCAGCCCTTATCGGCAGCATCCGGGTATCTTCGGATATTCACTCGGCATTGTTCGGCACGATGGCCTACACGGTGATTCTTTGCTTCTCGCTGCTCAAAACGGGAAGTCTGTCCAAACAAATCTTCGGCAGTCACTAAATCCGGGAAAATCCAATGAAAGGAAAAGACAGCAGACAACGCCGTTTCCCGGCGGCAGTCTGGCTGTTCTGGTAATCCATGGCCTATGTAACGATACCCAAAGACCTTTCCAAAGTGAAGAACAAGGTCTTTCTGAACCTGACAAAACGCCAGCTTGTGTGTATGGGTTTCGCGGCGGGCATCGGCGTTCCGTTCTATTTTCTTATGCGCGACACGCTGGGAACCAGCAATGCAGCGGCAGGCATGGTGCTCCTGATGCTGCCGGAATTTTTCTTTGCTCTGTACGAGAAAAACGGGATGCACCTTGAAACCATCCTGACGAATTTCATCAGCGCCCGATTCAAACGTCCTGCGGTACGCCGCTATGAGGTCGAAAACCTGTATGAGCGGGAACTGGAAGCCGCAACACCGATCCAGAAGAAAGGAGGCATCCTTGGTAAAAAGTGAACCGAAGAAGAAACCGCAGTCGGGCGGCTTCTTCCAGAAGTTCTTTCGGAAACCCGAAAAGAGCCAGAAGGAACAGCGGTTGACTGTGCAGCGTTCCATTCCATATCTGGAAATGGGGCGTGACGGTATCTGCCGGGTGGAGGAACATCTGTATTCCAAAACCGTCCGATTCTACGACATTAACTATCAACTGGCGCAGAACGAGGATAAGAACACCATCTTTGAAAGCTGGTGCGACTTCCTCAACTACTTCGATGCCAGTATCCGCTTTCAGTTGTCGTTCATCAACCACAAGAGCGATATGAGCGAGTACAACAAGGTCATCCAGATCGAGCCGCAGCACGACCAGTTCGATGATGTGCGTATGGAATATATAGACGAGTTCCACCTCCTGCTGAAAGAGGAACAGACCGCTGCATACAGCGTCGAAATCTGGAAGCGGTTCCGAAAATGGGGTGGTGTACCGACAGGAATTACGCAGAACATCAAGGATTTACTCGCCAGCCGGGAAATCGAGAATATCTTCGAGAACAGCGATTTTATTTATATGCTTAATCAGGCATCCGGCGACCGGCAAATCCTTGCAAAGCAGCTGAATATCTCGCCGTTCCAGCTGTCGTATGTGACGAACAGCAACGAGGGCGAGGGGCTGCTGTTCTACGGCAATACGATTATCCCGTTCAAGGATAAGTTTGATACTTCGCTGAAACTGTACAGCCTGATGACAACGAAGCCCAATGAGATGGGAAAATACAAGGAGAAGAAAGAAGCATGAACACACCGAACATTTTTGACCGACTGAGCCGCAAGATTCATCATCACTCTGACATGGAGCCGCACGAAAGCGATTCTGGCCCGCCCTTTGGTGAGGTGGAGCCGCTCAACTTCCACGATGAAGAATCGGTGGTACATACGGTGCTGGAGGACTTTTACGCCGTTGGCACACTGGCCGATGAGCTGACTGACGGCTTTCACATGGAAGCCCACGGTTATCTTGACCGTGAGGAAGTGAATGCCCGTCTGATCGCCTTTGCCCGGAAGCTGGAGCAGGTGCTTGACAAGTGGGAAACCCACGCAGCTCTGATCGCATGACGGCTCCAGCCGGAAGGAGGTGATTTCCATAGCAGACAAAAAGTTTCGGGGCAGAGATAAAATCGTCCAGAAGATGACCAAAGACGGTCTGGTGGATGAAAACCTCCGCACCGGGGAGCAGAAGTCCGCAACCGCAGAAGAAAAGCCGAAGCAGGAAGATTCGGCAGAAGAAACTGCGGAAAAAGAAACAGATAAAAAACCTATCGTGGAAGAAGAACGGTGCATGGATGCCGAGGATGGGGAGGAAGAATCACCCCGGCATCACAGCACCGCCAAGCAGAGCGCAGACTACTATAAAGCCCATCAGGAGGATGGAAAGCCGAAAGATGCGCCTGCGGAATCGGATGCAGAGCCGCAGACCAAGAAAGGCCGACTTTCTTTTGAAGATGAAAAGGGCGGCATTGTCCGTGGCGTAGGAATGGGTGTTAAGAAAGTGGTGAAGAAAGGAGTGGACACCGCCACCGGGTTCGCCCATCAGAAAGTACATCAGGTGGAAAAGGACAATTCCGGCGTGGAAGCTGCTCACAAGTCGGAAGAAGCCGCCGAACGCCTGCACCACTTTGTCAAAGGCAGAAAAAAGCCCAAAGACAAATCTGCCAGAGCGGAGAAAAGAGGTGGCGAGGATCAGAAATCCAGCCGCCTGAAATTTTCCGAGAGTGAGGGCGGCACTGCAGAAAATGCAGCAGAACCGTCGCTGAAAAAGAAGCAGCCACAGCCGACTGCCGCAGGAGGTGAAACAAAAACAGTCGGCGCGAAGTTTTACCAGAAAAAGCAGTATAAGGATGCCTATGCAGCAGCCAAGCGCGGTCAGAAAGCCGGAACTGCCGCCAGCAAGCAGGCAGCAGCGGCAACAAACACCATTACGGAGAAAGCGAAAGCGGCGGTGCAGGAGATCGTCGTGCAGCATAAAACTTTGTGGGTCGGTATTGGTGTGGGCATCCTGTTGGTGATGGTAATGCTGGGAGCCTTTTCAAGCTGTGGTGCAGCGATTCAGGGAACAGGCAGTACCTTTGTGGGAACGACATATCCCAGCAAGGATGCCGACATGAAAGGTGCGGAAGAAGATTATCTGGAACTGGAAAAAGAACTGGATAAGCAGATTCGGCAGATGGAATCCACCCATCCGGGCTATGATGAATACCGCTATCAGCTTGACGAGATCGGGCATGACCCGTATCAGCTGATTTCTCATTTGACGGCAGTTTATGAGCAGTTCACCAGAGGACAGGTCAAGCCTGTTATCAAAGAACTGTTCAAGCAGCAGTATCTCCTGAAAGTCTGGGGAACCATTGAGATTCGCACCCGCATGGAAACCAGAGTAGGGGTTCGGCCAACGATTGACGCTTTTGGAAACGTCAGCATGGAAACCTATACCTATCAGGAAGAAGTGGAGTACGAGTATAAAATCCTCAATGTCCTGCTGAAAAATAAGGGCTTTGATACCATCGCGCGGAAGAACATGAACCAGAAGCAAACCGGGCGGTACGATGCCTATAACTTGACCTACGGCAATCGCCCCGAACTGTTCGGCGCAGGATCACCGACTTACAGCGGCGGCACAACGGGCAGTATCGGCACAGGTGGTGGTGCTGGTGGTTCCGGCGGTGGCTTCAAGTACGATATTCCTTCGGAAGCCCTTTCGGATGAAAAGTTCGCAAGGATGATTGAGGAAGCCGAAAAATATCTCGGTATGCCGTATGTGTGGGGCGGCAGTTCCCCAAGCACCAGTTTTGACTGTTCCGGCTTCGTATGCTGGGTCATCAATAACTGCGGCAATGGGTGGAGCGTTGGGCGTACAACGGCCAACGGTCTGCGAGGAAAATGCAGCTATGTCTCTCCTGCGGATGCACAGCCTGGTGACTTGATTTTCTTTGAGAAAACCTATAACACCGTTGGCGCGTCGCACGTTGGAATCTACGTCGGCAATGGCATGATGATCCACTGCGGCGACCCCATTTCCTATACCAGCATCAATTCGACCTACTGGCAAAGCCACTTCTTAGGCTTTGGCCGCATCAACTGAAAGGAGGACCGATGGGCAAGAAATTACAGAAATATCTGGATGAAGCCGAAAAGACAGAACAGCAGATCGCGGAACTGGAAGAACGGCTGAGAACCATCCGGGCAGCACAGAAAAAGGAAGAGGACAGCGAGATCATCCGTGCCATCCGCAGCACCAAGATGGGCGGGCGCGAACTGCTGGCTCTGCTGGACAACATTCAGGCGGGCAATGTAACGTTCTTGACCGCTGTAAATAACGCTTCGGAAGAAGCAGAAACGGAGGAAGCGATTGAAAAAGATGCTTAAACGGCTGGGAGTTGTTATCCCCAGCACAATTCTGACCTTGCTGATGGCGGTGGGCTTTTCGACACCGGCCTTTGCCTATGTGGACACCACTGCGGTGGCGGAGGAACCGACACAGGTGATTGAGGAGGCAGAGCCGACGGAGGAAGAAAAGATTCCGTTCACCATCGCAGGCAACGGCGAGGTGGAGGACAACATCGTAGATGACCCCAGCAAGGAGTTCTTCACAGTAAAGACCAAGGGCGGCAACACGTTCTTTCTGGTGATCGACCGGGCGCGGAACAGTGAGAACGTCTATATGCTCTCGATGATCGACGAGTACGATTTGCAGGAGTTTCTGGACGATGAAGAGCGGAACGGCAAGCAGGAAGAAGAAACGCCTGCGGTAGTTCTGCCCGAAACCAAACCAGAACCTACCCCGGATGTAGAAATCGAAGAACCGAAAGAGGAATCGAGCGGTGGCATGAATAAGATTCTGCTGCTGGTATTCGTGGCCGCATTGGGCGGTGCAGGTGCTTTCTTCTACTTCTACATTTATAAGCCGAAGCCGAAAGAAGAAACGCCGCAGAGTGAAAATCTGGAAACCGACCAGAGCCTTGCGACGGTGAACGAGGATAATCAGTCGGACAACGAAAATGGCACATAAGAAAACCGTAACATAAGGATGCAGGGGTAGTCGAAAGGCTATCCCTGCTTTTTTCAAAAAGGAGAAAGCGTTGAAATATCTGGTGATTGCAGAAAAACCGAGCGTATCGAAATCCATTGCAAAAGTGATCGGTGCATATCGGCAGGAGGACGGGTATCTGGAGGGTGGGGATTGCGTGGTAAGCTGGTGTCTGGGGCATCTGGCAGAGTATGCAGCCCCGGAACATTACGATGAACGCTATGAAAACTGGCGTTTTGAGGATGGAGTTATGAGCAATGTGCGTTTTGATGAACTGGAATTGATGCTGATGGCGATGTTTGAGCAGCCGACACTCAAGGATACGATTCAGGTATTGATGGAGGTTCAGCCGCTTGTAGCAGAGGATGCAGAGATGGCTGCGCTTGTCCAGCAGACTATCCAGAAGATGCAGCAGTTGAATGAGCAGCAGTTCAAGGGGCTGGAACTGGAATGGCATAGGCCGGAGGATGATATAGGAGAATGAGTTCAGATATATTTGTGATTTACCAGATCGACAATTCTGAGAAAAACCGTGAGTATCGCTGCCGCAGCTATGAATACCAGATTCAGCATGGCTTTATGATAACCGCAGACAATTATGGTACGGGCTATTCCGGTACGGCTACGCGAGGAATGGGCGAGGAAGCTATTCGTAAAAAGATGGAAAGCATTAACCCGGACAAATTCAAAATTAGAAAATTTGGGGTCAGTGATGTCATCGGATTGACTGCGGCAGGCAAAACCTCTTTTTTCTATGTTGATAAGGATAGGCTGGTGAGATTCAACGGCTTTTTCCCAAAGCCCCAGAGCGGCACATACCTGATTCTTGATGAGGGCGGCTATCAGGTGGCAGGGCAAAAAGGAACATGGCTGGTATCGGATGAAGTAGAGGTCGATGGTCAGCGGTTTGTTCAGATGAGAAGTGAACAAACGAAGAATCCACCGCCGAGCATTATTCTTCACGAGAGTGGAGCCTTTGTGACGCAGACAGCTTTAGGTTTCGATGGAGAAGCTACCAGAAAGATGAGTGCTTTTTTACAAGGCCCAAAGCCTGAACTGCTGCACCATCAGAAGTTCTTTGAAAACGGTACAGCGGAACGCGCCAAAGAATCCGGCACAGAGCAAAACTACAATATGATAGATGGCTGCGTCAACAATGTACCAAAAAAGCCCCGGCGCATTGGTGGCAGGTGGTCTGTGCTGGATCGGCTGCATATCAAGCAGGCTGAACGGCGACAAAAAGACAATGCGCCGCAGCAGGAACAGGAAAGAAGCCGAAAAAGTTAAAATACCGTAATATCGTTGAGATGGCTTCCCCAAAAAGGAGGCCATCTTTTTTGCGTTAGAATCAAAGATGTAAAAAACTTTTTTACATTACGATTGATTTCCCGAAGCGGATGGTATATAATAATAGCAGAAGGGAGAGATGAAAAATGCGTTTTGATGAACTTTTTGAAATGAGAAAACTGACAGGAACAAAATTAAAGAACTATATTCGCAGCAATGGATTCTCAAAAGTATCGTTCTGCAAGAAAACAGAGATTTCTCGCCCTACTTTAGATAAGATTTTGAATGGCGAGATAGATAGCAAAAGCACGTTCGATAAGCACTTGAACAAGATTCTTACCAGTTTGAGCATTGACCCGGATACTTTGATGGGATTTTCACCGAGAGTGCAAAGTGTAGATGCCGTGTACTCGCAGAATGCGCCGATTGATTATCAGATGAATGATAAGGCAAAGATGGAGTACGATCTGTTGCAGGATATTCTAAACCTTTGCAGTGTTTATTATTAAAGGCGGAAGGCTATGAGTGAGCGAATTACAGCAGCCAACTTAGATGAAGTTATCAAAAGGAACGAAGTCATTGAGGAACAGATGAAGCAGAGTGCTTCGCTTATCTGGTCAAAATACAATCCGATGCAGATAAATTCTCCGATACAGTTGGCGTTACAGATTTTAAGACCGTATGGTTTGATACAGCTGCCGATTGATAATCACTATTTAAGCGGAGCAATTTTTGTTCGGGATGGAAAACGAATCCCCTTGATAAATACGGCACTTCCGAGAGCAAATCAGTATTTTACTGCGTGGCATGAGATTTATCATCTATTGTTTGATGAAGTTTCTTTTGACCATTTGATTGAATCCGAAATCCTGATGGAAGAACGAAAAGCAGAATACTTTGCTGCGCTTATGCTTCTGGGAAACCTTATGCCGTATTTTGAGGGCTTAAAGGATATGGAGTTCCAAGCAAAAGCGTTTCAGTGCATGAACGCTTTCCAAGCTCCCTATAAGGCGGTGCTGATTTCTCTGTATGAAAGTGCAGTAAAGAATGGGAATACGGCTATTGCGGAAGAAGTTAAGGAAAACTTTGATGTGCAGGTTGAAGATATTGCACAGAGATTCCGCGATTTGGGATTGGATGATTCCCTTGTACGGCCTTCGTATGTAGTAAATGTAAGTCCGCTACAAGAGAAAATCAATAAGACGATTCGCAATGAGCCGGAAGTGGAATACCATAAAGACAATGAAGCATTTCTAAAAACGGTTTTAAGCGAATTTAAAATGCTGACGGGAGAGGCCGATGCTTAATATACCAGAGTATAAAGAATATGGTGGGGAAACCCAAATAGCACTTATGGATAACTCATCACTGGCATTTATGCACGAGTTGAGCCAGAGAAGTTATCCGTCTGATGGAATCCTCAGCGTATACGATTTGATTCTGATACCAAAGTGGGTAATGGAAGAAATTGAGGATTCTACATACAGAAGCACCTATGTTGAGCAGCTTCAAGCAAAAGGGTATCCTATTCGTTGGATTGATGAAACAAAGTACGGTGCTTTTGTCAATGATGAAGATGTGAACCTGTACTACATCGTTGAAGCTGCGGTATCGCGTGTGTCAGAGTTGATGCGCTTCCTTCGCAGAAAAGTAAAAACCGAAGATCTGATTGACTTGCCTTCCGCAGAGGAATGGATGAACCGGCTGTACGATGAATGGCCGATTCATGGAAGAACGCTGTCAACGGGTCGCACTCTTAAAAAGAATGCGGGAGAAATCTCGTTGACGATCCTTGCTGAAATATTCGCGTGGTATCATGATGGAGTGGACAGCCTGACAATCTATACGCAGGATACGGATGCGCATGAGTTCCAAACGAATGCAGAGCGTATCTTAACGGGAAATTCTGAATTTACTCCTGCGCTGGATTCTCCGATTTCGGTGGCCTTTAAGTCAAATGACTTTATTTTGTGTCAGATGTATCGTGAGGGCGCCTTGACTTTGGATGCGGTGCGGCAGCTTCGCCACGATGATAGAAAATTGACTTATACACGGCAGCAAGCGGATAAGTCGATTATTTGCCGCAAAGAAGTTATAACGAAAGAGCAGTTCATTGATTTGATTCAGGATGCGACAGTTCAAATCCTGTTCTAAGAGTAATATGGTAGAAAAGGGTCAGCCCTAGTCTTTCGCAGGAAAGACCAGGGCTGGCTTTTTGTTTTATAGAGAGTGTTCGTTCTTTCGGGATTGCTGCTGTTCGCGCCGTGCTTCTCGTTCTGTTCCCAGAATGTTATCTACATTGGCACATACAGTCTGGAGTTCCCTGTGGTAATCTTTGAAATAGTGGTAGGTGTCATACTGGGCATCTTTCTGAATGGTAAGCTGCTCCTTTTCAGCCCGGAGGTCTTTCATGGTCGGGAACCTTCCATCTGGGGAGTGCTGCTTTAGGATGCGGAGGGCTTCTTCATATTTGGCAATATCTTCTGCATGAGCCTGACGGAAAGATTTCTTATTGCCGGATTTCAAGAAATCACCATAGACTGATTTTGTAGAAAGATACTGGCCTAAATAACGAATCTGCTCATTGACTTTTTTCAATTTTGCTTCGGTGAATTTGGCATCACTTCGGGCTTTTGCCATTTTAGATTGAATGGCGTCAGTGGTATCGGAGAGTTTTTCGTAAGAATCGTATCCATGTTCCTGCACATAAGCGACTGTTCGTGCCATCTGCTGCAAATTGGAAATCTTGACTTTCTGCGCATAGGCGCGGCTCTGCTGTGCTTTTACGCAGGTCTGCAAGTCAACCACAAGGCGCAGATCAGACTTGATGAACAGGATAGCCATAGGATCGTCTACTGCCCAATGAGGATTGTTCTGCTCTGCAGTCCTTGCATTTTCTGCAAAAATTCGGAGAAGTTTGTCGCGGTCATAATTGGAACCCAGCGCACGGGCAGAGATATACTTCTGCCGGTCAGCAGGAAGATAGCTGAATCGTCCACGATGATCTTTTACCAAAATTCCGTATTCCGCTTTTAATAACCGTTGAAATTCCTCAAAAGATGTGGCACGTTCCGCAATGTCAGAAATGGCATTGCGGATTTTTTCTTTGTTTGTTTCAAAGGTAGTGTGCATGGGAGTGATGCCATCGCCCAGAAGTTCCATATTTGCAATATCCAGATTCAGCTGGCCGCGCCGCTGCGCATGGTACTCCTGCTGTGTGATTTTATCCGCAGCAGGGGAGAGCAGATCGACCTGATGCAGCCCTTCGCGCTGGCAAATATCCATCAAAGATTTTTGCAGGTGCTTCAAGTAGTCTTTGGTAAGGTGGTGCTTGTAACCAGCCTTGCAGTCGATTGGCCGTTCGGTGTAGGTCTGAGGCTCTATATCGGATTTGCGCAGGCTGTTGATTATGATGTGGGTATGGATGTTGCCTGTTCCATTATTGCCATCTGTATGGGTGCAGACCAAAGCCTGATGCCCCGGAAAATTAGCTTTTGCGTATTCCAGCCCGATGGCCTGTGCACGTTCTCCTGTTAAATCGTGGTCGGCGTTATCTCTGGGGTCATGGCTGATAATGTAGTGGTGACTTTTGATTTCATCGTAAGTGTTGTTCTTATGGTACTGCTGGTTTAACAGTTCACATTCAAGGTCGAAGGTTTCGGGATGGCAGTTCAAACCGTCAAGATAAAATTCTTCCCGAAGCAGCATATTCCCACTTTCATCCAGAACGGGAACCAGATGAAACTCA
>OFMC01002783.1_pt1 | contig 10599 bp, 10 predicted proteins | sample 1541271 | NCBI WGS metagenome assembly OFMC01 (sample SAMN04209252, study PRJEB22552) | human gut metagenome | biome: gut; material: feces | host: Homo sapiens | place: USA: Oklahoma | reverse complement strand
TGCGGAACGCAATTCGCGGGATGCCGGGAAGCGAGTTCGAGCCTCGTAGCCCACATACGGCGGTTCGTGTTGAAAATCGGAAGGAAACCAGCAAAGATTTCCCTCGCAAATACCCCTTTTTCTGAAGGAGGACTCTGCGCTTTTTGCCGGAGCAAGGCAGCGAAAAATGCGTAATACGCTGAGGACCCCCGGCAGAGCCGGAGGTCCTCATGATATAGGCTGGAAGATTTAGTCAACGGCAATGACGGCGCCGTCAAAGTTTTCGGCGATGTAGTTCTTCACGGCGTCGGAGTGCAGGGCCTCGGCCAGAGCCTGGATGGCGGCGTTGTTCTCGTTGCCCTCTTTGCAGACCAGCACGTTCACATAGGGGGAGTAGGAGGATTCCAGAGCCAGAGCGTCCTCAACGGGGTTCAGGCCAGCACCCAGCGCATAGTTGGAGTTGATAACGGCGAGATCCACCTCGCTGGCGATGCTGGGGATGGTGGCGGCTTCCACCTCGGTGAAGGTCAGATTCTTGGGATTCTCCACGATGTCCTTGGGGGTAGAGGAGAGATTGGAGTCGTCAGCCAGCTTGATGAGACCCTGAGCTTCCAGCAGCAGGAGGGCACGGCCTTCGTTGGTGGCGTCATTGGGGACGGCCACGGATGCACCGTCAGGCAGGCTGTCCAGAGAATCGGACTTGCCGGCGTAGATGCCCATGGGCTCGATGTGGACGCCGGTGACGCTCACCAGATGGGTGCCGCGGGTGGTGTTGAAGTCATCCAGATAAGGGACGTGCTGGAAGTAGTTGGCGTCCTCATCGCCGTCCTCCACGGCGGTATTGGGCACCACATAGTCGCTGTACTCGTGGATCTGCAGGTCGATGCCCTGCTCGGCCAGAATGGGTACGCACTGCTTCAGGATCTCGGCGTGGGGGGTGGGAGAGGCGGCTACGTTCAGAGTGACGGTCTCCTGAGGTTCCGCAGGCTGCTCGGTCTGCGCGTCATCGGTGGTGTCGGCCTTGGCAGAGTCATCGGACTTGCTGCCGCAGGCGGTGAGGGACAGGGCCAGCGTCAGGGCCAGCAGAGTGGCAAAAATCTTGTTTTTCATGTTCTTTTCCTCCAATGAATATCAGAATTGATGAATTTTATATTTCAAGCGCTTGCCGGAATACCCTTGTGCACATAGGGGGACAGGCGATGAAAACAACAAATGAAATGCGGGGGACTTACTTGGTGTGGGCCAGACGGGAGAGCAGGTCGAAGGCGGTGAGCTTGCCTGCGCCGGTGTCAAGCCGCTTGTCGATCTTCTTGGACAGCCAGCCGAACAGGGACTGGACAATCTGCACCATGATGATCAGGATGACCACCGTTACCCACATCACCGAGGTGATGAACCGCTGGTGACCGTACCGCACGGCGATATCGCCCAGACCGCCGGCGCCTACGGTACCGGCAATGGCGGTGTAGCCCAAAATAGTTACGATGGAAATGGCACCGCCTAATACCAGAGAGGGCTTGGCCTCCGGCAGATAGACCTTTCGGATGATCTGGCAGGTGGATGCGCCCATGGACTGAGCGGCCTCCACCACGCCGGCGTCTACCTCTGCCAGAGAGGTTTCCACCATGCGGGCGATAAAGGGGGCGGCGGAGACCACCAGGGGCACGATGGCGCCCTTGACGCCGATCTTGGTGCCAACCACCAGCTTGGTGAAGGGCATGATGGCCACCATCAGGATGATAAAGGGCACGGAGCGGCCGATGTTGACGATCCAGCCTAAGATCTGATTCACGGGTTTGCTGGGGCGGATGCCGTGGGGCTGGGTAACGGTGAGGGCAACGCCCAGAGGCAATCCCAGCAGATAGGCGAACAGGGTGGAGATCAGCACCATCACCAGCGTATCCCGGGTGCCGGTAAGTAGGATGCCGCCGTATTCTGACCAGAATTCAGAAATGACCTCAAGCATGATACTCCACCTCCTCCGCGGTGATATTGGGTTGGGAACGGATATAGCTCAGGGCCTTGGCGGCCTCGTTTGGATCGTCCGGCAAAAGCAGGAGCATGGTGCCGAAGGCCTTGCCGTCGATGGTGCGTGTGTCGGCACCTAAAATCGTGACCTTCACGCCGCAGTCAATAGCAAGGGAGGCGATAAGGGGATCGTAGACCGTGCCGCCGTTGAAGGAGACCCGGACGGCACGGGTGCCTGCGGGGTACTGCTTTGCGCTGACGCCGCCGGGATACACCAGACGGCGGGCCGCGTCGGTGGCGGGATGGGCGAAGATGTCCTCCACCCGGCCTTCCTCGGCCACTTCGCCGCCGTCCAAAATGGCAACGCGGGTGCAGATCTCCTCGATAACGCTCATCTGGTGGGTGATGATGACCACCGTGACCCCCAGTTTTTGGTTCAGCTCCTTCAAAAGCGCGAGGATGGAATTGGTGGTGGTGGGGTCCAGAGCGGAGGTGGCCTCATCGCAGAGAAGCACCTTCGGGTCCGTAGCCAGCGCCCGGGCGATGGCCACCCGCTGCTTCTGGCCGCCGGAGAGCTGGGCGGGATAGGCACTTGCCTTTTCCTTCAGACCCACCAGATCCAGCAGTTCCAGAGCCTTTTTCTCAGCCTGGGCCTTGGGTACACCGGAAAGCTCCATGGGGAAGCAGACATTTTTCAGACAGGTACGCTGCATCAGCAGGTTGAAGCCCTGGAAGATCATGCTGATCTTTTTCCGGGCCTGCCGCAGCTCTTGGGGGGAGACGGTACGCATACAGGACTTGCCATCCGCCTGCTTTTCCATCCACGTCAGCTTCTGACCGTTGACGGTGATGCTGCCGCTGGTAGGCCGCTCTAAAAGGTTGATGCAGCGGACCAGCGTGGACTTTCCCGCACCGGAGAAGCCGATGATGCCGAAGATCTCACCGTCTCCAATCTCAAGGGAGACGTCCTTGACGGCATGGACCCCATCGCCGGTATCTCCAAAGGTCTTGCTGATATGTTCCAGCTTGATCATAATATCCTTCTTTCGTTGCTGCGAAAATAAAGAGGGCGGAAAGCGTCGCCGCTTTCCGCCCTTCTGAACAGCATAACTGTTACACACAGGAGAGGTTTTTCGCGGAGGCGCACAAAGGCTTGGGCATGGTCATCATCCCCATGTCCATCATGCACATCATCATACCAAAGCGAGTTACGATCATGCTGGTGCGTCTCCTTTCTGTCACCGGTGTTCCGGTTTCGTTTTCGATGGGCATAGCGTAGCACTGTTGTCCGCCCCTGTCAACGGGGAAAATTATTTTTGGAAAAACCGCAGAAAATCGGCAGGGTCAGCAAAAACTGTTTTGTGCAAATATCAGCTATACTTTGAACCGGCATAGTAAATATGAGACAACAGAGCGGGAACAGACCGGGACGCTGTCAGCAGTCCCGGCCTGTTTTTGATTAAGACAAAATGGCATTTGCACTCCGGACCGGCCCCATCCGGTCCGGAGTGCAGCGGAGACCTGCGGATCTCCGGCGGGGAAAAAGGAAAGATAGGAAAGATAAAGATAGGAAGATAAGGTTTCAGGAAAGATTAGGAAATAAGGAAAGATATAAAAATAGAGGTGTGTTGAAGGGGCTTATTCTGCCAGCAGCTTGCCCATGGCGCGGCAGGCTTCCAGTGTATCGCCGTCAGGGGTTTCCTGACAGATGACGCTCTCGCAGACCAAGTTGATTCCGGCGTCATCACAGTCCTTTTCCCAGGACCGCATCCATTCGCCGTCGCCCCAGCCGTAGGAGCCGAACAGCGCCACCTTCTTGCCGCTTAAATGGCTCTTGCAGGCGGAGAACATAGGCTCAAACTCCATTTCCTCCAGTACCTCAGAACCCATAGCAGGGCATCCGAAGGCCACGGCATCCACGCCGCTGAAGGTGGAAGCGTCCACCTGTGCGGCTTCTAACAGGGCGGCTTCGGCTCCGGCACTCTTCATGCCTTCCAGAACGGCCTCCGCCATCTGCTTGGTGTTGCCGGTGCCGCTCCAATAAATCACTGCGGTTTTCTTCATCGTAAAAATCTCCTTTCTTGCGGGATCGGTCATTGACCGTTGGTATATCAGACTGCGACGGCCAACTGGTCAATGCCGGAACCGGCACGCCAGAGGGCGCAGTAGATATCGGTGCATTTGCGGAACTTATCAAACAGCCGCCGGGCCAGCGCCTCGTCACCGTAAACCTTCCAGAGACCGGCGCACTTGTAATTGACGGCGTGATTTTCGATGAAGCCCCGCACATCCTGAGGCGGATAGCTGAGGAACAGCCCTACCTCATGGGGAAATTCGCCCCCGGAGCGGAAGCGCTTGGCCAGATAGGCCACGCACTGCTCACTGCTTTTACCGGAATACCCGGCATCTGCCAGCAGTGCTTCCGCCAACTGGTCCTTCAGGTCCACCCGCAGCTCAGCGGGACGGTAGAGGTACAGCAGCGCGGTGTGGTCCTGATAGCGCAGAGGCAGCAGCCGCAGGCCCTTTGGGACCAGAATTCGATTCAACTCCCGGATCTCCGCCGTCAGCTCTGCCAGAGAGGTGAACGGCGCGGGGAAGATGGTGCCGGTTTTGATCCCGGCCAGAGTCGGTGCGCATTGCCGCACCAGATTTTCCTCAGACATACCGTGACCTCCTTGCTTGCTCGGACTGCTAACGGCGGTTCTCACGGCACAAGCGGCACGCCGGTGTGAGAAGCGTCCGCCTGTGCGGTGATGATTGTGGTTAGATAACCTTAACTGCTGGGGGGAGGAAAAGTGAAGCTTGACCCCTGTGACTGTATCTTATCAAAAGCTTGGAGCCGTATCCGCTCCAAAACGTCGGGTACGGCTCCAAAACAGTGAATGTGGCAAAATAATCCTGAACAGAAGAAGCGGAAGTCCATGTCAGACTTCCGCTCCTGTATGATTGTGATCAAATCCGCCTTTCCACGTCAGCATCCGAGAGGGAAACCGGTTTTTCGCCCAGTTGGGGCGCGCAGCTGTCATATTCCGCACCGGCCCGGTACTCCCGGGGAGAAACGCCGATCACATCCCGGAAGGCTCTGGCGAATTTGCTGGCATTGTCATAGCCAAACTGACAGGCGATGTCCAGCACCGTCCGGTCGGTTTCCCGTAGTAGCGCTGCCGCGCCGTGCATCCGCTGCGAGCGGGCGTAGGCTGCCGGAGACATGCCGTAGACCCTGGCGAAGCTGCTCTTGATCTGCGCCTCGGAGACGTTGAACTGCTGGGATAAGCTTTTGAGGGTCAAGGTCCGGTCCGACTCCGCCAACAGGCGGGCCTTGACCTGCTCCGCCAGAGATACCTGTGCGGCGGTGCAGCCGTGAGGGGTCTGCCCATCCTCCGGGGACAGGGTGCTGAGAAACAGGAGGAGCTCCAGAAGCTTTACCTTTAAATATCCCTTGCGGATGTCCTCCGGGACGGCGTACAGCTCAGAAAATACGTGCTTTACCCGCCGGGAGGACCGGGCAGTGAAAACCGTCCCGCCGGGGCACAGCTTTTCCATCAGGGCAGCCGGCCGCACCTCCACATCGCTGAGAATACAGGAAAGGCACTCCGGCGCGGCAGCGGGATCAATGGTGACGGTGATCCCGTGGTAATGGCCGGTGGGGAAGCGGCTGTCCGGAGGCAGGGAAGAGGTGCGGGCTACCGCCAGATCTCCCGGAGACAGATAGAAATAGCGGCCGTTTTGCCGGTATTCCACCCGCCCCTCCAGACAGTGATGGATCTCCAGCCGTTCCCCGGAACCATCCCGCAGTTCCCGGCAGGCACGGGCATGAACATCCCGGTAGTCCAGCTCCATACCGGGGAATACCCGGTACCGGGTCACAGCGGCTTCACCGTCGGAGGCGTCCGGATAGAGGCGCAGAGGATCGGCCTCGCAGTGGTTGGGGGATGTGCAGGCGGGCGCGAAAGCAGAAGTGGAAAAACGCATAGGATACTCCTTTATATCGGTTAGATAGATCTAACTGATAATAGCATATGAATCAAAGAAGCGCAAGCAGTCCGTTGAAATACATTAAAATATGTGTTTTCAGTTGCCTTTCAGCTATTCAGATGCTATAATGAAGCGATTGCTGTCGAACGGAAGGCGGCAAAGCAGCTTCCCAACCGGCAGAGCTGTTTTAGGGTTTACAGTGTTCTGAGGGAAGAAACACGAGGAGGAGAAATCGATCCATGAAGCAAAAACTGAGTTTTAAAGAATACATCTATGTGGCCAGTATGCTGTTCGGCATGTTCTTCGGCGCAGGAAACCTGATTTTCCCGGTTTATATGGGACAGGTGGCCGGACGGAACATGTGGGCGGCCGTTCTTGGCTTCCTGATCACCGGCGTGGGCCTGCCTCTGCTGGGCGTGGCCGCTTTGGGCATCAGCCGCAGCAACGGCCTTTTTGACCTCAGCCATAAGGTGGGCCGTCCCTATGCGTTCTTTTTTACCTGCGCCCTTTATCTGACCATCGGGCCGTTTTTCGCCATTCCCCGGTGCGCAACGACTTCCTTCACCGTGGGTCTGGAGCAGATCCTGCCCCACGATGACAAAAGCTGGCTCTACCTGCTGCTGTTCTCTCTGCTGTTTTTCGCTGTGACGTTGGTCCTTTCTCTGCGGCCGGGCAAGATCCTCACTTATGTGGGCAAGGTCCTGACGCCCTGCTTCCTGGTGTTCCTGGCGATTATGGTGTTCGTGACGATCCTGCATCCCACCACCAGCATCGGCGCGGTGGAGCCTCAGGGTGCTTATGCCGCACAGCCCTTCTTCACCGGCTTTCTGGAGGGCTATAACACCATGGACGCCCTGGCAAGCCTTGCCTTCGGTATCGTGGTAGTGCAGGTGATCCAGGGTTTGGGTGTGGAAAAGGCGGAATCCGTGGCCATGACCACCGTCCGCTCCGGTATTCTTAGCTGCCTGCTGATGGGCGTGATCTACCTGCTGGTGACGCTGATGGGCGTCTGGAGCCGTGGGGCGCTGGAAGCCGCTCCCAACGGCGGCACGGCGCTGGCACAGATCGCCCAGCACTATCTGGGCAAGGCGGGCTTGTTGGTGCTGGCTGCCACCGTGACGCTGGCCTGCCTGAAAACGGCGGTGGGCCTTATCACCAGCTGCGCGGAGACCTTCGTGGGGATGTTCCCCAAGGGCCTGTCCTATCGGAATTGGGTGTTCGTGTTCACGGGCATTTCCTTCCTGCTGGCCAACGTGGGCCTGACCGCCATCATCACCTACGCTGTGCCGGTGCTGATGTTCCTGTATCCCCTGGCCATCACCTTGATCCTGCTGGCGCTGCTGGGCCACTTCTTTGACCATGACCGGGCTGTGTACGCCTGGGTCACCGGCCTGACTCTGGTGGCGGCTTTCTACGATCTGCTGCGGACGCTGCCGGATCATCTCCGTGCGGTGCTCCATGTGAATGGTTTGGTCGACACTGTGGGCAAGGCGCTGCCCTTTGCCACCATCGGCCTGGGCTGGATCTGCCCCGCGATCCTGGGGCTGGTTATTGGCCTGATTTTCCGGGCCGTCCGTCCGAAGAAGGCATAACATTATAAAATGTAAAAGGAACAGACCTTTGTGGGTCTGTTCCTTTTTGCCATAAAATTTGATTCCCGGCACATACTACCTCCAGAAACGGAGGGATCGCATGGAAAAAATCTCGAATGATTACCGGGAAAACGTCCGGGTGCTGGACGGCCTTTTAGGCGTGGGCCGCAGCTGCGACATGGTGAGCCGGGATTACCTGATCGGCGGACGGCGGGCCCGGCTGTGGGTGGTGAACGGCTATGCCGACGACGCGGTGCTGGAGCGGGCCATCTCCGGATGGCTGCCCATCCGGGACCTGAACGGCATCGGTACGCTGGAGGCCTTCGTGGCGCAGTACGTCACCGTGTCCGAGGCGGAGGCGGAGACGGACATGGACAAGGCCGTGACGGCGGTATTCTCCGGCAAGACCCTGCTGGTCATCGACGGCTACCCCGGCGGCGTGCTGATGGACGCCAAGCAATTCCCCCTGCGGGGCATCGAGGAGCCGGACACCAGCAAGGTGCTGCGGGGCAGCCACGACGGCTTCGGGGAGAGCGTCATGAAGAACGCCGCCCTGCTGCGCCGCCGCATCCGGGACTCGCAGCTGACGCTGGAGTCTTTGCAGGTGGGGACCCGCTCCCGGACGGACGTGGTGCTGTGTTACATGGAAAACCGGGTGGACCGGAAGCTGCTGGATCAGCTGCGGAAAAAGCTGGAGGCCATGGACGTGGGCTCTACCGCCATGAGCCAGGAGAGCGTGGCGGAGGCCATCGCCCCGCCCCAATGGTGGAACCCCTTCCCCAAGACCCGCTATACCGAGCGGCCGGACGTGGCGGCGGCCTCGGTGCTGGAGGGGGATATCCTGCTGATGATCGACAACACCCCGGCGGTGATGCTGCTGCCGTGCAGCCTGTTCCGGTTTCTGGAGGAGGTCAACGACTACTATTTCCCGCCGCTGGTGGGGACGTATCTGCGGATCGTCCGGGTCATCGTGCTGCTTCTTACACTATTCGTGACGCCGCTGTGGTATCTGCTGGTGAAGTCGCCGGATACCCTTCGCCAGAGCCTGCACTTTCTCCTGATCGAGGACGAGTACTATGTGCCGCTGATCCTGCAGCTGCTGCTGGTGGAGTTCATCATCGACGTGCTGAAGCTGGCCTCCCTCAACACCCCGGATGTGCTCAGCAACTCCTTCAGTATGCTGGGTGCGCTGATCTTAGGGGACTTTGCGGTGCAGGCCCGGTGGCTGGTACCGGAGGTGCTGGTATATATGGCCTTCGTGGCCATCGCCAACTACGCCCAGCACAGCTATGAGATGGGCTACGCCGTGAAGCTGTGCCGCATGGCGCTGCTGCTGCTCATCTGGCTGTTTGACTGGTGGGGATTCATCGGCGGTATTCTGGGGATTCTGGCCCTCATCGCCAGTACCCGTCCCCTCATCGGAAAAGGGTACCTCTATCCCCTGATCCCCTTCAACGGCAAGGACCTGTGGGCCCTGCTGCATCACCGCCCCATTGACCGGAATAACAGCTGAGGGTTGCAAAATTTCCAAAAACAAGGCCGTCCCACTTGTCAGCGGGGCGGCTTTGTGCTATTCTTAGCATGGTTTTTTGTATAAAGACGCATTTCTGCGGAGAGAGGAGAGAAGATCGTGGCGCAGCTGCGGGAGAAGCGCCTGTTCCTGCTGGATATGGACGGCACCATCTATCTGGATGAGCAGCTCTTCGACGGCGTGCCGGAGTTTCTGCGATACGTCCGGCGCATAGGGGGACGGTATCTGTTCCTCACCAACAACTCCTCCCGTGGAGTGGAGGGGTACATAGAAAAGATGCACCGGCTGGGTATTGACACCTGCCGGGAGGATTATCTGACCTCCGTGGATGCCACCATCCGTTATCTGCGGGCGAGCCTGCCGGGAAGGATCTGCTATGTGGCGGGAACGGCGTCCTTTATGGACCAGCTGGCGCAGGCGGGCATCCCTGTGACCCGTGACCGGGAGCAGGCGGAGGTGCTGCTGTGCGGCTTCGACACGGAGCTGACCTTTCAGAAGCTGGAGGACGCCTGCATCCTGCTGAACCGGGGCGTCCCCTTCATCGCCACCAATCCGGACTGGGTCTGCCCTACATGGTACGGCTCCGTGCCGGACTGCGGCAGCGTGTGCCGGATGCTCACCACCGCCACCGGGCGGGAGCCTACCTTCATCGGCAAGCCCCAGCCGGAGATGGCGAGGCTGGCCATGGAGCGGACGGGCTTTTCCCCGGAGCAGACGGTGCTGCTGGGGGACCGGCTCTATACCGACATCGCCTGCGGCGTTAACGCAGGCATTGATACCGTGTTCGTCCTGTCTGGCGAAGGCACGCAGGCGGATATCGCCGCCTATCAGATCCACCCCACCTGGGTGTATCCCGACATCGGTACCCTGTACCGGGAACTGGAGGAGACTGTATGAAACTCAACTACAAGCGGATCATTCTGGTGGGCTTTGCCTTCTTCCTGATCCAGGCCTTCTGGCAGGCGTATGACAATACCATCCCCATGATCCTCACCAACAAGTTCGGCATGAGTCAGGCATGGTCCGGCGCCATTATGGCGCTGGATAACGTGCTGGCCCTGTTCATGCTGCCGCTGTTCGGCGCCATCTCCGACAAGCACCACAGCAAGTGGGGCCGCCGGACGCCCTTCATCGTGGTGGGTACCCTCATTGCCGCCGTGATGCTCATTGCCCTGCAATTTCTCCCCATCACGGGAATTCCCCGCTTCGCGCTGTACCTTGCCGCGTACCTTGTCATTGGCTTTGATATTCTCAAAAAAGCTGCCAAGGGCATCGGGAACGGTCGTGTGTTCGACGAGAACTTTCTGATGGCAGTCGCGACCATCGGTGCGTTTGCCCTCGCCATCTACGAAAAAAGCGGCGACTACAACGAGGCAATCGCCGTCATGCTGTTTTACCAGATCGGCGAACTCTTCCAGAGCTATGCCGTCGGCAAGAGCCGCAAAAATATTTCCGCGCTCATGGATATCCGTCCGGACTACGCAAACATCGAGGTGGACGGAAAGCTTGAAAAGGTGGACCCGGACGAAGTGGCGGTCGGCTCGGTGATCGTCG
>OFMC01002779.1_pt1 | contig 10611 bp, 8 predicted proteins | sample 1541271 | NCBI WGS metagenome assembly OFMC01 (sample SAMN04209252, study PRJEB22552) | human gut metagenome | biome: gut; material: feces | host: Homo sapiens | place: USA: Oklahoma | reverse complement strand
GGCGTATAAGGTAGATGTCGCAAGCGACCGCCGCAGGCGCGAGAATGTGCCAAGGTACATTCTTTGTTCAGAAAAGTTGCAAAAAATAGCAAGAAATAGTAAACTGTGGGATATGCGAGTATACTACTATGAAAATGAATTAGAGGATGAATTCAATGCATTTGACAGTTTTGCCATCCAGCTTGCCTTCGAACAGGCTAAATTGAAAAAGAAAAAGATGTACCGTGTAATCCGGGAAGGCAATTATACCGGATTTCCGGGATTTTACGGAGTGTTAATGCACCATTGCAACACACTGCCGTTAAGCTCTAATTTTAAGACCATGGAAGACAGTGATGTTTTAGATGATGACGGATTCTATGTGCAGGAATATACGGTGCATTTCTGTGAACCGATTTATCCGGATTCGAATAAAAAGCGTGCACAGAATTCCTGTGAGATGCGGGATAAGAATTATGAAGCGTGGAAAGCTGTTTACGAGCAGACCTATGGAGAGAAACTGACCTATAGTTGTGATGAGGAACAGCCGATTAAAGAGAAGAAAGCACTCTAATAAAAGTTGCAGGAAATGTAATATGTATTGAGAAAGGGTAAAGGGATAAATTATGAATAATCAGTGGAACCAGATGCCACCAAACATGCCGCCACAGCAGAGACCGCCGATGCCACCGAATATGCCGCCGCAGCAAGGTGGACCAATGCCGCCGAATATGCAGATGCAGCAGGGCAGACCGATGCCACCAAACATGCAGATGCAGCAGAGACCGCCGATGCCAACGAATATGCCGCCACGACAGGGAAAAATGCCACGGCCGGAGCTCTCTCCGGAAGATAAGAAGCAGGCAGACAAATTATGTATTATTTCCATGATTTTGATGTTTGCACCGATGGTAGTAATTTTTCTAAAGAATATTATTCTGGGACTGTTGTTTGATGCAGGAAAAGAAGAAATTTATTATAATATTGCAAGCAGCTATGTATTAGGTTCAATTCTGACTTTTCTTATGGCTGGCTGTGGAATTGCAGCACTGGTACTAATGATTTTGGTCCGTGTAAAATATCCACAGAGTGTATTTGGTAAAGTGCTGATGTGGCTTTATATTGCACTTGCCATTCTTGTAGTAGTATTTATAGCAGTAACAATTATTGCCTGTGGGCTGGCATTCATAAGCTGTGTCCGAAACTGTCCGGGCTGATGAGGCAGGAAAATAAATGATAGATATTACGATTTTGCACTGGAGAATTTCGCCGTATTTTATCTGTTTTCTCTTAAGCTTTGTACTGGCATATCTTTATGTCACATGGTATTTGAAAAAAGCAGGAGTAAGGGGCAGTCATATCTTTTATTCAGAGCTTTTGAATACAGTCCTGGCATTATATTTTGGAGCATTTTATACCTTTATTGTGCAGCTGGCAGAACAGGGTAAAGTAGAAACATTTGGTTTTTCCAGTCTTGGCGGTATGGCGGGCATCCTGCTCGGTGTGTGGATTTTTACAAAAATCAGTAAGGAACATAAGATAGAGCTATGGACTGCATATGTGCTGGCATTGGGACTGATGTATGCGGTTTCAAAGCTAGGCTGCTTTTTTGCAGGCTGTTGTGTTGGCATGAGATATCAGGGACCTGGCAGTATCCGCTATCTTGATAATGGAGCAGCGGGGGAATACCTTTTTCCGGTCCAGCTGGCAGAGACGATCTTATTTCTGCTGGCGTTTTTGTTGCTTCACAGGATGGCAGAACGAAGAAGGAATGGTATAATTCCAAAGAGTCTGTTGCTGTATGCGATATTAAAATTTGTACTGGATTATCTGAGGTATTATGAAGACAGAAAGATTTTCAGTGCGAACCAGTGGGGATGTCTGCTGGTAGCTGTAAGCGTATTGCTCTATGAGGCAGTACGGCAAATTAAACAAAGAGCGAATAATAAAGTAATATAACGGATATGAGAAAAGAGTTTTGCGGGTGTTGTGCCGGCAGAACTCTTTTGCATTGTTATGCATCCAAAGAAGCTGCAGGACAGGTTATGGTGGTTATCAAGCGTTATATTTATTGTAAAAGGTTGGATTCGGAACAAAGTATTTAGAAAAAATCGAAAAATAAGTTTACATAATATAGGTACAAAATATGGGACACATCCTGTTGTAACATAATCTTATCAGAGACCTAAAATGAAAAATTAAACCTGTACTTTGACAACTGAAAATGGCTATAAAAGGTCTAGTTTACTTTTTCTACAGCCCTTTCCAAGGCATGATATATTGGTTATATCGATTACTATCTGCTGGGAAAGGAGCAGATATGAATTATTACAATGCTAGCGGACAAATGGACCTGTCAGATCGAATAGCAATAGAAACTGGGATATGCATCGGGGAGTCATTCAAAAAAATAGCAAAAAGACTTCGCAGACATCCATCTACTATTGCACATGAAGTTAAAGAAAACAGAACCTTCATTAAAGGTAATTACCCGAATGGAAAAGATTGCCGCATGGCAAGACAATGCACAGTAAGGAATTTGTGCGGCTGTGATGAAGAAGCCTGTAATACAAAGTGTAGACTTTGCAGAGGAGTGGATTGTACCAAGGTATGCGATAGATATGTATCAGTTGCTTGCCATAAGTTTGATTCGCCTCCGTATGTTTGTAATAACTGTAAGGATAAAAAGCTTTGCAACAAAGATAAGTATATTTACAGTGCGAAATTCGCTGATGCAGCTGTAACTCGTCGTAGATCGGAGAGTCGACAAGGAGTTAGACTTTCTGATGAAAAGAAGGAAGAATTGGATGAACTTGTGACTCGACTTGTTAAGAAAGGCCAGCCTTTAACACACATATATGCAGAACATGAAAATGAAATGCCAGTGTGTTTGAGAACACTTTATAACTATATCGATGAAGGTGCCTTATCTATTAAAAACATAGATTTAAGAAGAAAGACAGGCTACAAACCACGAAAGAAAAAGTACAACGATATCAATGGATTTCACTCAATGGAGTATAGACAGTGTAGGACATATGAGGATTTTGAGTATGCGATGAAATTCAAATATTCAGAAGATGAAGTAACAGAAATGGATACTGTAAAAGGCGTTAGAGAATCTGGAAAGCGTTTGCTTACAATGATCTTTAGAAAGAACAACGTAATGCTACTATTCCTGATGCCAGATGGAAAAGCAGAATCCGTAAAAAGGGTTCTGGACTATCTCGAGACAGGATTGGGAATAGATGTTTTTAGACGGTTGTTTCCGGTTATATTAACTGACAACGGCAGCGAATTCAAGAAGGTAGATGAGTTAGAACTTACGCTGGATGAGGATGGCTTCCTAGTTTATAGAACAAGCCTTTATTACTGTGATCCAATGGCTTCATGGCAAAAAGGGTGTATCGAGAAGAATCATGAATTTATTCGTTATGCCGTGCCAAAAGGAAAAAGCTTAAACCCATACACGCAAGAAGATATGACTTTATTAATGAATCATATCAATAGTGTAAAACGTCCTGGACTTGGAAATAAAAGTCCATACGAGCTCGTAGAAGAGGATGATGAAGATTTCAAAGCATTAATGTCATTATTAAAAATGCACCTCATCCCGCCAGATGAAGTGCATTTAATGCCAGATTTATTCGTTAAAAAGTAATTAGACCGAAGCTGCAGATAGTAATCGATTTGTAAATAGGTATTAAATAGACGGGTCGCATTTACTTTTGCATAACAAGTAGCCAGCCGTCTGTTAATCATGCAAACAAATATATACCTGCTATCTGGAATGCCTTAATTATAGCATGATATTTGAATTTGAACATCCATTATTAGGGCTTTATTTGACCTCAGAACAGAATTTTGACTATTAGACGTATTTTCAGTTGGGTTTTAGTTTTTCATTCAAGGATCTTATCAGAGAGCAAAGCCACTGAAAAATACCAGAAAAGTGGCAGAAAAGCGAAGGAAAAGATAAGAAAAAAGACACAGGGAGGTCACAATTATGCGTGATAATACAGTACATGTAAGAAGAGGAAAGAAACATCCGTCAAGAATGGAAATGATAGTGCTTGCAGCTCTTGCAGCCCTTATGGTAAGCGGCGGAACATTACTACTGCTGGCAGCTTTGCTGGGACAGGATATTACAGACTGGAACCACAGGGCAGCAATTACAGCAGGACTTTCTCTTGCCGGAGTTGTGTGGGGATGGTTAATCAGGGCAAACCGTTAGACATATCCGTGGGATAAGTACGACATGGTTTTTCGAATTGAGGTTGACGCATTCCCGATAGTTTTCTATAATGAAACTGATTATATTGTACAGGAAAATCAAAAGAAGATTTTCTGTTGTTTTGGAGAAAAAGGGAATTGAAGGAGACGGAAAATGAAGAAAACAATTCGTAAGATAGAGATACTTTTCATGGCATTGATTTGCATTTTTGCCATGTCAGGAATGCCGATGCAGGTATATGCAGGTCCTGCGGATAATTCGCTGGAGACACTGACAGTAGCCGAGGGTTCATTATCACCTGCATTTGAAGGAAGCCGTATGTACTATACGGTACAGGTAGGACAGGATGTAAGCAGCGTGACGGTAAGTGCAAAAACGGTAAATCCGGCAGCAACGATTCAGTCCGGGGTGGGAACCACTACCTTAAAAACAGATGGAGATACAAAGATTGACGTAGTAGTGCAGGCAGAGAATGGAAATCTTGCAACTTATCATCTGACCATAACCAAGTCTGCAACAGGTGCTGCAACAGATACTACAACAAATACAGATACTACAACAAGCACAGACACAGGCAATACTCCGGCGGACAATAATACCGGAGCAGATAATGGCACAGATACAGCCACGCCGGACGATACTGTATCTGCCTATACCGTGTCAGAAGATTTCACAGCAGAACAGATTCCGGCAGATTTTACAGAAGCACAGGTACCTTATCAGGAAGCTGAATACCGTGGTGCTGCTTTTAACAATGGTAATTTATCTCTTTTATATATGACAGATGCAGCAGGAAATGCAGGCTTTTATGTGGTAAATGGCACCGATGGCAGTGTGTGCCCATATATTCGTATCGATAATGGGGATAAGTATCTGATTTTAATGACACCTTCGGCAGTGACTTCCTTTGTACCGGGCGAAGCAACCACGCCTATTCAGGTTGGAGACAGTACATTTGAAGATGCATACGCAACAGATACAGAAAATATTTATACCGTATATGGAATGACAAATGATGGACAGGAAGGCTGGTATAATTACAATACCAGTGATGGAACCTTCAGCGAATATCAGTACAGTGACAGCACGGAGGAGGATACCGATACCACCTATCTTCAGAATGCATTAAATGACTTAAATGACAAATATACCGCTAGAAAAGACCGGGATTTAAAAATTATTGCCGGATTAATTGTAGTAATCGTAATTCTTATTTTTATCATTATTAATCTGTTGCTTCGTGGAAGAAGAGGTTATGAAGAAGAGGACGATGATGAAATCGAAGAAGCAGTAGATATCTTTGAAGAAGAAAAACGCAGAAAGGCAAAGAAGAAACAGAAATCCGTAGAAGATACCGGTAAAGTCGAAGAAGAACCGGTCAAAGAAAAAGAGACCAGTGCAGTGAAGGATTTACCGGAGAAAACAGAGTCAGAAGAAAAAGAAGAAGCGGATTCCGCCGCTCAGTTACCGGAAGAAGTGGCAGAACGGTTAGGTGAAACTGACTTTATGGAAGAATTTGAAGAAGAACCGGAATTTATGTCCGGCAGAAAGAAACGTGAAAAGGAAAAGAGAGAAAAAAAAGAGAAGAAACGGCGGAGCAAAGATATTTTTGATGACGATGATGAAGATAATGGAATCTTTGCAAGCCATGATGACTTTATTGAAAAAGAATCATCAGATGATGATATTGAAGTAATGGATTTAAATGATTTATAAGAGAATTGGCGCGTAGTGACAGGAGGATTTTATGCATAAACCATATACAAAACAAGCGCAAAAAGTAATAGAACTGACGACAAAAGCAGCCAGAAGCATGCATCATAATTATATTGGAACAGAGCACCTTTTACTGGGATTGCTAAAAGAAGGCAGTGGAGTAGCTGCCTGTGTTCTGATGGATGCGGGAGTAGAAGAACCCCGTCTGGTAGAACTGATAGAAGATTTAATCGCTCCATCTTCGGATGTGGCAGTATTAGACCGGAAAGGTTATTCTCCAAGGATTCAGCATATCATTGAGACCGCTGACCAGGAGGCAGAGCGTTTTGACAATGAGAATATCGGAACAGAACACCTTTTAATTGCATTATTGAAAGAGGCAGATTGTGCCGGTGTACGTCTGTTGAATACACTGGGTGTGAATATCCAGAAGATTTATATCGAGACTCTGGTAGCCATGGGAGAAGACGTAAACCGCTATAAAGAGGAGATTGCGGCAAGCAAATCCGGAAAAAAGAAAGCAGTAGAAGTAACGCCAACCTTAGATCAGTATTCCAGGGATTTAACTGCTATGGCAGCCTATGGTGAGATAGACCCGGTGATTGGCAGAGAGGCAGAGATTGCCCGCGTGATTCAGATTTTAAGCCGCAGGACGAAAAATAATCCATGCCTGATTGGAGAGCCGGGAGTTGGAAAGACAGCTATTGCAGAAGGACTTGCCCAGCGTATTGCATCCGGACTGGTTCCGGATACAGTCCGGGGAAAACGAGTGGTAACACTGGATTTATCCGGAATGGTAGCAGGCTCTAAATACCGTGGAGAATTTGAAGAGCGGATTAAGAAAGTCATTCGTGAAGTGACAGAAGCAGGAAATGTACTTCTTTTCATAGATGAACTTCATACCATTATCGGAGCAGGTGGAGCGGAAGGTGCTATTGATGCATCCAATATTTTAAAGCCATCCCTTGCCCGTGGAGAAATACAATTAATCGGAGCAACCACATTAGAAGAATACCGTAAATATATTGAAAAAGATGCAGCCCTGGAACGTCGTTTCCAGCCGGTAACGGTGGAAGAACCGACGGAAGAGCAGGCAATAGAAATATTAAAGGGATTAAGAGAACGCTATGAGAAGCATCATCATGTACAGATTACAGATGCCGGAATTGAAGCCGCAGTAAAGCTGTCTATCCGTTATATTGCAGACCGTTATCTGCCGGATAAGGCCATTGATTTGATGGATGAGGCTTCCTCGAAGGTTCGCCTTGGCGGATTTAAAATGCCGGAGAAGATTAGTGAACTGGAACGTAAGGCTGCTCAGTTAGAGGACGATATGGAGACGGCATTGATGGAACAGCGGTTTGAAGATGCCGGGGCAATCCGCAAGGAGAAGGAAGCTGTCCGGAAGAAATACGAAAAGCAGGTGGAAAAATACCATCGGGATGCAGACAAGAAGAAACTGGTTGTCGGAGAAAATGAAATTGCAGAAATTGTATCTGACTGGACAAAGATACCGGTGAAGAGACTGGCAGAGGGCGAGGCTGCACGTCTCAACCGTCTGGAAAAGACACTGCATAAGCGTGTAGTAGGACAGGAAGAGGCAGTCAGTGCAGTGGCAAGAGCAGTCAGAAGAGGACGGGTAGGATTAAAAGATCCGCATCGTCCGATAGGTTCCTTCCTTTTCTTAGGACCGACCGGAGTTGGTAAAACAGAGATAACAAAGGCACTGGCAGAGGCTGTCTTTGGCGATGAGCAGGCAATGATTCGTGTTGATATGTCAGAGTACATGGAGAAGCACAGTGTTTCTAAAATGATTGGTTCACCGCCAGGTTATGTAGGTTATGAAGAAGGCGGCCAGCTCAGCGAAAAGGTCAGAAGAAAACCATATTCTGTTATTCTTTTTGATGAAATTGAAAAGGCACACCCGGATGTATTTAATGTATTGCTTCAGGTACTGGATGATGGACAGATTACAGATGCCCAGGGCAGACGGGTAGATTTTAAGAATACGATTATCATTATGACTTCCAATGCAGGGGCGCAGTCTATCATTACACCGAAGAAGCTTGGATTTGCTGCAGGTGAAGATGAAAAGAAGAATTATGAATACATGAAAAATGGTGTAATGGAAGAAGTCCAGAGAATCTTTAAGCCGGAGTTCTTAAACCGAATTGACGAGACCATTGTATTCCGGGCTCTCAATAAAGAGGACATGAAGAAGATTGTCACCATTTTAAGCAAATCTTTAATTGACCGGTGTGAAAAACAGATGGGTATCCATCTGACCATAACCGGCAGCGTAAAAGGATACATTGCTGAGAAGGCATACAATCCGAAATATGGAGCAAGACCATTGCGGCGTATGATACAGACACAGATAGAAGATATGCTGGCAGAAGAGATTTTATCCGGTAAAATCAAGCCGGGAGATGATGTGGAAATCCGCATGGTAAAAAAGGAAATAAAAACCGTTGTGAATTCATCAAAATAACTGGAAAAATGTGTCGAGATAAGCTATAATATTTTCATAAAATTTACGAAAAAGCCATCGTGGGATAGTGGCTTATAGGAGGATAAAAAATGGCTGTAGTTGCAGAATTAATTCGTTCAGAAGCAAACGGAACAATCAGTTTTGGAGATTATACACTGGGAGCAAAATCCAAACTGGACAATTTTGAACATGCAGGAGATTTGTACAAAGTTAAGACATTTCGTGAGATTACCAAATTAGAGAGAAATGGAATGTTTGTATATGAATCTGTTCCAGGAACTGCAGTTACAAATATGGCAGCATCCGAAAACGGTGTGGAATTTGAAGTAGAAGGACCGGAAGATGCAGAGATTACACTTGGCTTAATGGAAGAGACAGAGTATGATGTATTTGTAGCAGGAAAATCAATTGGTCAGATGAAGACCAATTTAGGTGGTAAATTAACACTTAGCGTTGAATTAGACCCGGAAACTCCGGTTGCAGTAAAAGTATCCAGAGTATAAATGGATATATCAATAAGATGATAAGAAAGAGAATCCAATTCCAGCGGATTGGGTTCTCTTTTTACTAATTTACGAGAGTAGCGAGAAAAAATCCGGGAGAAAAGAAGGAACTAAGCTCGTAAAGGGTGTTTCTCGCAGTTGCCGGTAGGTAAGAAAGACAGTTATTGCAAGAATAAGGGGGAAAATAGATGGCAAAGGGAAAAGCAACCATATTTTTCTGCCAGGACTGTGGCTATGAATCATCCAAATGGATGGGACAATGCCCGGGATGCGGCGGGTGGAATACTTTTGTAGAAGAAGTGATAGATAAATCAACACCTGCAAAAGTGCGGAAGGAAGCAGCAAAAGCAGAAGTTGTAAAAATTGCAGATATTAAAACAGGACGGGAAGAGCGGCTGACTACAGGACTAAAAGAGTTAGACCGGGTTTTGGGAGGTGGAATCGTAAAAGGTTCCCTTGTTTTAGTCGGTGGAGATCCTGGAATTGGAAAATCCACGCTGCTTTTACAGGTGTGCCGGAATCTTTCCGTGCAGAAGACCGATGTATTATATATTTCCGGAGAGGAATCCCTGCAGCAGATAAAAATTCGTGCAGAGCGTATCGGAGAATTTGGCGATACTTTATCACTGCTTTGTGAGACCAATCTGGATACTATCAAAGAAGTGATTAGCAGAACAAAACCGGAAATCGTGGTCATTGACTCAATTCAGACCATGTATAATGAAAATATTACATCGGCGCCTGGCAGTGTTTCCCAGGTCCGGGAAGCAACCGGAGTTCTGATGCAGATTGCAAAGGGGCTTGGTATTTCTATTTTTATTGTCGGCCATGTGACCAAAGAGGGTGTTGTGGCAGGCCCCCGTGTGTTAGAACATATGGTAGATACGGTATTGTATTTTGAAGGTGACCGTCATGCGGCATATCGTATATTGCGTGGCGTGAAGAACCGTTTTGGTTCCACGAATGAGATAGGTGTATTTGAAATGTGTAACGAAGGGTTAAGGGAAGTGGAAAATCCTTCAGAATATATGTTAAGTGGAAAGCCGGAAGGAGCATCCGGTTCTGTAGTGGCATGCTCTATGGAGGGAACCCGTCCGATTCTTTTGGAAATACAGGCACTGGTATGCCACAGCAATTTTGGAATGCCAAGAAGAACAGCTGCAGGAACGGATTATAACAGGGTCAATCTTCTGATGGCTGTATTAGAAAAGAGACTGGGACTGTCTTTAAGTTCCTGCGATGCATATGTAAATATTGCCGGGGGTATCCGTATGAATGAACCCGCAATTGATTTGGGTATTGTGCTTGCGATTGTATCCAGCTATAAAGATGTTCCAATTGATGAGAAGACCATCTGTTTTGGGGAAGTAGGACTAAGTGGTGAAGTACGCGCAGTCAGTATGACAGCACAGCGTGTGCAGGAAGCTGAGAAGCTTGGCTTTACCACCTGCATTCTACCTGAAGTTTGTAAAGCAGGATGGAAGAAGAATCCAAATATAAATGTAGTGGGTGTCAGCAACGTACAGGATGCCATCCGCTATATTTTATCCAAAGAAAAATGAATTGAACACACAATTCAAATAATTTAGATAAAAAACGACAAATGACCTACTTTAATAAATATGGCAAAATCGTGTTGACATCCCGAAAATGACGTGCTATTATAAAACTCCACCGCGCAGGAAACG
>OFMC01002755.1_pt1 | contig 10677 bp, 10 predicted proteins | sample 1541271 | NCBI WGS metagenome assembly OFMC01 (sample SAMN04209252, study PRJEB22552) | human gut metagenome | biome: gut; material: feces | host: Homo sapiens | place: USA: Oklahoma | reverse complement strand
AGGAATTTTCGCATTCCCAAACCATCACCAAGTCGGCTTGGTTGGCAGCGTCGCTCAGGAAATAGCGCCGGAAGACGGCAGTCGCATCGTCAGGTAACACCTCTTGGATAACTGCCACATAGGCCCGTTGGATGTTCTGAAGTTGTCCGGAAAACGGCAATGTCCGGTCTGTAATAGCGAGCAGAACGTGATATTCGGTAACCCCACCTTTCCCGGCAAAGGAAGAAATTTGAACTTCGACAGCTTTGTCTGTGTATGTCTTTTTGATATAATCCATGTAATATGTGCTTTCTTATTCTTTAGCTCCGTTATTGATCCAATCGTCGAGCAACGTCAGAGTGCTGGATGTCGTGATGACGTTGGTATGATCGTACTTGACAATGTTCTCGTGCAAGATGACGTGCAGGAAACTTTCCTCCGCGCTTCCAGACTTGACCAGTTTCAGCCCTTCCTTGCTTTTATCAGCTACGACATCGACTAAGGCTTTGTAACTTTTACCTTCCGTGAGGTACAGTCCGGCAGCAGGTTCCGTACTTCCTCCATGGCAAGCCGTACAGGAACGATTGAAAATTTCGGTTTGGATACTGTTGAACATGCCGGCATCCAACTTTCCGGCATCCAGCCGTATGGTATCCGCCTGTTCCGTGTAGTCGGCGGTATAGAAACTGGCAATCCTTTTGCGTAGCTTGTTGATGACGCAAACTTCGATCTGTGTGACTTCACTGGGAATACCGGCCAAGACCATGTTTATCGTTCCGTCGGCTGTCTGGCTAATCCCTTTTGCCGTTTGTGCGAAAGCATTGTCAGGGGTGAATCCGGCCAGTACGACGCTGTAACCGCCTGGCCAGGAATCTATCCCGTTGATTTGGGCGGTTAACTTCACTGTTCCTCCTTCCCTTTCCGTCTGATTGTTTTCATCATATATCTTGCCATCGTCACAGGAGATGGCAAGACAGGAAAAGAGCAATAGCCCGGAGATGAATGAATAAACTTCTCTTTTCATGACGTTACGATTAGAAAGTGTACTGAAGTAAGACGGTTCCGGAATGCATGGCTAATCCTAAGTCGTCGTTGTCGCGGTCAAGCTGCGTGTCATGTCCGGTACGTCCGATGAACTGATACATGGCTTGCAGTTTCAAGTTGCAGCTGGTGAAGAAATAGTTAAATCCGACGGCCGGCATATTCAGAAAACCGTTTGTGTCCAATCCGTTGCGGTTGAAGAAGTCATAACGGGCTGTCGCTTGTAGTTTGTTGGTAACGAAATAACCGCCTTGCACGTAACCCCCTAAATAGTTATAGCTCTCGTCGATTTTCTGCCGTTTGGTAAAACCTACATTCATATAATAGATTTCGGCGCCGAGATACAGGCGGTTCTTCAACATGGCAAATTCGGCTCCTGCCCGGAAATCGTTCGTACTTTCGCTTTCGCTCTCCACATTCAATGAAGTGGAAAGGCCGAACAGCATCTTATCTTCCTTCAAACGGTTCGGGCTGCCCTGGTTGGACGGCATAACTCCTTTCGGCATGTACGTGATGCGGCCGGCATACAACAATGACGGGATATGCCAGTCGTCGCTGAACGTTTTGGATGCCACGTTGACGGAGCTTCCCGTTCCGTTGAAAATCCCAACTTCGTAGCCGAACTTCTCCTTTACCAATCCGTGCACTTCCACTCCGAGGTCGAATCCCATGCCGATGTTCGGTGTCACGGCATTAAGAGAATAAGGCAGGATAACGGATGAGGTGAGCGATGTCGGCAGTGTCGGCATTAACGTCTCGCCCAGCGTAGTCAGGTAAGCGTGCGAGAACGGAGTCTTGAACTTGCCGACACGTATGGCAAAACTCTTTTTCATTTTATTTCTTGAAATAATACAATAAGATTATTGGATTATCATCCATCTTCAAATCCTTGCAGAAAGGAATGAGATTATCCCCTATATTTGTAACTTTGCCTTTACAATACCCCTTCTTCTCCAACCATTCTTGTTCAGTACGTTCATGAAAAGAATCATATATAAACGCTGCATCTATGGCACCAACAAGATATTGTTCTGTAGCACCGACAATAGGTCGTGTAAATGGGAATATCGAGTTTATGCTATTCAATAGCAGAGGTCTCATTATAGTTTTTTTACTTGCAATATGATAAAATAAGTGATAGTTTAAGTTCTTTAGCACACACGATGCATATATATAGTCTGATGTAATTGCATAAGTATCTATTATCACATATTTTCCTTCTTCTATCTCTCGCGGCCATATATTTTCATTCCCTTTTCTAATCAATTCTTGAGGAACCGCCTTACCATTTAAATCTATGATATATTCATACTTCATTTCACCCTCCGGTGAAATTGAAAAAATAGTATCACTCCATGTCTTTTTATAATAGAGTGTATCCGAAAATGAAGCCAGACTGTTTCTTTCTAAAATGTTTTGGTATTTTTCCTTTTCTTTGTATGCCAACCGGTTATTCACCTTAAAACAAGAATCCGTCTGCCACAAGGAATAATTCAGAATTTCAGGAAAATGATAATTGAAAGCGTTTATACCAAAAAATACATAATTGTTTGTAGAAAAGCGGTGTAATTGTATACATGAAAAAGGAAGTTGTCTGATATCCTTTAAAATACCATCCAAAGTATAGATGAATATTTTGCTTTGAAATTGGTCTAAAATCAAAACTTCGTTTTCAGAGATACAAAAGTCAGTCACTTCCCTTTGCATCTCAGGACCTTCCCCATACTGCCCAATAACATTCAGATATTTCCCTTCCAATGTAAAACGCTTTACTGATTTGGTCTTGAACTTATCAAGTACATACATACAGCTGTCTACGACAATGACTTTATCAACAACCCCTACCAAAGATTCTTCGGTAGTTTCCAATCGGACAGCAATCACCGTATCAAATAATTCATGCATTAGGCAATAGCCCTCAGAGTCAAACTCACCAGCATGAATAGTGATATTTTTTCCTGTCGAAACAGCAACCTCATGAAAAGATTCAGAGATGTAATCGTCCGACTGTATGCCCCTGAACAATGTTTCTGCCCTCTTTTGTCGGGAACATGAAAGCAGGAGCATGGATATTAAAAAAAACACAAATACTTCATGTCAACATCCGGCCGATGCCAAACATGTTCCGGCTCCATATCCGCACACCTTTTTGTTATACTCCGTCCATGTGGCTGTCTGAGTCTCACTCACCGTTACCCCTGTTCCCGGTATCCCTATTGTAACAGAAGTGCCTGACGTTTTGGTATAAGTACAATCCGTGGTGTATTCTTCCCAATTAGTACCCCGAGGACCGCGTACAAATTTGCCATCATCAGCCAACGCCTCCAAATCAGTAAGTAACGGTAGCTTTTCAATCTCTTCACTATTGGCTTTAAATACAAAATACATATTTGCACCAACGGTGAAAATTAAGATGAATCTTAAAAAAAATCTTTTTGTTTTCATAGTATATCATATTTCTATATTCTACAAATATATGAAAAAGAAATAAGACAGAAAAGCATTCCGTAAAAAAATAAGGACAAATTTAAAACTTAATATCTCAGTCAAAATAACAAGCGATTTCAGCCAATCAGTCTAAGTAGCACAGTTCTTGCCCCCCAAGAACAAAACCTCTGTATCCGTCTGCAATCCTAGTTAGTTTCATTACGTTGAAACTCTAATTTCATCGCCATAAAACTAAAGTTTTTAATGCCTGATACCGGGATGCCTACGGCATTTCTTTTTATGGTTTTTCCATTGCTTTGCTCAGCGCACACCGCACTTCCTTTATCACTTCCGGGCTATCAGTGGCAAAGGGTTGCCGAATGATTTCGGTACGTTGCATGTCAAGGTTCATTTCTACAGTTTTCATAAGCGGGTTCTCCTAATATAAACATAATAAGTTTCCCCTAGCCGGAATAGATTATAGACAATAGTTAATGCAATTTTCAATATTCGCCAAAAAGTAAGTGGATTATCTTCTGCATCTACATAAAGTATTCATCACAATGCGTCCGCTTTAAAACTGCAACTCCAATTGCAAATCTTCTCCCAAAAGGTTGAATGTCATCCGATGGTAAGGAGTCGTGCCATATTCCCTGATGGCCGCACGATGCTTCTTGGTGGGATATCCCTTATTAGAGCTCCAGTCATAATAAGGATACTCTTCATGCAAAGCCTTCATATAGTCATCACGATACGTCTTTGCCAGAATAGATGCAGCCGCAATAGAAAGATATTTGCCATCTCCTTTCACCACCGTGGTATGCGGTACATCCTGGTACTTTTTAAAACGATTTCCATCTATCAACAGATGTTGGGGCTTCAGTTTCAATCCGTCTACAGCACGATGCATAGCCAGAAATGAAGCATTCAAAATATTTATCTCATCAATCTCTGCAGGTGTCACCACTCCCACTGCCCATGCCAAAGCTTCCTTTTCTATCACTTCACGAAGAGCATACCGCTGATGTTCGGTCAACTGTTTGGAGTCATTCAACAACTCATTTTTAAAATCTTTTGGTAAGATAACAGCAGCGGCATAAACCGAACCGGCCAAACACCCACGACCGGCCTCATCGCATCCGGCTTCTATCAATTCTTTATTTAAATAAGGCAATAACATACGATTCCTGTTTTTATTTCTTGTCTGCAAAGATACCCTTTTTAAAAAATAAAATCATTAGGCAGTCTCAAAATAAACGGTTAATTTTGTCGCAGAAAACATCAGTTTATTATAAAAACGTCAAATATATTTCGTATACCACACACTTACAGAAAAGAACATATATTTGCAGCAAAACAAGAAAAAATATGTTTATTATTATAGGAATTATGTTTGCCGGGATGTTACTCGGCTTTCTGCTACGCAAACAACGACTATCGTGGATACACAAGGTCATTACTGTTTTTATTTGGTTACTGCTTTTTCTGCTGGGAATAGATGTGGGTAGTAATCAAGAGATTATCAACGGATTACATACTATCGGTTTGGAAGCTGTCATCCTCACATTGGCAGCCGTACTGGGTAGCGTCACTGCTGCCTGGACATTATGGTATATGGTATATAAAAGAAACAGGAGGAGCGAAGCATGAAAGGAAGCCTGATTATTATCTCTTTTTTTATTATTGGCACGCTGTGTGGAGTTTATCATTTGATTCCATACGACTTTACGCAAAGCAATTTAAGCTATTATGCCCTATGCGCATTAATGTTCAGTGTGGGCATCAGCGTGGGAAATGATCCGCAGACACTCCGTAATTTCCGTTCACTCAATCCACGGCTTATATTCTTACCTGTCATGACCATTCTAGGCACATTGGCAGGATGCGCAGTAATCAGTTTATTCCTCCCCCACCGTTCTTTATCGGATTGTCTGGCTGTCGGCTCCGGATTCGGTTACTATTCATTGTCAAGCATCTTCATAACCGAATATAAAGGAGCGGAATTAGGAACTATTGCCTTACTGTCCAATATATCGCGTGAGATTATTACACTGCTGTTTGCACCTTTGCTTGTAAGATGGTTTGGAAATCTTGCCCCCATATCATCCGGTGGAGCAACCACTATGGATACAACCCTGCCTATTATCACAAGGACAGCGGGGGAAAGTTTTGTGGTCGTTTCTATTTTCCACGGATTTGTGGTAGATTTTAGTGTACCGTTTTTGGTCACCTTATTTTGTTCGTTTCCATAAGTTTTACCACCTATAGGATAAACAAACCCCATAAAGCTTACCAATAGACATAATTCAGGCACGGATTACACAGAAAACACAGAAAGAAATTCATCCGTGTAATCCATGAAATCCGTGCCTGAAGAATCGAAGGCACCATAACAGGCAAGGTATCAGAACATTTTGCTGACACGTTCGATGCCGGCAGCCAAAGCTTCTACCTCCTCTTTTGTATTATAAAGTCCGAAAGAAGCACGCACTGTCCCTTCTATACCCAAACGAATCATCAACGGCTGTGCACAGTGATGACCGGTGCGAACGGCAATGCCCAATCGGTCGAGCAAGGTCCCCATATCCAAATGATGAATATTCCCTACCAGAAAAGAAATGACCCCGCTCTTGTGTTCTGCCTCACCAAAGATGCGCATTCCTTCTATAGATTTCAAACGTTTCATGGCATACGCTGTCAATTCGTTCTCATAGGCAGCAATCTTGTCCATTCCGATAGCCGATACATAATCAAGCGCTTTTGCCAATGCCGTAGTACCGATATAATCGGGCGTTCCGGCTTCAAACTTAAAAGGAAGTTCATTGAAAGTGGTTTTCTCGAAGCTGACATTCTGTATCATTTCCCCTCCTCCCTGATAAGGCGGGAGTTTATCCAACCATTCCTCCTTTCCATAGAGTACTCCTACCCCCGTAGGCCCATATATCTTATGCCCGCTAAATGCAAAGAAATCTGCATCCAAGTCCTGCACGTCCACTTTCATGTGAGGTACGCTCTGCGCACCGTCTATCAAGACAGGGACACCGTGACTGTGAGCCGTTGCAATCATCTCCTTCACCGGATTCACTGTACCCAGTACGTTCGATACATGAACTACGCTGACTATTTTCGTGCGTTCGGAAAATAGTTTTTCATATTCATCCAGCAGAAGTTCGCCTTTATCATTCATCGGGATGACTTTTATGGCAATTCCTTTACGGGCAGCCAACAGTTGCCAGGGAACGATGTTGCTATGATGTTCCATCACGGAAACAATCACTTCATCCCCTTCTTCCATAAACTCGTCGCCGAAGCTGGAAACAAGCAGGTTGATACTTTCTGTTGTTCCGCGTGTAAAGACAACTTCATTCGTGCTATGGGCATTGATAAACTCACGTACCGTTTCACGGGAAGCTTCATGCAGTTCCGTAGCTTGCTGGGAAAGATAATGTACGCCGCGATGCACATTGGCATTGACGGAATAATATTCATCCACCAACGCATCAACCACCAGACGGGGTTTCTGTGTTGTCGCACCGTTGTCGAAATAAACCAAAGGTTTACCGTAAACCGTACGGCTCAATATCGGAAAATCTTCACGTATCTTTTGAATATCCACGTTCATTATTTTTTAGTGGTTACTTACAAATGGCACAACCCTGACATCTATTCAACTCGCCACGGAAACGTTTCTCTACTAATAGATGCAAACGATCTTTCAGCGCTTCCAAACGAATGGTATCGATCACTTCGTTGACAAATGCGAACATCAACAGCAGACGGGCTTCTTTCTCTGCAATACCGCGCGAACGCATGTAGAATAATGCGCCTTCATCCAACTGGCCTACTGTTGCTCCATGCGAACATTTCACATCATCCGCATAAATCTCCAATTGAGGTTGTGTATACATTCTTGCATCACGCGTAGCACAAAGATTCCGGTTAGTCTGTTGGGAATTCGTATGTTGTGCATCGGGACGCACGAGTACCAATCCGGCAAACGCACCTACCGACTGGTCGTCGAGCACATACTTGAACAGCTCATTGCTGGTACAGTTCGGTACGGCATGGTCAATACTTGTATGATTGTCTACGTGCTGGTTTTTATCGGCAATCGCCATACCACAAAGGTTTATTTCGGCTCCTTCTCCTGCCAGCAACACTTCGGTCGTGTTGCGGGTAGTACCATTATGCAAAGTCATTCCGTTGAGCAATACATTGCTGTTGGCCTCTTGCTTTACATACAGGTTACTGATACGAACTGTGCTTGTATGTGTTTCTTCCAGTTCATACATATCGAATACCGCATTCTCACCAGCAAATACTTCAATAACTTGTGTCGCCAGGAAGTTCACATTATCCATTGCATGGTCACAAATCAGCAAACGGGCTTGCGCGCCATCCTCCAGGATAATCAGTACGCGACGGTTCACCATAAAGTTAACATCTGCACGCAGGATATTTACCAACTGGATTGTTTTTTCCACCACCACATTCTTCGGCACATAAAAGACAACGCCATCTTGTGCAAAAGCGGTATTGAAAGCAGTCACACCATCTTTAGAGGTATCTGCCAGTTGACCGTAATATTTCTTCACCAATTCCGGGTGTTGCTCGGCCACTTCTTTCAGGCTACCGAAAATCACACCTTCCGGCAGATTTCCTGTGGGAAGCGCTCTATTATAAAATGTGTCATTTACCACAAAATACAAGGAGGTACTCATATTCGGCACATCACACTTAAACACTTCATACGGATTGACCGGAATAGCCAGACGATTCAAGTTTAAACCATAATCCGGTTCAAAATACTTGCTCACATCCGTATATTTGTACTTCTCCATCTTACGGGTCGGAAATCCGAGGCGTTCAAAATCGGCAAATGCAGCTGCACGAGGCGCATTCAGCACTTCGGCGCTATGCTTGCAGATCATTGCTTCCGTCTGTGAGAAGAGGTCTATATATTGTTGTTCAACTATCATAACTTATTATTTGTTATTCTCCTACTTCTTTCTTGATCCAATCATATCCTTTTTCTTCCAGTTCCAGCGCAAGTTCCGGTCCGGCAGTTTTTACGATACGACCTTTATAAAGGACATGTACAATATCAGGTTTGATATAATCAAGCAAACGTTGGTAGTGAGTAATAACGATCGTGCTTGTTTCAGGAGTTTTCAGTTTGTTCACTCCTTCCGCAACAATACGGAGCGCATCAATATCCAAACCGGAGTCCGTTTCATCAAGGATGCTCAACCGCGGTTCCAACATGGCCATCTGGAAAATCTCGTTCCGTTTCTTTTCACCACCCGAAAAGCCTTCATTCACCGAACGGTTAGCCAACTTATTATCCAGCTCTACCACCGCACGTTTCTCACGCATCAGTTTCAGAAACTCACTGGCCGTCAGCGCAGGCAGACCTTTATATTTGCGTTGCTCATTCACAGCAGCACGCATAAAGTTGACCATGCTCACACCCGGAATCTCTACCGGATACTGGAAACTAAGAAAGATTCCTTCATGGCTACGATCTTCAGGACTCAACTCCAACAGGTTCTTTCCATAAAACGTGACCGAACCTTTTGTTACCTCAAAAGTCGGATTTCCCACCAATACGGAAGAAAGCGTACTTTTACCGGAACCATTCGGCCCCATAATAGCGTGCACCTCACCGGGATTCACCGTCAGGTTAATACCCTTCAATATCTCTTTGCCATTAATGCTGGCATGCAGGTCTTTTATTTCTAACATGATTATATGTACTATTTTTCCATTTACTATTTACTATTAAAAACCTATACTACCGACAATTTACCTCCTATAAGCGCGCAGCCAAATAGTAAATCGTAAATTGCCAACTAGTAAATCACCCCACGCTTCCTTCCAATGAGATAGTAAGCAACTTCTGTGCTTCTACCGCAAATTCCATCGGAAGTTTATTCAATACTTCTTTTGCATATCCGTTCACAATAAGCCCGATCGCGTCTTCTGTCGGAATACCGCGCTGGTTGCAATAGAATATCTGGTCTTCACTGATCTTGCTCGTTGTGGCTTCATGTTCCACCACTGCCGTTTCATTGTGAATATCCATATAAGGGAAAGTATGCGCACCGCATTTATCTCCCAACAACAGAGAGTCACACTGGCTATAATTGCGGGCATTATCCGCTTTCTCGGCCACACGTACCAACCCACGATAGGAGTTCTCACTATGTCCGGCGGAGATACCTTTACTTACAATCGTACTGCGGGTGTTCTTGCCCAGATGAATCATCTTCGTTCCGGTATCAGCCTGCTGATAGTTGTTCGTTACAGCTACGGAATAGAATTCAGCGGTCGAGTTATCGCCTGTCAGAATACAGGAAGGGTATTTCCAAGTGATTGCCGAACCAGTTTCCACTTGTGTCCAGGATAATTTACTATCCACTCCCTTGCAGTTACCGCGTTTTGTCACAAAGTTGTATACACCGCCCTTGCCTTCTGCATCGCCCGGATACCAGTTCTGAACAGTGCTGTATTTTACCTCTGCGCGGTCGTGCACAATTATCTCAACGATAGCCGCATGCAACTGATTTTCATCCCGCATCGGCGCTGTACATCCTTCCAGATAAGAAACGTACGAATCGTCGTCCGCCACAATCAGCGTACGTTCAAACTGCCCCGTGTTACGGGCATTGATACGGAAATAGGTGGAAAGTTCCATCGGACAACGTACCCCTTTCGGAATATACACAAAAGAGCCGTCAGAAAAGACAGCGGAGTTCAACGCCGCAAAGAAATTATCCCGGTAACCTACCACCGAGCCCATATATTTCTTCACCAAATCAGGATGTTCCCGCACGGCTTCACTGAACGAGCAGAAGATAATTCCTTTCTCCATCAGCGTTTCCTTGAAGGTAGTCTTTACGGAAACGGAGTCCATAACGGCATCCACCGCCATTCCGCTAAGAGCCATCTGTTCCTCCAAAGGAATACCCAGTTTATTAAACGTCTTTATCAATTCGGGATCGACTTCCTCCATGCTCTTCGGTCCTTCTTTCTTCTTCGTCGGATCGGCATAATAAGAAATCGCCTGATAGTCAATTTCAGGGATACGGAGATGTGCCCAAGTCGGCATCTCCAGCGTCAGCCAGTGGCGGTACGCTTTCAGGCGAAACTCCAGCAACCACTCCGGTTCGTCTTTTTTCGATGAAATCAGACGAATGACATCTTCATTAAGTCCACGCTCAATGATGT
>OFMC01002749.1_pt1 | contig 10695 bp, 8 predicted proteins | sample 1541271 | NCBI WGS metagenome assembly OFMC01 (sample SAMN04209252, study PRJEB22552) | human gut metagenome | biome: gut; material: feces | host: Homo sapiens | place: USA: Oklahoma | reverse complement strand
ACCGCAGGAAGCTTGGATACGCCTAGGCGCGGTCCAAGAAATCGTCCGCACCCCCAAACAGGAACTATTTCACCGCAACTGCTGGGGGGATAGACTGCGGCGGCGGCAGAGGCAACGGCAGCGGCGTTGGCAGCTGTGGTAGTGGCAACGGCAGCTGGCAGGGTGTTTTCCGCCTACTTGCTACAGCAGCTCGCCGTGGCGGGCGATGTAGCGGCGCTTTGCCAGTTGAGTGAGCGCGATGTAGGCGGCAACGATGCCGATGAGCAGTGCGAAAAAGATTGCGGGTAGCGTCATGAGGCCCAGCGCGTCGGCGATGGGGCTTGCCGGCAGCCAGGTGACAAGTGCCAGGCCCAGCACGGTGAGCACGCACAGCGCAGGCGCGGCGTGGTCGCGCGAGCTCGGCAGGCGCGGGGAGCGCAACATGTGGATCACGAGCGTCTGCGACCACATGGACTCGACAAACCAGCCGCTCTGGAAAATCGCCGCAAAGGTTGCCATGCCGGCAACATTGCCCGCGGCGGCAAGCTCGGCCCAGCTCGCGCCCACGGCGGCGGGGCACACCACAAAGAAGAGCGCGGCGAAGGTCACGATGTCAAACAGCGAGCTCACGGGGCCCAGCTCGAGCATAAAGCCCTTGATGGACGCGGCGTCCCAGGCGCGCGGGCAGGCGGTCCAGGCGTCATCGACGGTGTCCCATGGCAGCGCAATGCACACGATCTCGTAAACCAGAGACAGCAGCACCAGCTGCAGGGCGCTCATGGGCAAAAACGGCAGGAACAGGCTCGCGACGGTCACGGACAGCACGTTGCCAAAGTTGGAGCTCACCGTGGTCTTGAGGTACTTGAGCAGGTTGCCGTAGGTGCGGCGGCCTTCGATGATGCCGCGCTCGAGCACGCCCAGGTCCTTCTGAAGCAAGATGATGTCGGCGGATTCCTTGGCGATGTCAACGGCCGAATCGACCGAGATGCCGCAATCGCTCGCACGCATGGCGGCGGCGTCGTTGATGCCGTCGCCCATAAAGCCCACGGTGTGGCCGAGCAGTTCGCGCATGACGCGTACCAAGCGCGCCTTCTGCAGCGGCGAGAGCTTGGCGAAGAGGTGAGTTTTCTTGGCGCGCTCGGCAAGTTCGGCGTCATCGAGCGCATCGATTTCGGAGCCTAGCAAGACGTTGCTCGCGTCGATGCCGATTTGCTCGCAGACGGTGGCGGCGACGCGGTCGTTGTCGCCGGTCAGGACCTTGACCGCCACGCCCTTGGCCTCGAGGGTGGCGACGGCGCCCGCGGCACTTGCTTTGGGCGGATCGAGGAAGGCCAAAAAGCCCATCAGCACCATGTCGTACTCGTCGGCGATGCCAAACTCGCCCACGCAGCGCGGATTGGTCTTCTGTGCCACGGCGATCACGCGCAGGCCCTCGGCATTGAGTCCTGCCACCTGCTTGCGAATCTGGGCGAGCTTCTCGTCGGTGAGCGGTTGGGCGATGCCATCGACTTCGACAAAGGAGCAGATTTCGAGCATCTCTTCGGCAGCGCCCTTGGTGACCATCTGGGTTTTGCCTTGGGCGTCGGCTACAACTACGCTCAGGCGACGGCGCGAGAAATCGAAGGGCACCTCGTCGACCTTGGTGTAGCGGTCGCGCAGGCTCTGGCCCAGCATGGAATCGGGCGCGACGACCGAGGGCGTTACATCGGCACGGTCGATTACGGCCAGGTCGATAAGGTTTTTGAGGCCGGTCTGGAAGAAGCTGTTCAAAAACGCATGGCGCAGCACACGTGCGTCCTCATTGCCATCGGTGTTGAGGTAGCGCTCGAGCACGATGCGGTCCTCGGTGAGGGTGCCGGTCTTGTCGCAGCACAGCACGTCCATGGCGCCGAGGTTTTGGATCGCAGACAGTTCCTTGACGATGACCTGGCGGCGGGCGAGGTCCTTGGCTCCCTGCGACAGACTCGTGGTCACGATGACGGGAAGCATTTGCGGCGTGATGCCCACGGCCACGCTCGTGGCGAACAGCAGCGCGTCGATGACGTTGCCCTTGGTGGCGGCGTTGATGGCAAAGACGGCCGGCGCCATAACGAGCATGAGGCGTACGAGCAACATGGAGACGCTCGAGACGCCGCGGTCAAACGCGCTCTTCTCGCCGCGCCCGTTGAGCATCTTGGCGATGCCGCCCAGGTAGGTGTCCGAGCCGGTGGCAACGACAAGCGCCATGGCGGTGCCGTTTTGCACGGAGGTGCCGGTAAAGACGATGTTCTTGCAGGCAGAGAGCGGCAGCGCAGAGCCGCCGGCACCATCGACGACGGTGGTGGCAGCGGTCTTCTCGACGGCCTCGCTCTCGCCGGTGAGCGCGGACTCGATCACAAACAGGTCGCGCGCGGTGACGATGCGGGCGTCGGCCGGCACCATATCGCCGGCAGAGAGGCGGATTACATCGCCGGGAACGAGCTCGTCGAAGGGGATCTCGAGGCGCTCACCGTCGCGCAGGGCGGTGCAAGTGTTGGACACCAGGTCCTTGAGAGCCTCTGCCGCATTGCCGCTGCGGGCTTCCTGGATAAACTTCATGCCGCCCGATACCAGCAGCATGATGCCGATGACGATGACCGTGGAGGGGTCGCGCTGCGGCTCGGGCACGGCGAGCACGTCGATGTAGAGCGAGACCAGCGCGAGCGCGGCGAGGATACCGGCGAAGGGATCGATGAACGCGTCGGCGACGCGGCGGGCGAGCGTTTTGGTCGTTGCCTCGATGGTGTTGGGGCCGGAGGCGTCCAGGCGCTCGGCTGCCTGCTCGGCGGTGAGGCCGTTTGCCGTGGCGCCAAGCAGTACGAGAGCGTCATCGGCACTATGGGTGGTGGCGAATATGGTGTTCTTGGACAGGCCGGTGTGAGCGGCAGGGCGCTCCGCGCGGCGGCGCTTGGAGATGGCTTCGAGTACCGTGGCGGTTTTGAGCATCAGCATAGGGTCCTCCTTGTTGAAGGGAGTTAGCGTACGTGTCGTATTGAGTTGCAAAAAACCTAGATGTCGCTCACGTCATGCTCACGAACCACCACAAAGGGGACAGGCACCTTTGTGGTGGTTTTGACAATCGGTTGGTGGCGCTTATGCGAATACGGAGTCCTCGCGGCGTGCCGAGGGCGACATGCAGGTTTTTCGACTATGACTGCCTTCCATGGCACACCTCCTTATGGACGGGCGCGGCGCGCTTTGGGTATCTCGTACCCGTTTCAATCCGCCCGTATTCTTGATGAGGGGGTTCGCCGTGTCAACCCCATTGTTCGGAAAACCGTTGCCCCTGACAAAGCCTTTACAGAATGCCGTGGCCTCAAAGCGTACCCGCATCGACGCTTCGCCTGCGCTAAACTGGAAGCACGTACGCGATTACGAGAGGAGCCCGCATGGAGGCTTACAAGCAAGAGTTCATCAAGTTCATGGTCGAGTCCGACGTTCTTAAGTTCGGCAGCTTTACGCTCAAGAGCGGCCGTCAGTCCCCGTTCTTTATGAACGCCGGCGCTTATGTGACGGGCTATCAGCTCAAGAAGCTGGGCGAGTATTACGCCCAGGCCATTCACGATAACTTTGGCGACGACTTTGATGTCCTGTTTGGACCGGCCTACAAGGGTATTCCGCTGGCCGTCGTGACCGCAATTGCCTACCACGAGCTGTACGGCAAGGAGGTCAAGTACTGCTGCGACCGCAAGGAGGCCAAGGACCACGGTGCCGATAAGGGCAACCTGTTGGGCTATGAGCCGCAGGACGGCGATCGCGTGGTCATGGTCGAGGACGTTACCACCAGCGGCAAGTCCATCGACGAGACCTATCCCAAGGTTAAGGCTGCTGCCGACGTCGAAATCAAGGGCCTCATCGTGTCCCTCAACCGCATGGAGGTCGGCAAGGGCGGCGTGACCACCGCGCAGAAGGAGATCGAGGCAAAGTACGGTTTCCCCGTCGCGAGCATTGTTTCCATGGCCGAGGTCGTCGAGACCCTCTACAACCACGAGATCGACGGCAAGGTCGTCATCGATGACGAACTCAAGACTGCCATCGACGCCTACTACGAGAAGTACGGAGCTCAGGAGTAGTTACGGCGTTTTACCAAACGCCGTAACCGGTCGACGCTGCGCGCCGCCCAGAGCGACAATTTGTCATTCAAAAGGCAAGGCATGACCAGAAGGTCTATGCCTTGCCTTTTTCATGCCAACTTGTTCGCTCTGGACGTCGCTCGCTGACGTTTGCTCAACCCGCGGTGTGTTAACAATTCTGTCCAGCTGTTGGCATTGCGGCATTTGTCCAGATAAAACCTGCCAAAATGAACCTGTCCCTTTTTGGTAGGTTTGGCGCAATGGAGTCAGGTTGGCTTGCGCTATACCGGTAGTTCTGTCTGCAACACTCTCGCCAAAGTGATATCAAACATACATCTAGCGTTTTCGACACTTCGCTTATTAGAGCCAGTCCGTCTCCTCGTCATAGCGGTCCGAATAGGCGTTACGCTTGAGTTCTTCAGCACTTGTTGGTCGCGCCTTGGACACGTCGACCCCTGACTCATGGCAAGCGGCGACGAACAGCTGTAAACCCCGATCAATAAGCTGAGCCCCACGCTCGGCCTTCATTTCTTCGGCTCGCATTTAGAGCTCCACGCTTTCGGCGCCGTTGATGGTTAGGTTTCGCTCGTAGAAGGCGGTGAGAGCGCGGATGGCGTACATCACGTCGCGTACGCCGCCGGTCTCGTAGCTCGAATGCATGGCCAGCTGCGGCAGGCCCACGTCCACGGCATGCATGCTCGCCTGCATGTTCGACAGGTTGCCGAGCGTGGAGCCACCCGCCATATCACTCTTGTTGGCGAAGGCCTGCGTGGGCACGTCGGCGTCATCGCAAATAGCCTGGAACACCGCGCGGCTAAAGGCGTCGGTGCAGTAGTGCTGGTTGGCAGCCTCCTTGATGACGATGCCGCCGTTGAGCACAACCTGGTTGCGTGCATCGCACTTCTCGGCGTGGTTGGGGTGCACGGCATGTGCATTGTCGCAGCTCACGAGCATCGAGGCGGCAAGCGCACGGTGGTACGACTCGTCGTCAAAACCCAGCGAACCGTTAATGCGGCGCAGCGCGTCGGCCAAGAACGTCGACATGGCGCCCTGCTTGGTCTCGGAGCCAACCTCCTCGTTATCAAAGCAGCAGAAGACCGAAACGTCGTGCGCGTTCTCGGCGCCCAAAAATGCCTGTAGCGAGGTATAGGCGCAGGCCAGGTCGTCAAGCTTGGGCGTCGAGATAAACTCGTCGGCCCAGCCCCAGATGCGTGCATCCTGACGATTGACCAGGAACAGGTCGCGACCCAGGATCTGCTCGAGCTCAACATCCAGCTCTTCGGCGACCAGGGCATCGAAGTCACCCTGCTTAAGCTCGCCGGTGCTGATAAGCGGGCAAAGGTCAACGGCTCGGTTGGGAGCAAAGCCCTCGTTAACGCCGCGGTTCATGTGGATAGCAAGGCTCGGGATAATAGCGACCTCGCGCTCGGTGGCAAGCAGACGGCTCTCGATACGGTCGCCCTCGCGCACCAGCACGCGGCCCGCGAGCGCCAGTGGACGATCGAACCAGGTGTAGTCGATCATGCCGCCGTAGGCCTCGGTGTTCAGGCGCAGCGTCTCGCCTGCGCCGTCGAGCTCGGGCACGGCCTTAACCTTAAACGTCGGCGAATCGCTGTGCGACGCCGTGAGCTGAAAATGATAGTCGCCGGCAACGCCGTCCTCGCCCCACGTCGCGGCCAGGTCCTCGCCCACCTTAAAGGCGATGACGCTCGAGGTATTGCGCTGCGTGTAATAACGCCCGCCCGGCTCGATATCCCATGCCGCGTTCTCGGGCAGGTAGGTAAAGCCCGCCTCGTCGAGCTCGGCCATAATGGTCGCCGCCGTATGGAACATGCTGGGGCATGCCTCGATAAAGTCGACAAGGTCGTTGGCGGCCTCGATATCGTCAGCCGTCACGTGCACGCGCTCGGGCGTTTCTTGATCCGTCATGCTCTCCCCTTTCGCTGGGTTGATGGTCCCCTCCAGCATACCCCGCCACGCCAGCGCCGCACTCTTCATTCCGTGCTTAATTCCGCGCCGCTCACCAAGTTGAGCCATCATGCCCGCGCTCCCTTTGCGACAATTGCGCTAACAGGACGAGAGGAGCCGTCATGAAGCCACGTAACATTGCTATCGCCTGCGGTGTCGCGGGAGTCGCCGTCGGCCTTGCCGCTGCCGCCGGCATCGTTTACCGCAAGCAAATCAAGTCCGCCGCGTCGCTCAAACGCTTGACCGGCTACGCGGATGGCTATGACCTGTACGCAATCGACATCGCTTACGACTACGACCTCGACCGCATCATCGCCGCTGGCGTGCGCGACGATCAGGCCTACATCGATGCTGTGGTGGCGCAGGTGTTGCCCGGCGTGCCGGCACATGTCCAGGCGCCCCAGTTTGCCTGCAGCGCCTTTGCCGCCGTAGATGCCGAAGGCCGCGTGCGCACCGGTCGCAATTACGACTTTAAGGACGACACCTCGGCGCTGCTGGTGCGCAATCACCCGCGCGACGGCTATGCCTCCATCGGCTTTGCGGCCCTTAACAACCTGGGCGATAACACTCCGCTTGACTCCGTCGCCGGACGCGCCGCCGCGCTCATGGGCCCGTTTGCCCAGCTCGACGGTGTTAACGAATGCGGCGTGTCCATTGCCGTACTCACCCTGGATTCCAAGCCCTGTGACCAGGACACGCAACGCCCCGTCATCAACACTTCGCTCGCCATCCGCCTTGTGCTCGACCGCGCGGCTACCACGCAGGAGGCCGTAGACCTGCTTTCCGCCTACGACATGCACGCCATGGCCGGACGCGATTATCACTTCTTTATCAACGACGCCGCCGGTGACGCGCGCGTAGTAGAGTGGGATCCGCACGATCCGGACCGCGCTTTCAAAGCGACTCCCGTACGCCAGGTTACGAACTTCTACGCCTGCTATGGTGACGAAGTGCTGCCCAACCAAAAGAATGGCGAGCTGGGCCATGGTAAAGAGCGCGCCGTCGCCATCGCCGATGTCCTCGACGCCCATGCCGGCGCCCAAGACGAGGCAGTCGCTTGGAAAGCCCTACGCGCTGCGGCGCAAGAGCCCAATCCGGAAGACATCACCAGCAACACGCAATGGTCGGTCGTCTTTGACAATACCGAGCCCGCTGCTGCCATCACGCTGCGCCGTCACTGGGGCGACGTCGACGCCTTCGCGCTTTAAGGAGCCAGGCCCATCGACCTTACGCTCGCCTGACGTTACTTACATTTCTATACATCTGAGCTAACACGTTTTACCTCCGCATCAACAGTGTGCGGGGGTAAACTTATGCGCATGTTATAACTTGCCCGGAAGGATTCATCATGCTTAGGATTGGTCTTCTTACTAGTGGCGGCGACTGCCAAGCGCTCAACGCCACCATGCGCGGCATCGTCAAAACGCTCATGACCAATAGCGAAGAACCTATCGAGATCTACGGTTTTGAGGACGGCTACCAAGGCCTTATCTACAGCAGGTTCCGCGTCATGACGCCCGCCGATTTTAGCGGCATCCTCACCCGCGGCGGCACCATCCTTGGCACGAGCCGCACGCCGTTCAAGCGTCTGGACACTCCCGAGGCCGACGGCGTCGAGAAGGTGCCGGCGATGGTCCACACCTATCACAAGCTGCAGCTCGACTGCCTGTTTATGCTGGGCGGCAACGGCTCCACCAAGACCGCCAACCGCCTGCGCGAAGAGGGCCTCAACGTTATCGCTCTGCCCAAGACCATCGATAACGACACCTGGGGCACCGAGATGACCTTTGGCTTTACGAGCGCCATCGACGTCGCCACCAAGTGCATCGACGACATCCACACCACCGCCTCGAGCCACGGCCGCGTGTTCGTTATCGAGATCATGGGGCACAAGGTTGGCTGGATCCCGCTGTACGCCGGCGTTGCGGGCGGCGCGGACGTCATCCTGATTCCCGAGATCCCCTACGACATGGACCAGGTCATCAAGACCATCGAGCATCGCATGGAGACTGGCAGCCGCTTTACCATCGTGGCCGTCGCCGAGGGCGCTATCTCCAAGGAAGACGCGGCGCTGTCCAAGAAGGAGTACAAGAAGAAGCTCGCCGAGCGTACGAGCCCGTCGATCGTCTACGACATCGCCAAGGAGATCGAGGCCAAGACCGGTCGCGAGACCCGCGTCGCCATCCCCGGCCACACGCAGCGCGGCGGTCAGCCCGACGCCCAGGACCGCATCTTTGCGACCCAGTGCGGCGTCGAAGCCGCGCTTGGCTGCCTACGCGGCGAGTTTGGCTACATGATTGCCCTGCGCGACGGCAAGATGTGCCACATGCCGCTCGAGGATGTCGCCGGCAAGCTCAAGTATGTCGACCCCCAGAGCGACCTGGTGCGCGAGGCCAAAGCGCTGGGCATCAGCTTCGGCGACGAATAGCCTCGGCCGAAATCCATCCCATCGGGCCCTCCGGCCCCGCCCGACGTATTCCGATTTGGCTCCTCCCTTGACTCCGTCAAAGGTCGCCAATCGAAATCGTCGGGCGGGGCCGGAGGGCCCTGCGTTTACATACTCGCCGAGGCTATTCGTCTTCTTGCTGCGGGTGCCTGGTCTGAAATTCAGTTGCGGTGAAATAGTTCCTGCTTAGCCCTCAAATGGCTGAATCTAGGAACTATTCCACCGCAACTTACTGAGTGGGGGCTCTTGGCTGCTACTTGCACTGACATTTGTCCTGAAATGGCTGGTCGTTAGGGGTTGCTACCGGTAGTTGCGGTAGGGTTGGAGCAGATTCTAACTAGAGATGGTGGTCGCTACCGGTTGTTCTCGGCATACTCGGCTCATTCGATTCGACCATCAAACGAAAGGAACTGCCATGGATCTTGCGATGGCGCAGCGGCTCGTTGATCGCCGCAAGGCTGCCGGGCTTTCTCAGGAGGCGCTTGCCGCCCAGCTGGGTGTGAGTCGTCAGGCTGTCAGTAAATGGGAACGCAGCGAGTCCTCACCCGATACCGATAACCTCATTGCGCTCGCCGCGCTGTATGGCGTGTCGCTGGATGAGTTGTTGTATGGGGAAGCGGCTAGCGATGCCGATAGCTCAGAGGACGGCAGCACCGAAACGGTGGATGAGGCTAAAGAGGCCGAAGATTCTGCCGAGCACGCCGATTGCGGCGACAAACCACTTGTCGATATTTCCCTCGCGCGCGGCATCCACGTCATTGATCCCAATAAAGGCGAGGAAGTCCATGTTGGCTGGAACGGCATCCATGTGACCAACGAGCGCAAGGGCGAAGAGGTGCATGTGGGGCCGGACGGCGTGCATGTCGATACGCTTGAGGACGATGGACATAGCGTGCATACCGATGACGACGGCACCGTCACCATCGACGGCGAGACGTTCTCCAGCTGGAAGGAAGCACACGACAAGCTCGACCATCATGGCAAGCATTTCCACACCAAGGTCGGACGTACATGGAACAAATTCCCCTTCCCCGCGCTTGTCGCCCTCGCCTATCTGGTGCTCGGCATTGTCTACGGCACATGGGCTGCGGGACTCTTCCTCGTCTTTTTGATTCCCGTCTACTACGCATTTGGCGACTTTATCGACCAACGCCACTTATCTAAGCTGATCGATGTCGTCTATTCAGTCAGTGCCGAGGCATGGTTCCTCTACATGTGGCTCTGCCTGGAACAACCCCATCCCGCCTGGGTAATCCTCATCACCATCCCGGTCGTAAAAGCACTCATGCGCTGGTGCCGCAAACAATGGAAGCATCGCGAGCGAGCCTAAACCATCCCAGCCCGACAGCAGCACCCAACTAGTACTCCCCCGCCCATCCCCCCTAAGTTGCGGTGATATAGCTCCGGTTTTAGCCTTGAGTAGTCGAGTTTAGGAACTATTCCACCGCAACTTACGAATGGTCGGAGCGGCTACAGCACAAGCGTCGGCGTTCGTTTGATGGTCCGCCACGAAAAGGGCCTATCTACTACGTTTAACTCGATGGGGCCAACCATGACCGCCTTTTTCGAAAATCGACAGGCCTTCTACCTGCGGTTTTATTTTTCGTTTTCCCGGCATGGTTGACGGTATCAAATTAAACGTAGTAGATAGGCCCGTTTTGTGGCATACGACCCATTCAAGCCCAATCTCGAAGGCTAAAGAGAGCCTCTCATCCGCACCTGCGAGCGAAAACCAAATAGAATGAAAGGCAAATGGAAAGCCCGTTTGACGAGCGGAGAACATATGCGCGACGTAACCGAAAGCGACTGGAAGCTGTTTAAGAAAATGCTTCCTCAATGGCAAGAACGTTATATGGAAAAGCTCATCGGCCAGTACGTTGAGATGCTGAACGGCGACAGCGAAGCGTCCAGTAGATTTTGGGCAATAGAAGAGCGCCTCAATAGAGACAAGCTGTCCTCAGGCGTAATTGCAAACGACATTCGCCGCAGCACAATGCACCGCGAGATAGCCAATTTGCTTATCGACAGCGTGATCGCCCTCGACGACCTTGACGGTTTTACCGAGGACATTAAGAGCTATGCGCAACACTGGATTGGCCAGTAAGAGCACCGAACGACAAACATCCCCAGCAAAACGGGGCAAACGCCGGACCACCTAAAGCTGACGTTAGATAACGATACTTTTGAAAACACTGGAAAATCAAGGTTTTT
>OFMC01002747.1_pt1 | contig 10704 bp, 9 predicted proteins | sample 1541271 | NCBI WGS metagenome assembly OFMC01 (sample SAMN04209252, study PRJEB22552) | human gut metagenome | biome: gut; material: feces | host: Homo sapiens | place: USA: Oklahoma | reverse complement strand
GTTTTTAAAGAAAAATATAGATTGACACCAAGCGAGTATAGAAATAAATTACAAAAATGATAGAACATTCCATTATTGAGTTTAAGTAATTTCTAATGTAATTTAATGGTGTATGCATTACTTAGTGGGTATGGCATACACCATTTTTATTGGAGTCAAATTATTCATAAATCGTATTATTTCAAGTAAAGTAATTTCAAATTGCGGATTTGCAAGGTCAAGTTGGTAGATGTTATGAATGAAAAAATGTATTATAATAATACATAAATATAGAGGGAGGAGATGCAAGATATGACATTTGCTGAAAAATTACAGAAGTTAAGAAAACAAAATGGATTATCACAGGAACAACTGGCAGAAAAACTGAATGTATCCAGACAGGCTGTTTCTAAATGGGAGATGGGAACAATTCCTGATATGGAGAATATGGTTAAGCTTGGAAGATACTTTGACTGCTCATTGGATTATCTTATGAATGATGATATTGATACCAATGCAAAAAGTCATCAAAGTCCTAAAATAGAGAATAAAAATTTAGCTTGGAAATGTGTTGCGACAGGGCTTATTATTACAGGTTTAATACTTTCTTTGTTGATGCCATTGTTTGCAAAAATGTATCAGGGATTTGAATTTTCGAATTTTCATCAGTGTTTTACTGATTCGTGGAGATATATTTTTAAATTCCCATTACTGGGGATTTTGTTGATAGCATTGTTATGTTTGTTTACAGGAATAGTATTATTTTTAATGAAGAGATATAAGGGTACATCGTAAGATGGAAGCACCAGAGACTCAGGGGAACGGCAGGAAGTACAAAGGCAAAGCTCGTTGCAGAAGCTGATACAAATGTCGTGTTAACACGACAAAATTGTCGCGTAAACACGGTCGGCAATTCATCCGTGACAATATACAATAAAATGGTTGGTGCTACAGTAGCAGTTGCCGTTTCCATCGAATAGGCTGCTGATGAGGGCAAATTCTAAATAGAAAGCTTGATTTTATAGGCTTTTTTGAGACTCATATCATTTATGGTATGGGTCTCTTTTTTTCTCATTTACTGCAGAGTGTGGTGAGAAAAATAGTTGTGAAAAATCTAAAAAGTATACTTGACAAATGAATAGAATGAGTTAAAATATAACAGTACTATATAACGCTGTTATATTTTCGAAGAGACGTTCAGGAGAATAAGAAAAAGATGTCGACAAAAGCAGAAGATACAGAGAAAAATATATTAAATACAGCCAGAAAGCATTTTTTAAAAGATGGCTTTTCCGGGGCATCTTTAAGAAATATTGTAAAGGATGCCGGACTTACAACGGGTGCCTTTTATAAATACTATCCGACAAAAGAGGCGCTTTTTGATGCACTGACAGATCCGTATATAGAACATATATATCAGATCTACGACCGTGTAGTTGAGGATTTTGAAAAGCTTTCTGCCAAAGAACAGACCAGTAATATGTCGGACACATCCGGCGACGGAATGGATCAGATGATTGACTATATCTATGAGCATTATGATAATTTCCGATTATTGCTGAAATGTGGAGACAGTGGAAAGTTTGAGACATTCATACACAATATGGTAGACAGGGAAATGAGATCCAGTTTGGAATATGTGAAGAAAATGAAGGAGGATGGAATTGAAATACCGATTGTCGGGGAAAGCCTCATGCATATGATCTATACTGGATTTTTTTCATCTATATTTCAGATCATTGAGCACGATATAGATAAGGAAACTGCAAAGAGAAATGTGCACAAGCTTCGGGAATTCAATACCGGTGGCTGGGAGCGATTATGGAACGTTAAATTTTAGGCTTACGATTCAGAAAGGTACATTTTAAGAAAATAATATCAGGTGGCTGATGCCGGCATGCCACCTATTTTATTATACAAGGGTTAGGGATAACTAACAAAATTAAAACTATAACAAGGAGTGAATACGTGTGAAAGAAAAGAAAAAGTCAGCAGTCAGCTGGATACTGACATGGGCTGGACAAAAAAGAAGTGCCTATGTGTGGAGTGTATTGCTCGCAATAGGAAATGTTATTTTTAAGATTCTTCCGTACTTTATAATTGCGGATGTGGTGAAACTGTTTTTAAACGGTGAAAAGGAGTTTGAAAAATATCTGATAAAAGCAGTCCTGATCGCACTGTCGTTTGTGATCGCAGAACTGTTTCATTCACTTTCAACGTCATTGTCACATAAAGCAACTTTTGTGGTACTTGCAAATATAAGAAAAGCGTGTTGCGACAAGCTTGCCAGGGTACCTCTTGGATATGTGAAAGATACACCGTCAGGTACTTTTAAAAATATCATGGTGGAAAGAATTGACAGTATCGAGACAACTCTGGCTCACATAGTACCAGAATTTACCTCCAATCTGCTTGCACCGGTTGTAATCCTGATTTATTTCTTCCTGACAGACTATCGGCTGGCACTTTGGTCTTTAGTTCCGATTGTTGTTGTACTTTTCTCATATTTTGGAATGATGCTGGATTATAAGCCAAGTTTTGAAAGGACGGTTAAGACCACAAAGGAGCTGAATGATGCTGCGGTAGAATATATTGACGGAATAGAGGTCATAAAGGCATTTGGAAAGACAGAAAGCTCTTATGCTAAATTTACAAAAGCGGCAAGGAAATATGCGGACTCTTTCATTTCATGGATGAGAAGATGTTCTGTCTATCATGCATTGATGATGGTGGTGACACCGTATACACTTCTTACAGTATTGCCTTTTGGAGCCTATTATGTATCGAATAAAACCTTAGAGTTATCTGATTTTGTCATTTGTATCATTCTCTCACTGGGAATTGTCGGGCCTCTGATCACGGTGGGCTCCTATACAGATGACCTTGGGAAAATCGGAGTGATCGTTGATGAGATAGCAGGTATTTTAGAACAGCCGGAGTTAAAACGTCCGGATAAAAGTAAAGATGTTCCAAAAGATAATTCCATCATTCTTGAAAATGTAAGGTTTGGCTATCACGACAAAGAAATCCTGCATGGAGTAAATATGGAACTGAAAGCAGGGACTGTAAATGCAATTGTTGGACCTTCCGGAAGCGGAAAGTCAACTATCGCAAAGCTAATCGCATCTTTATGGGATGTGGATTCCGGCAGCATTAAAATCGGTGGGGTTGATGTAAAAGAGCTGGCACTTACAGATTTCAACCGGAAAATTGCCTATGTCGCGCAGGACAATTATCTGTTTAATGAGACAGTTCGTGAAAATATCAGACAGGGAAATCCAAACGCTACGGATGAACAGGTGGTTGAGGTTACAAAGAAGAGCGGCTGTTATGAATTTATCATGCAGTTAGAAAATGGATTTGATACCGTTGTAGGCGGTGCCGGTGGACATCTGTCGGGAGGAGAGAGACAGCGTATCTCGATTGCCCGGGCGATGCTAAAGGATGCACCGATCGTCATTTTAGATGAGGCAACTGCCTACACCGATCCGGAAAACGAAGCTATATTACAAAAATCCATTGCAAAACTGGTGGACGGAAAGACACTGATCGTCATAGCACACAGGCTTTCTACCGTTAATGACAGTGACCAGATCTTTGTGGTAAATGATGGAAACGTGACAGCACATGGCACGCATGAGCAGCTTCTGGTGTCATGCCCGCTTTATAAAGAAATGTGGAATGCCCATATTTCAGTAAAAGATACCGTAAAGGAGGGCGAATGATATGTTTGAGATTCTGGCGAAATTCTTTCGATTTTCAGGGAGGGAAAATGGAAACAAATTCAAACTGTCGATGGTCATTGGGCTTGTAGAAGCACTTGCATCTGCAATGAAGATACCAGCCATTATGTACATATTGATTGGTTTGCTTGGTGGAAAACCGATAGGAAAATATATCGGAGGTTCCTTAGCCATTATGGTCATTGCGATTGTGATTGCTGTTATATGTAAGAGAAGTTCTACGGTACTTCAGACAGAAGGTGGCTATAATGCAAGTGCTTTTACGAGAATCAAAATTGCAGAGCATCTGCGTTACCTTCCGATGGGATATTTTAATTCCAACAGTATTGGGGAAATTTCTTCGGTGACAACCAATACGATGGAATCACTAGGAGATATAGCGGCCAGGGTGGTTATGCTGACAACGCAGGGGATTTTAGAGACTTTGATGATCATCCTTATGCTGCTTGTTTTTGATTGGAGAATCGGACTGATATCTGCAGCTGGAGTCCTGATTTTCTTTGGTGTAAATTCTATGATGCAGAATGCAGGGAAAAAAGATTCGGAACAAAAGGTGGTATGTGATACAGAACTCGTAAGTCAGATCATGGAGTATCTTCAGGGAATCTCAGAAGTGAAATCCTACAATCTGCTTGGAAAACAGGCAAAGAGATTAAATGATGCAAACGATGCGAGTGCCAAAATCAATACTAGGATGGAAATGGTATTTGTCCCGTATCATTTTTTGCAAAGCGTGATAACGAAGATAACAGGAGCCGTAATTGTGGCATGCAGTGCATATTTTTATATCAATGGAACTATGAGTGCGGTTTATGCCATTGGTATGACAATCTCAGCATTTATGCTTTATGCCAGTCTGGAATGTACAGGAAATTACTCATCCCTCTTACATGTGGTAAGTGTATGTGTGGACAAAGCAAATGCAATTCTGGAACTGGATACGATGGATATCGACGGCAAAGAGATACAGCCGGAAAACTATGATATCAGACTTTCAGATGTTACATTTTCCTACGATAAGCGGAAGATTATTGATGGTGTATCACTCTCTATCCCAGAAAAAACAACGACAGCAATCGTTGGTCCGTCTGGCGGAGGTAAATCTACACTTTGTAATCTGATTGCCAGATTCTGGGATGTGGATTCCGGAGAAGTGACCCTTGGCGGTGTAAATGTAAAAGAGTACAGCATGAACAGCCTGATGAATAATTTTGCATTTGTCTTTCAGTCCGTCTATCTTTTTGCAGATACAATTGAGAATAATATTAAGTTCGGGCGTCAGGATGCAAGTCATGAGGAAGTGGTGGAAGCAGCAAAGAAAGCCTGCTGTCACGAGTTTATCAGCAAACTTCCAAATGGATATAATACCGTGATCGGAGAGGGCGGTGCCACGCTTTCCGGTGGTGAAAAACAACGGATCTCCATTGCCAGGGCGATTATGAAGGATGCACCGATCATTATTCTTGATGAGGCAACTGCGAATGTAGATCCTGAGAATGAGAAAGAACTTGTGGAGGCTGTGGATGCACTGACGAAAGAAAAAACGATCATTATGATCGCACACAGACTGAAGACGGTACGCCATGCAGATCAGATCGTGGTCGTAGAGAAAGGGCAGATTGTGCAGAAAGGAACCCATGAGCAGCTGATGAAGCAGGAAGGAATTTACAAGCGGTTTGTGGATGCAAGAGAGCAGGCAGTCAGCTGGAAACTGGCACGTTAAGAAACAAAGTAATATATTGATAAAAAACAAGGAGAATTCAAAATGAAAAATAAAAAGAAATTAAAAGGAAAAGATTTGATCAATATTGGAATCTATGCAGCGATTTACTGTGTGATTATGACAGCAGTTGCAATGCTGGGATTTATACCGATCATGATGCCGCTTTTATGTGTGATTGTCCCAATATTTGGAGGTATTCCATATATGCTTTTTTTGACAAAAGTTGATAAATTTGGAATGATAACTATTTATGCTATGATCGTTGGATTGTTTTTGTGGATTACAGGAATGGGATACTGGCCGTTTATTTTTGGAATTATATGTGGTGTTATTACAGACCTTATTGTAAAATCGGGAAATTATAAAAGCAGTAAAAAAAATATATTAAGTTGTGGAGTATTTAATCTGATCATCTTTGGAAACTTTGTTCCAATGTTTATGAATATTGAGGCATATTTCAGTACGCGTCAGAGTTTTGGACAGGAGTATATCACTAAAATGACAGATATCTTTGCGAACTCATGGCTGATCCCATTACTTATTGCAGCATGCGTGATTTGTGGATGGATCGGAGGAGTATTTGGAAAATCATTGTTGAAAAAGCATTTTGAGAAAGCGGGAATTGCATAATGATACATACATACGTCACATTTGATCCAAGAACGAAAATGCTTCTTTTAATGACAATGGCAATATTTGTTCTGGGAGGAGCAGGAGATAAATTATTTGGTGCGTACCTTCCGTTATTCTGTCTGCTTCCGTTCGTGCTTTTTATACTTGTAGGTAAGTGGAAAAGAGCAGCAGGATACATCATTTTGTACAGTGTATTTTATTTGCTGACAGTGTTTGTGCTGCCTCATATGACAGGTTTTATTGGATTTATATTGCTTGCATTCTGCGGGATTATGACAAGGTTTCTGCCGGGAATCATGGCTGGAACCTATCTGATGCAGACAACAACAGTAAGTGAGTTTTCTTCGGCTATGAGCAGGATGCATGTTACGGATAAGCTGACCATACCACTTTCTGTTATGTTTCGTTTTTTTCCAACGATTGCGGATGAATTCCGGGCAATCAATGATGCGATGCGTATGCGGGATATTCGCTTCGGCGGGAAAAATGTCGATAAAATGATAGAGTACAGACTGATTCCACTTATGGTCTGCTCCGCAAAACTTGGAGAGGAGCTCAATGCCGCAGCTATTACACGGGGACTTGGCGGTGATGTAAAGCGGACCAATGTGTGCCGGATTGGTTTTCATTTTCAGGACTATATTGTAGTACTTATTTGCTTTATTCCTTATGTAATATGGAGCGTTTCAATGATTTCAAGATTATTTATGTAATATATAGATAAAACCGCATGCTGTCATGATATTGGCAGAGTGCGGTTTTGTTACAAATGGAGGATATTATGATACAGATAGAAAATGTCAGTTTTCAGTATAATAATTCAGAAAAAGGAGCGTTAAAAGATGTTTCGATTTCAGTTGATAAAGGAGAATGTGTTTTGTTATGTGGGGCATCAGGTTGTGGAAAGACAACAATAACGCGCCTTATAAATGGTCTTATCCCACATTTTTATGAAGGAGAGTATAGCGGAAATGTCAGCGTTTATGGAATGAATGTGCAGAGTGAAGAACTATATAATATATCAAAAAAGGTGGGGAGTGTATTTCAGAATCCAAGAAGTCAGTTTTTTTGCATGGATACGACAAGTGAAGTTGCGTTTGGATGCGAAAATATGGGACTTGTAGAAAACGATATTAACGAACGTGTAAAACTGGCTGTAAGCGAACTGGAAATGGAAAATCTTATGGACAGAGATATTTTTAAATTGTCAGGCGGTGAGAAGCAGAGAGTTGCCTGTGGTTCTGTAACCGCGATGCAGCCCGACGTATTTGTACTTGATGAACCGACATCAAATCTGGATAAAGAATCCATAGAAAGACTAAAAAATACGCTTTTACTCTGGAAAAAGCAGGGAAAAACAATCGTGATAGCGGAGCATAGGTTGTATTGGCTTAAGGAAATATGTGACCGTGTAGTCTATCTTGAACATGGAAGAATTATGTTTGATATCACAATGCAGGAATTTCTGAAATTTTCAGAGCAAAAGCTGCAAAATCTCGGACTTCGTACAATGCAGCCACATTGTGATGAAAGCAGTAAAAGACATGAGTATATTGCCAAAAAGTCGGATATAGTACTGAAGAATTATTATTTTTCCTATGGAGAAAAAAAGGTACTGGAGTTTGGAGATATGCAGCTCCCAAAGAATGAACTTATAGCAATTACAGGACAAAACGGAGCAGGAAAATCTACGTTCGTCAGATGCTTTTGCGGATTGGAGAAAAAATTTAAGGGACAGACGGTCATAGAAGAGAAGCAGTATAAACCAAAGGAAATGCTCCGTAAATGTTATCTTGTAATGCAGGATGTAAATCATCAGCTTTTCTGTGAATCTGTAGAAGATGAAGTTCTTCTTGGAGCATCGGATACCGGAAAAGAGATAAAGGAAAGAGCCAAAGAAATTATGCAAAAACTTGGTATATGGGAATTTCGTGATAAACATCCGATGTCATTATCCGGTGGTCAGAAACAGCGTGTGGCTATTGCATCGTCTGTGCTTGCAGAAAAGGAGATACTGATATTTGATGAGCCGACGAGCGGTCTGGATTATTATCATATGGTAAGTACTGCACAGCTGTTTAAAGAACTTCGTGACATGGGTAAAAGTATTTTTATTATCACCCATGACAGGGAATTGATTGAACGATGTTGTAATTATGAATTTTATGTGGCTGATCGACAGGCGACATTGTATGGATTATAAATACTCGCAAATAAAATTGAGAACTATTTCTAATATCACGGATCAGGTTATAGAAACGGCAAATGAAAGGCAGACTCGTGGCTAATTGGGCATTGGTAAGGAATCAGCTTTCAATGGATGACAAGCTGCAAACACGAATATTAAAATACGAGAATTACTAAGGAGATTTTAAATAAGTAAACGGAAATCAACACCATATGAAGTAGATGAAGAACTTGCAAGAGAGTTTGGAATCTAACGAGAGAGAAACAGCGGGCTGCTGTTTCTTTTTCTAACTAGAAAGCTGTATGTATATGCAAAAATCTATTCTATAGCTAACATAAAGAGGATACCCACTACAGTGAATATCCTCTCATTTATGCTATAACTTCTTCTTTTTTATCGCGTCAGCTGCTACATTGATAGCCTTTTCTGCTACCTGTTCAGCTATTTTTGGTGCCTCTTTTTGTAATACTTTTATTGCTGGTACTGCTACAACACCTGCAATCTCAGCTCCCTTTTTTGCAACTGCTTTTACTGTTTCTTTTCTGTCCTCTCGTTTTGTACGGCATTCACGACAATAACTATGTTCAGGTTCTGCTTCATCCAATGGTTTAAAACAACCATGTGCCTTACAAACATAGATTAATTTCTCACCACACTCAGGACAATAGTTAATTTTTGCACTATATTTCTTTTTTCTGTGTGTCTTACAACATTCATTAGGACAAGCCTTCTTTCTTGAATCCATACTAATTACCCTCCGTTTTGTATTGTATAGCTCTTAATCTGTTTTGAATTTCTTTGTAGTCAAGTAATGCATTCGCTCTTTTACTCCAAGTACTATTTATGAGTTTGTCATCTCTTGGATCACACTCAATCAAAAATCCCACGTTTGGTTTTATGATAGCTTTTATGAACCTCTGGTATTCATTACAAACCATCAGCATAGAATTGAATTGATTACTATCAAAATAAATCATTGCTTTTAAGGTGATGATTCTATTGATCGTCTGAAAACAAACATGAATGTTCTGCATTTTCTCTACAAGACAATCGTGTTTCTTTCTTTCTTTTTATCTTATTGAACTGAGGTGATCTTAGGAAAGCTATATCAGATTTGAGTTCCTGAATAATCTGGGCCTGTGAATCATTGAGAGATTTCAATGATTGAGATATGAGTTCATTTCTTAAAGATGCGTCACTTACTTGTAATGCTTCTAGATAGAGAGATAACCCACTATAATATAATCCTACTCTATCATTATGAAACTCCATCAATATATGACTGATGTTCTCTTCAATATTTTCTAATGTATCTACAATATCATCTAATACATCTTTGATGACATTTAACTGTGATGCAATAATCAAATCCTTTTCATTCACTTGTTCTTTGATGTTTAACTTCTTCCCGTAATGATTCTTCTCATCTCGTAACTGCGCATACATGTTGCTATTCTTATCTTTATCGAATCTAAGTAATCCCTTTTTATATTTTTCTTTCAACTCATCTGACAGATCAACGACCAAATTCACATCATCATCCTGTTCAATGGAATCAAAAAGATGATTCATAAATATATTAGATTGATTATATTTTTTCGAAATTAAAGATTTGAATGAACTGTATTCAAACTGTTCATCATATAAATTAAGAAGAGATTCATCCATCAACAATATAGAATCTTCTCTTTGATCAAAATAAGACATACGATACAACTCCAATCAATTTGTTTTCTAGTACTATTATAATACTGATTGTTGTATATTGTATTATTTTTTTGTATACACCAAACAATTTTATATTTTTTTCTATGACTCCTATTTTAAGGTATTATCAAGCATGAATTTCAGACATAGAATATAGAGATGGTGTATAATAAACTTATCTTGACATAGAAAGGACAAATAATAATGAAACTATTTCATTTATCTGATCTCCATATTGGCTTAAAGCTAATGAACAGAGACTTGACAGAAGACCAACAATATATACTTAATAGAATTGTACAATACGCAAAAGAAAAACAACCTGACGCTATTATGATTGCAGGTGATATATATGATAAAGCTGTTCCTAGTGCTGAAGCAGTGAGTCTATTTGACTCTTTTGTGACATCTTTAAAGGAAGCAGTACCCCAATCTACTATTATGATGATTTCTGGTAATCATGATAGTGCCCCTAGAATAGATTGTTTTAGACAGGTACTACTTAAACAGAACCTCTATATGGTAGGTAACCCTCCTGAAAAAGAAGAAGATCATATTGAAAGAATTACTTTAAATGACACTTATGGACCTGTTCATTTTTACCTTCTTCCTTTTGTGAAACCTTCCATGGTTAAAAACATTATTGGAACTAACGATGGAAGAAACTACTCTTATAGTGAAACAATTAAGAAACTGATAGAAAGAGAAGAAATGAATACAAAGGATAGAAA
>OFMC01002741.1_pt1 | contig 10726 bp, 10 predicted proteins | sample 1541271 | NCBI WGS metagenome assembly OFMC01 (sample SAMN04209252, study PRJEB22552) | human gut metagenome | biome: gut; material: feces | host: Homo sapiens | place: USA: Oklahoma | reverse complement strand
TTTCACAAGATCAAGCGAAAATTTTCCTGATCCCAGAATAAAACGTGAACTAAATTCTTTTCCTCCAAGTGTAAATGTATCTTTCTGATTCATAACTTAAATCCTTCTTTCTTTTTTATTCATTTAGATGTCTTTCTATACATCCTCTTCTCCAAGAAGCAAACGCGTGATCATATTTGCTTCATGCCCTCCACAGATTGCAACTCGTGAAGCCATTAATCCATTCCCATAAGTCGGCTCTGTCACACGATCTCCACATAAATAAAAGTTCTTCATCATTCTCTTAGTACTGATTATATTGCTGCTTTCATAGCCTGCCATACCTGTTGCAGACACAAGCTTCTTCTCCGGGAAATGCTCCAGAATTCCATTCACCAGCATTGCTTTTGCTACCGGATTATCAAATGCTTCACAGACAATCTGAGCATCCGCAAACAGTTCTTTCAAATTCTCTTCTGTCACCTTCACACAATCTGTACGAATATCCAGATATGGATTGATCTTTAAAAGCAGTGACTTTAGCGCATCGGTCTTATACATTCCGATATGCTCCATGAAATACTGCTGCCGATTCAAATTGGTAATATCCACCACATCAAAATCAATCAGATGCAGATGCCCTACTCCAATTCGTGCAAGTGAATACGCTACATTGGAACCTAGTCCACCAAGTCCGGCAATCGTCACCTGACCAGCTGATAAAAGCTTCTGTTTTTCCGGCGAATGGCGTTCATTCAGCGCTGTTTCGATTTCTTCTTTGCTTAATATTCTTTCTGATGCCATCTGATATCAGCCTCCTCCTACAAATGTCACAACTTCCAGACGGTCGCCGTCTTTTAACATGGTATCGGAATAGCTGTATTTCGGAAGAATATCTCCATTTAACTCTACAGCGATTCTTTTTACCTGATACTGATTCTGTTCCAGATATTCTGCAACCGTCGTATCCTCTGTCAAATTAATTTCTTTTCCATTTACGATAATCATGCGTTCTCCTTTCCCGGATCATACTTTCAAAAGTACTTGTCAGATAAAAAAGAGTTCACGAAGTAAATACACCCGTGGTGGTGCACCCCTTCATGAACTCTCGTTCACTCTCAACTTATCCGATATTCTATTGTTCCTGATTTACGTCACATAGCAACAAAAAAGAGAGATACCAACTAAATGCATCTCTCCTAAAATCTACGTTATACATTCCTACGTTGGCATTATCCAAATCAGGTATATGGGTCGAAGTTCTTAACTTCCTCTCAGCCTGGTACACAAGCTCCCCGTGTTTTATCTACACATTTAAGTATAAGAACTCATACACGAAATGTCAACTCATTTTTTATTCATTTCTGACTTTTTTCGAAACAACTATTTTTATTCATTCTATTTATTATCAAAAGTAATATTCCGTACCATATTTCTGTTAATCAGCTGTTATCAGTATATCCTACTTCCAGATGATAGAACGATTTTTACTTCTCCGGCATACCATAATCATATATCTATTATATCAATTATAGTTTTCACTTATTTTTATCACAGTTGTATAATTTATTCAGACGAAAATATGAAAGGAAGCGCTTTACTATGAAGGAAAAAACACTTTTTCCCAGAGAAGAAAAATCAGAAATATTATTCAAAAAAATATCCGAAGATAAATGGGCATGTGAAAAACTGATGGAAACATTCTGCAGTTATTTATTCAGTAACGATGGGGTAGACCTTCCCGATTCTCCGTCATCTACAGAATTCGCACAGGCTCTTTTTAATTCTTATCGCAATCGGGATTTATCTGCGTTTCTGATGGCTATCTGTCAGAATACAGTCTTTGATCTTTTAAGAAATGCATTCCTGATTCCCTATCGGTTCAATGCGGACGGAAAACAGAATCCGATGATCATGACAGATGAAAACGGAATGTTACTTCCTGAATATAAGAGATCGATTCATGAACGGGAATACCGTCATTTCCATGAGGTATATACAGATCTCGGAGCTCCAAAGAATATTTTTCTGGCACAAGCATACCGCTACAGCCATTCTTATACATCCGACGATATGGAACCGGAACAAAACATTCTGGAAAAGAATAACGGTGTACTGTTAATCCGTGAATTACCGGATACCGTAAAATTAAAAGAAACCGAAGCAGAAGCTTATTCTGCTATTCTGGATATTGTCATAAAACTTCAGAAAGAGCTTCCTATGTCCTATGTATTCTATGGACAGGATTCTCTTGTTGAAGATAATACCCGTTATGATGAGATCGGAGTTTTCCTTCCGAATTCACATTTCTTAAAAAATCTGGAACGCCACGTTTCCAAAGCAGAGGCGATCATTTATGCGGACAACTAATTCTGACTTTATTGATATTATGGAAAAAAATCATATGGAGATTCCATGGCATGACTACGCCAATGATGACAGTAATGTGTTGATTGCAGAAGCCGGACTGATCGAGAAAGCTTCTGTCATCGGCCGTGTTGGGTTAATCATGCTCTCGTGTGGAACCGGTGCATGGCGTGTACGGACTTCCATGAACCGGCTTTCCAAAGAGCTTGGTGTAACCTGTACGGTAGACGTGGGATTGATGTCCATTGTATTTAACTGTTTCGATGGAAACGATTGTATTTCCCAGTCATTGAGTATTGCCAATACGGGAGTGAATACCTCCAAGCTTTACCGCATGGAACAGTTTGTAGATCATTTTCCGGAAGAAGAAGCGCATATGACCGGTGAAGATATCCATAAACGACTGGATGAAATTGAAGAAATCCATGCTCTTTATTCACCTGCAAAGCTGGGGCTTGCCGCAGCTCTTGCCTGCTGCGGTTTTACTTTTTTACTCGGAGGCGGACCGGTTGAGATGGCTCTTGCTTTTATTGCCGCCGGGATTGGTAATCTGATCCGTACGAAACTGATCAAACACCATTACACACTGTTTTTGAATATAGCAGTCTCTGTTTCAGCAGCATGTTTTACCTATGCAGTCTTTCTGAAACTTGCGGAACTTGTCTTTCACATTCCGGAATTTCATGAAGCTGGTTATATCTGCTCGATGCTGTTCATCATCCCGGGATTTCCATTTATTACAAGCGGGATCGACCTTGCAAAGCTGGATCTGCGTTCGGGACTGGAGCGGCTTACTTATGCAATCATTATCGTTATGGTTGCCACTTTATTTGCATGGATCATGGCTTTACTTCTGCATCTGGAACCGGCCGATTTTACGGCACTGCATCTAAGTGCTGCTGCCCGTCTGATTTTCCGTGTGATTGCAAGCTTTTGCGGAGTATTCGGTTTCTCGATCATGTTCAACAGTTCTCATTCGATGGCGGCAACGGCTGCATTTATTGGTGCCATTGCCAATACACTCCGGCTTGAACTTGTTGATTTCACACATATGCCTCCGGCCGCCGCCGCATTTATCGGGGCTCTGACTGCCGGATTGCTTGCTTCTTTTATTAAAAAGAGTAATGGATATCCAGGAATCTCGCTTACCGTGCCTTCTATCGTGATCATGGTTCCGGGACTTTACCTGTACCGTGCGATTTATAATTTCGGGATTATGTCCCTGACGGATGCGGTTTCATGGTTTACTTCTGCGATTATGATTATTGTGATGTTGCCGCTTGGACTGATATTTGCGAGAATTCTGACCGATCGTACGTTTCGATATTGTACGTAAAAGCTCTCATTTTAGATAGCTTCTTTCTTTTACTAAAAGCACTCTCCGCCTTATCAAAACTTTACGAGGAATTTCACATTACATTTTCTTATGGAAATATTGTCAAAGACCCGCAAAATCATCATCCGTAATTTCTACAAAATCAGGCACCGGAAACGAGTTTTCATTTCGCCTCCGATGCCTGATTTTTTTACTTCTGCTCCTTATATTCCATCACAACATTAATAGTCTACGATAGAACTTGTATACATTTTTATTAATTATCTCTTACAACATATGTGCTCTTAACTCTTCCGGTGTCATCTGAGACAGCATAGCCGGTGCGATATCGAATACGCTTCTTGCTCCTGATTCACCTTTCTTAGAAAGTCTGTGTGCCGCACGTGCATAAGCTACCAGAACACTTCCTGTGAATTCCGGGTTGGAATCCAGTTTCAGAGAATATTCGATCACATGCTTGTTGCCTTCGCATCCTGTCTCACCGGTACGGATCACGAATCCACCGTGAGGCATCTTGCTGTGGTTTTCTTTTAATTCTTCTTCTGTGATAAATGTTACCGTTGTATCATATTCATCAAAGTAGTTCGGCATTGTCTTGATTGCCTCTTCAATGGCTGCTTTATCTGCTCCTTCTTCTGCTACTACATAACACTCTCTTAAATGTTTCTGTCTTGTTGTCAACTCCGGTTCGCTTCCGCTTCTTACCTGGTCAACCGCTGCTTCGATCGGTACCGTATACTGGATTCCGTTCTTCACACCTTCGATACGGCGGATTGCATCAGAGTGTCCCTGGCTGACCCCTTTTCCCCAGAATGTATAAGTGCTTCCCTGTACCAAGATAGACTCTGCATACAGTCGATTCAGAGAGAACATTCCCGGATCCCAGCCTACTGAGATAATACTTACATTCTTTCCTTCTTTTGCTGCTTTATCTACATTTGCAAAATACTCAGGGATCTTAGCATGTGTATCAAAGCTGTCAATGGTATTGAATGATGCTGCTACCTTCGGTCCGATTACCGGAAGGTCTGTTGCTGATCCGCCGCAGAGGATCATTACATCGATATCATCTTTCATAGCTTCCATATCATCAAAGTGCTTTACTTCTGCCCCTTCTGTTTGGATCTTTACACTTGCAGGATCTCTTCTTGTAAATACTGCTTTTAATTCCATATCATCATTACGCTTGATAGACTGCTCTACTCCGCGTCCGATGTTACCGTATCCAACGATACCAATTCTGATTTTTCCCATAATTCTACCTCTGTTTCTTATGATTTGCCGCCTTATTCTGTGGCCGTTTTTATTCACTGATATCAATCATTTCTACTGTTCCTTTACAGTTTTGCACTGTCTTTTCTGCCGCTGATATCTTTGTAAATTATATCATATATTCTTTTCACGACAATCTTTTTCTTTTGCAAATTTCTTTATTGATAATTTTTATGTTTCTACTCACAGAACAGCTTCCGTTTTTCTTATCTTCTGCCTATCCCATCTCATTATAATGCGCATAGATTCCGCCCTGTTTTAACAGTTCTTCATGTGTTCCACGCTCTGCGATTCCATTATCTGCCACTACAAGAATCTCATCCGCATTGCGGATTGTTGATAATCGATGCGCGATCGTAATCGTTGTCCGGTTCTTTGCAAGCTCTTCCAGACTCTTCTGGATCCAGCGTTCGCTCTCATTATCCAGTGCACTTGTCGCCTCATCCAGAATCAGGATTGACGGATTCTTAAGAAATACTCTTGCAATCGAGATTCTCTGTTTCTGTCCGCCGGAAAGTCTTGTTCCACGTTCACCAACAAATGTATCATATCCGTCCGGCAGTTCCATAATAAAATCATGAATATTCGCTTTCCTTGCTGCGTCTTCAATCTCTTCCATAGATGCTCCCGGCTTCCCATATGCGATATTCTCTTTAATACTTCCACAGAACAGATACACATCCTGCTGTACCAGTCCGATCTGATTACGCAGACTTTCCAGTGTCAGATCCCGGACATCTTTTCCGTCGATCGTAACACGTCCGCCTGTTACATCATAGAATCTCGGAAGCAGAGAGCAGATCGTCGTCTTACCACTTCCCGAAGGTCCGACTAAAGCCACGGATTTTCCTGCCGGAATGTCGAATGTAACATTAGAAAGCACCGGTGTATCATCGTCGCTATAATGAAACGATACATTTTCATAAGAAACGTGTCCGTTTACTTCATCTATTGATTCTGCGTCCGGTGCATTCACGATCTCCGGCTCGGTCTCTACCACATCCAGAAATCTGCGGAATCCGGACAGTCCTTTCTGCATCATCTCAGTAAGCTCGACCAGAATCTGTATCGGGCTGATAAAGATCCCAATATAGAGTGCGTACATCGCAAGATCCGCTGCCTCCATCTTCCCATGTGCGATCAGCCATCCTCCGAATACCAGCGTTACCAGATACATCATCCCCTGAAAGAACAGGTTGCCGCTCATAAAGCTTCCCATACATTTATAATTGGCATCCTTGGAACGCAGAAATCCCTGGTTGCTTTTTCGGAACTTCTCCCGTTCAATCTCTTCATTTGCAAAGGACTGTACAACACGGATCCCGGCCAGTGTATCCTGAAGACTCGAATTAACATCCCCGATCTTACGCCGGTTGTCCATGAATGTCGCCTGCATCTTCTTATTCTGCCCGTACGAAAAGAACACCATGAACACTACCAGAACCAGAAGCGGTATTGCCAGTCTCCAGTTGATTAGAAACAGGAATATGAACGAACCGATAATTTTGATCAGCGAAATAAATAAGTTCTCCGGTCCATGATGTGCAAACTCCGAGATATCGAAAAGATCCGATACCAGCTTACTCATCATCTGCCCCGAATTATTCTGGTCATAATATGAGAATGACAGTTTTTCATAATGATCAAAAAGCTGCTGCCTCATATCCCGTTCCATATTGGCTCCCATCATATGCCCCTGATAGCTGACATAATATTTACAAAGCGCCTGTAATATATAAATTGCAAGCAATCCTGCCCCAATCGGGAGCAAAGCATGCAGTATGTGATCCGCTGATTCTGTAAACAACGTCTTCGTAAGCGTACGTAAAATCTGTGGAAATGCGAGATCCACCAGACTTATGACTGCCGCACAGATCAGATCCAAAAAGAATACCGCCTTATACGGGGCATAATACCGAATGAATTTTTTCATTGTATGCATTGTATATTCCTACCTTTTCCTCTAAACTCAATCCTTTATATTATAAGATATCCCAGATGAATTTGAAACCATTAAACACCTTTATAAGAAATTTTCTCTATCTCATCATACTCCAAGTAATTTCAAAAGCTCTGTATGCGGATATTCCTGATTCTTCTGATATACATCCACATAATTCATGGCCGCCCCGCCGTCCATATATGCCGGAAATAAGAATCCACATTCCGGTTCTCCCGGTTCGTAATCTCCACTTACCGGACAGATGGCACAGATTAAGTATTCAAACATTTCTTCAGATTCACCCTGACGGACATGATCTTTCCCTTTTGCCGGAATATCGTATCGGTCATGAAATACGAAAATGGCATAGTCTCCCTCTGACTGATATCGTTCACCAACAATTTCATAAAAAGTCTCCATCAGTGCATCATTTTTCAGACCGCACGCACGCATTCCCATTAACAGTTTCCACATACTGTCGCCTTTCATCTTCTCATCGGAAAATGCATATTCTTTCAGATTTTTATTCGTATCTGAAAATGGAATGGATTTTGCTATCTGTAAATTTTTTTCTTTCTCGTCCGGACTCAATTTCAAAAATCCGGTATTAAATGTTCCGTCTATATATCCATCCCGGTCCAGATATCCTCCGGCAATTCTTGTCATGGATGTTCTCTTTACTGTCATTCTTCTGGTCAGTGCCAGCATGTCTTCTCTATTAATCATTTTATTTTCCACCTCAATTAATCATTTAATTTTACTCTTATAAGATCCTGATGTGGATTGGTCTTCGCCAGCCCGATCTCCGATACCGTAACTTCCATCGGTACGAATTGTTCCTGCATAACTGCAAATGCTTCCTGCATCTGCTCTTTGGAAAGCTTCTTTCCCAGTGTGATATGAGGAAGCCACTGCATTGGCTGATAATACCGGCTCATCCTGACTTCCGGAATATTCTTTACCATATCATGTACCTGTTCGATCATATCTTCCAGATACAGATTCAGAACCGGTGTCACATACAGTACATATGGCAATAACACTCCGACAGAGACCAGCTGGATCTGTCCTTTTGTCAGATATCTCTCCAACTTTCCCATCACCTCTGTCAATTTATCTTCCTCCCTTGCCTCCACTGACATTATCGTCAGATGAGGAGGAACATGATTGTCCGTCATAAAAGTATTTCCTGTCTTTTGTGCAATCTTATTAATATAATCGGAAATTATTTTATTGCTTTTATCATCAAAATACACCGATACCAGATACATTTTATCTTTCACCTCTTATTTCGAAGTTATTTTTTCATAATATAGTTTACAACGTATATTTTAAAATGTAAAATGCTTATGCTCGATAGTAAGATATAGTTAAAACATATATTCTTACCTCCATTTGTAACCTTTCCATATTTTCATTTGTATTATAAGTGAAAGGCCTTAAGAAATGAACATCTGTTTTCCCACTAACACCAAAAAGGAGTACTCATGAAACCAGCAACACAAGTTTTAATCGAACGATATCAAAAGCATCTGTATGCGATTGCATTTAATATATGCAGGAACCAACAAGATGCAGAAGATGTCGTTCAGGATACATTTATTCAGTATCACACATATAAAAAAGAGTTTGATACAGAAGAACATATCCGTGCCTGGCTGATCCGGGTTGCGATCAATAAAGCAAAGAATATCACCCGCTCATTCTGGCACAGAAATAAATGCAACTTAGAAGAATATATGGAAACATTAACCTTCGAAACACCGGAATCAGAAACTCTGTTTGATACAGTAATGAAACTTCCTGAAAAATACCGAATTGTCCTGCATCTCTTTTACTATGAAGATTATACAACACAAGAGATCAGTGATATCCTGCATCTTTCTGTCAGCAATGTAAAGACCCGACTTTCCCGCGGACGTGCTCTTCTCAAAGAAACCTTAAAGGAGGAATGGAACGATGACGAATAAAGAAAAATACAAGCAGGCTTTTGATACACTTTCCGCCTCCGACAATTTTTCCCTGGAGGTAGATAAAATGAGTATCTTAAATAGAAAGCACAAATTAAAAACAATTGCCGCCACAGTTGCCACATGCCTGATCGTAACAGCCGGAACCGGAACAGCCTACGCATCCGATCTTGGCGGAATTCAACGTAAAGTCCAGCTCTGGATCCACGGAGATCAGACAACTGCTACTTTAACAATCAATTCTGACGGTTCTTATACCGGAACTTATGCAGATAAAGACGGAAAAAATAAAGAATTTGGCGGAGGCGGCATTGCATTTAACCAGGATGGATCCGAACGCAGCCTTACACAAGAAGAAATTATGGAAGAACTAAATGCTCCGGATATAGAATACGAAAAAGATGGTTCCGTCATCCTGTATTACAAAAATCAGTCCATCGATATCACACACAAATTCAACAAAGATAATATCTGCTATGTGAAACTGGTTGATGGTGATGACTCTTTATATGTCACAGTGAAATATAACAATGGATATGCTTCATCTCCAAATAAATATATTTCTCCATGGGAGTTCAATTAGCTTGCTCTTCCAACTGAAATACTTTATATTAATATACGGATGGCTCTCCTGCTGTCCGTATATTTTTATACAAAAATATGCAAGCGAGGCTGTCATTGACAGGTTCTCTGTATCCATTATCTATCTAGAAAGGATTTTGCACAATTATGAATGACCATACACATACCGATAAAACTTTACAGGGCAATAACAAGATTGAATCTGCCATTGCAGCTCTTCAACAGGAACCATCTCAGGAAATGCTTGCTCACGTCCTGACCGTCATCCGCAGACGCATGAATGAACATGGCGAACTGATCATTGCAGTAGATTCCTCTTCCGCTGCCTCCGGCCTCCAGATACAGGCAATCCAGACCGATGATGGCCGCAAATGGTGGGCGGCATTTACCAGCTTCGATGAAGAACTCAAAGGTTCCGGAAGCGTAATGTCTACATTTCTTACCGATATGAAACAGTTATTTAATTCTGCCATTACAGCTGATAACATTCAGGGTATCATCATCAATCCTTGGAACCGGACGCTGATGCTTGATAAAAACCTGATCCGTATCGTCCGCGGATGAGCCAAACCGATTTCTTAGATTGATTCATTATTATCATTCTATATATAATAAAACAGCATATATTTTCTATGCGAAAACCTGATATTGCTATAGTCATCAGGTTCTCATGCAAATCTTGACATTTGCTCGTTGTACACATAAAAATAAAAGAGTTTTTGTCTAATAAACAAACTGCTCCGTTTATTAGACAGAAACTCTTTTTTATCTTATCCATAAAAAACATTGTTCATAACAAAAGGGGTTACCGAACCATCGATTTTCCACCACGCTCTGCTAAATTAATATTCCACCCCAGCCAGTGTCACCATCTTCTTCATACACATCTTATTAAACAGCGCGATCACACGTCCCACACCAAGAACCGCAACCACCGTTCCGATTCCCACGCCGATCAGTTTGTGAGCAAACACGAGGCTCACCGTGATCGTGATACAGATATTGCACAGATCAAAGCAGTTTTTTGTAAATCCAACCGGTTTTCGGATCGTATCTGCGATTGCCTGTACGATTCCGTCTCCCGGATTTGGCACGATTCGCATATTTAAGGACATTGCCGCTCCGATTCCCGTCAGGATGATACCGCAAAGTAGTACAACAAATCGCATCCCCACCTGTTCCGGTGCCGGGATCCAGGAAGAAAACAGATTCATAAAACGGGTAAATACCAGACTTAATGGCAGCTGTAAAAGATCCATACCCAGAATCAGCGGCAAT